>OBLW0100001896.1_pt1 | contig 17406 bp, 9 predicted proteins | sample 1520161 | NCBI WGS metagenome assembly OBLW01 (sample SAMEA3539309, study PRJEB22396) | soil metagenome | biome: tundra; feature: field; material: soil | place: USA | collected 2010-05 | depth 0.15 m | reverse complement strand
CGTCGAATCTGAAAATAAAGGACTTGCCCGCCATCATAACTCCTTCATGCGTTCATCAACCCGGTTTAGGAATTGATCAACCGCGTCCAGAAACTGATCAGGAGCCCATCAGGACCATGTAGAGCCATACGCCCAGAGTGACCTCAGCCTACCCGGCTGAGGAGCTCTGACAATGACAACTTTCAAGGTTTTCGCTTTCGTGGTTCTTGCAACCGCAGTCGTTTCCACACTTACGGCAGAAACCCACTGCCCGGGGAATGTCGCAAGTTTACCCTTCCTCCTGGTCAACCGCCACCAGATAATCCTCCCTGTATCTATCAACCACGCTGGTCCCTACGACTTTCTGCTAGACACCGGCACCCAGATGACGACCCTCGATCCCTCTCTGGCCGTTGAACTTCGTCTGGACAAGCAGGGTGAGGCGCTGGTCGAAGGCATCGGATCTCGTCAGTCCGCCTTCCTGGCTCATTTGGACCTGCTCGAAGCCGGCTCCCACGCCGTTGCCAACCAAAGAGTAATCGTCTCCGACCTCAAGAATCTACAGTCCACCGGTCTTCGCGTTCGCGGTATCCTCGGCGAGGATTTTCTCGAGCACTTCGATATGCTCATCGACTATGCGCACAGATTGTTATGCTTGGACGATACGGCCGCCATGCGGTTAAACGTGAAAGGACCCCATGTCGCGCTGGTAGCAGGGCCTGAGGCAGCCGAAGGCGCTGCGCTCCCCAAGTTGCTCATCGTCGAGGCTCGCCTCTCCGAGGCAACGCGGCCCGTTCGACTGATGCTCGACTCCGGCGCGAACATCCCGTTCCTGTACCACCCCTCCGAGTACCTGGCGATGGGATCGAAACGGGATACCTCTTTGCAAGGGGCCGGCATGAATGGAGCGCAACAATTCCTTCAGGCCTTACCGCCCCAGACGGTGAAGATCGGCTCCGTCAAAATCCCCGACCTATCCTTCCGCACCATCGCAGGCCCCAGGACAAATGCCCGCGCAACCGATGTGGACGGACTGCTGACGATGGGCCTCTTTCGTCGCGTCTTCATCGACCATGCAGACCGGTTTGCCGTCCTGGAACCGTGAATGCAATGAATACGGGCCATTCCATTTGAATTGTTCGCCGATACTTCCCCGACCCCGGTCAGCGCCTGTCAGAGGCCCTGGATGCCCCGATCAATTATCCGCACAAGTAGGCTTCCTGCGCGAGGCGCTTCCGATGTTGACTAGCTAACGGTCGCTCGCCCAGAACCCTAGAAGTTGGTCGACGTAAGACGCTGCCGGTTTCGTCATCTTCTTCTACCAGAGGCGCACCCGATCGGACGGCGCGAGATAAAGTTTGTTTCCTGGCTGAACGCTGAATGCCGCATACCAGGCGTCGATATTGCGTACGGTCGCGGCGCGGTACTGGGCGGGTGCATGCCCGTCGGTCATCACCTGCCGGCGGAGCGCAGCTTCACGGACCTTCGATCCCCAACTCTGGGCAAAGGCGATGAAGAACTGCTGGTCACCGGAGAAGTCGTTCCGGGCAGCGGCAGGCTTACCCGAGAGCGAGGCTCGGTAACCGTCATAGGCAGCGGAAACGCCGCCCACGTCGGCGATGTTCTCGTCGAGCGTTTGTTTGCCATCGACCGAAAGATCGGAAAAGGGCTTATAGGTGTCGTACTGCGCTGCGAGTCTTGCGGCGGCGGCCTCGAAGTGCGCCAGATCGGCAGGAGTCCACCAATTGCGCACACGGCCCTTTGCGTCAAAGGCGCTGCCTGCCGTATCGAAGGTATGGCTGATTTCGTGACCGATGACCGAGCCGATGGCGCCATAGTTGACCGCGGCCGGGGCCTGTGGATCGAAGAACGGCGGTTGCAGAATGGCGGCGGGAAAGTTGAGCGCATTTTGCAGAGGCAGGTTCACCGCATTCACCGTCTGCGGCGTCATGACCCATTCTTTGCGGTCAACCGGCCCACCCAGGCGTGCGACCTCACGTCGATAATCGGACAGTTCGCCTCGCCAAAAGTTGCCAAAAATATCGTCTCCCTTTATCTCGAAGGAGGAGTAATCGCGCCAGGTCTCCGGGTAGCCGACGCCGACATACAGGGTAGAGAGCTTGGCCAGAGCTTCGGCCTTGGTGGTTGAATCCATCCATTGGAGAGATCCAATGCGCTTGCGGTAAGCACCGATGAGGTTCGCAACCATTTCCTGCACCTGTTCTTTGGCCTGCGTCGAAAAATAGCGCTGCGCGTAGATTTCGCCGATGGCATCGCCGAGCAATCCGTCCACAAAAAGCACTCCGCGCTGCCAGCGAGGGCCCTGTTGCGGCGTTCCGGAAAGTGTTTTTCCGAAAAATGCAAAGTGCTCATCCACGATGGCCTTAGGGAGCACCCCGGCATAAGCCTCGATCAGGTGAAACGCCAGCCAGTCCTTCCAGGTATCGAGAGGAGTTGAGGCCACCAAAGCGGACTCGCCGGTAAATGCCTCGGGCTGCCAGACAATGAAACTGGCTTGCTGGCTGATCCCCGCCCCGTCAAAGTACCCGGTCCAGTCCAGTCCTGGCGCTTTGGAGGCAAAGTCAGCCTGGATCCAGGTGTTATTGGCCTTCTGAATGTTGTCGTTGTCCGCCAGAGCGCGATGGGCTTGCGCAATGGCGTTTTCCAGTTCAACAATGCGGGTGGCGCGGGTGTCCGTGTCGGAGAATCCAGCGAGTTTCAGGATGGCGGAGATATGCGCCTGGTACTGGGTGCGGATCGTGCGCATGTGCTCGTCGCCGGCCACGTAGTATTCGCGATCCGGCAGTTGCAGTCCGCCTTGCAGCAGGTAAGCCGCATAGTGATCCGAATCTTGGAAGCCGGGAGCGACCCACAGTCCAAAAAGATTCGCGGTATGGAAATTGGTTTTATTCAGGGCGTCAACGTCCGTGCGAAGGGTCTCACCCAGTGCGCGGGCCAACTCGCGCTTATCGCGAATCGCGGCGATCGCATCGAGGTGCGGGCGGAGGGGCGCAAGACCTTTTGCTTGGATGGCGGCCTCGTCCATGTAGGAGTTGTAGAGGTCGGCAACTTTACGCCCACCCGAGCCTGCGGGCGGGTTGGATTTGGCAATCTCTTTAATCAGCGCGGCAGTGTTCTTGTTGCTCTGGTCGGCCAGCTTGCTGAATACGCCCACTCCGGCGCGATCTGACGGTATTTCGGTGCGTTTGATCCACTCACCGTTGGCATATCCATAGAAATCCTCGCCTGGATTCACCGAGCGATCCATGTTGGCGACGGCGACTCCGTGCGCCTCTTGCGCGGGCGCATCCAGTGCGCAGGTGGTCATCGAGGCCGCGAGAACACAAGATCCAATGCATGCGACAGCGGACTTTGAAATTCCTGGGATGAGCTTCATTTGCAACTCCGGAGGGCCGCTTGGCGGAAATTTACGTTTCAAGCAGATCGGAATCATGCCATTCAGCTTCGCATCTTGCGCGTACCCCGACAACGGGGTGCGAATTCAGCGAGGACCTGCTTCTTTGCCTATGAAAACGACGCGAACTCATAATATCCCAAGTCTGCGGCCCGAGCAGTCTCGTAGTGAACGATGCACCCTCAGACAGCATCAGAATGAGAAAGGCCACTAGACCCGGCGGACCTCGATCTTCTTCTCCAGAAACGGCGCGATCATCTTGTCCGTCGCGTCGGAGTCCGTGATCAGCATGTCAATCGATTCCGTGAGGCAGATCTGCCATCTGGTCACGACGCCAAGCTTGCTGTGGTCAGCTACAGCGATTTTTGCGCCTGGCCTGCTTTACCATGCTGCGATTGATCTCTACCTCGTCGCCGTTTATACAAGTCAATCCTCTTTGAGCATCGATGCCGTTGACGCCAATGAATACCAAATCCACAAAAACTCGGCTCATGTTGGCAACCGCCTCGGCACCCACCAGGGAGAACCAGTCTCCGCGCAGATGACCGCCGGTTACAAAGACATGAATATCTTTCCGTTTACTTAGTTCCATTGCTACATTTACGGTATTTGTCACGACAGTGATGCCGCCGAGTGTATGCAGGCTGCGCACCACTTCAGTCGTCGTAGTGCCTGCTGTGAGCGCGATTGTGTCTCCCGGGGCGATAAGTTCGGCAGCCGCCAGGCCTATCCTTCGTTTCTCTTCAGCAAAACTTCCTAATTGATCCTGGAATGAGCGATCGTGGCGAAATGCTTCGTAAATCATCGGCTCGATCGGAATCGCACCGCCATGCGTTCGGCGTAGAAGGCCGCGATCTTCGAGTTCCTGCAGGTCGCGTCGTATTGTCGCCAGCGAAACGTTCAATTTATCGCGCAAGTCTTCAACCGAGACGCTGCCGCCCTGGCGAAGCTCACGAAGAATGAATGTATTGCGGTTCGATTGTTTGCCGTTGCGTTCCGTCATGGGTTCCGGTCTTGTCGGCTCCACGGCCGATGCGGTCCTTAGTGCGCGACCTGTGAGTTCAAGATAACATCGCGGTGTGAGATTGTGGGATGGCCCTCGTTATCCGAGGGACACGCGATTGCCTCCAAGGTGTACTTTCCCGGCGATGCAGGCGCCTTGAGAGTGATCGTGTACGAGTCGGCTCCCAGCGGAGCGAGAGAGAATGTCACCTCTTGGGACGCGGTCGATTTGCCATCGGGGCTTGTGAATGCCAGGCGCAATGTTCCCGACCGGGGCCGGTCTTCGTCGTTCACCATGGCAATCGTGAAGTCCCTCTCTTCATCCGTGTTCAGGGTCGGGTGCCAGAAATTTAAATAGACGCCCAGCGGATTGAAGGCATGCTCCATCGCCTTGGCAAAGTGCGGCTCCAGTTCGAGACGTTGCAGATTACGAAAATGGTCAGACGTAAATGCCCTTGGATCACTCGCCGTGAGGTATACAAAGTGCAGTACTCCTGCGTAGCGCCGGTAGGCGCGCCAGAACTCCGTTTCGCCGCCCAGCAGGTAAGCCTGCATGGCAAAACGATTCTCGGTGGTGTTGTCGTTTCCCAGGAGGCGCGGATAGAGCTTTTGAGTGAGCAGTGTGGGCGTACCATCGCGGTTGAGCCACACCCAGCCATATTCATTCAGGATCATGGCGTGGCCAGTCTTGATCGTGGCGTCCGTCGGCGCAGGCCCCATCATGGTTTCAAGATCAGTTACCTTGAACGGAGCACTACCGGATCCATTTTCATTTGCGCTGTCACTCATTGCCAGGTCGTAGAACAGATACTGGTGGTCTTCAACGGGATCGTCGTGGCCGGCGGGCGTGTTGTAGCTGTTCTCCCACGGCCGATTGGAAAGATCGAGGGGGCGAACCTTGGAAATTACTTCGCTGGCAAACTTCGGCATCCAGGACTCATTGTTTGCGTCCCAGATCGCCACGCTCGGGTGGTTCCAATTGTCTCTCATCCACTCGGTGTACTCGGTGACGAGTTCCTTGGTGTCGTAGCGATCGTGATAATCGCCGCGCCAACTGGGATGGCCCGTCCAGATCATGTATTCGTTCTGAATCAGCAGACCATTCTCGTCCGCGATCTCAAGCCAGCGGTCAGGCACGGGGCCAATGCAGAAACGGAATGCGTTCCAGTGCATCTGCTTGGGAATTTCTACCAGCAAACGGTGCAGCCAGGTTTCATCCCAGGGCAGGGTGCCGCCTTCCGGGTCCTCGAAGAAGCGATGCAGGGTGATATTCGAGCCCCGAAGGAAGTATGGCCGGCCATTCAGATAGGCGCGTTGGGTCACGGTGTCGAAGCGAAATTCGCGCATGCCAAATCGTGTGTCCAGCGAGTCACCGTCGGTGCTGGTCGATACGACGTAGAGAAACGGATCTTCCGGCGTCCAGAGACGCGCTTTCGAAAGCGGCACTGTCTGCGTCAACGTCCTGATCTCGCCTGCGGACAAATCGACTTCAGTTTCCACTTTGTCCGAACTCGGGGCCTGGGTCTTCCACGCGAAGGCTTGCTGCTGGACGTGGGTGGAGATGGCATGGTCGGCATAATTGTGCAATTCGGTCTGCACCAGAATGCTGGAACTCGCGAGTTGAGGAGCCACCTGGACATTGGCGATGACCGGATTGTTCATGACCAGGAGATTGACGTCGTCATAAATTCCCGGTGTCCAACGATTCTTCTCGAAATCGGTGCCCTCCGATACATTTTCGGGCAGTACACCCGGGTGTGCGCCTATCCGAACCACAACCTCATTCGTTGTGTCCCAGCGAATATTCCGAGTTATGTCAAAGTAAGCTGCGGTAAAGCAGGGATCGTGTTCGCCGATGCGAACGCCATCGAGGTAGACGACGGTACCGAACTGCGCCTTGTTCACCTTGAGGATGGCCACCGCGTGCCGGGCCGGAGCATCGAATGACCTTCTATACCAGAAATAGTTTCGTTCCTGATGCGAAATGCCGCGCGCATCGCCCAGTTTTTGGAATTCGACCTTGGAATACCGGCCCTGCTGCACAAGGTTTGAGAGCAACTCGCGGCTCTGATACTGGTCCACATCCTTGAATGCGGGGACTGCCGCATGTGTCAAGCCAGGCACCGGCGCTTTGTGGGTGAAAGCCTTCGGCATTGTATCCGGGCTTACGCTGTCTTCGACGTCCCACTCCCCATCAAGGGAGAGCGTAGTGCGGGGAGTCCGTTGGCCGGAAGCTCGCAGGGCCGCCATGCCGACAGAAAGAATGGCTACGATACAGGCGATCCATAAACTGGCTTTCTTCACGTTCATCGAAAATGCTCCTTAGATGTGCCGCCTGGCCCACGGCGGCGCCCCAAGCCCTATCGGGGCAGGATTGCGTGCACAACAACGACGCTGCGGTGGAGTGGAAGGTCGCGCGAGGATGTCCCAACGAAAACTTCGTATGTGCCCTCGGGTGTTATCCAGCGATGCTGCGACGGATCGAAGATGGAGAACGATCGTTGGTCGAGCTCCAGGCTTACCGGTTTCGTCTGTCCAGGGTCAAGCTGGACTTTCCCAAATGCGCGGAGCTGGTGAGGCGGTTCGCCATTGGCGGAAGGCTGTCCAATGTAAACCTGAACGACTTCGGCTCCGCTGCGTTTCCCGGTATTGGTGACATCCACCTTGACGCTTACCTTTCCCGGGGTTCCTGATTTCAAATCGAGCTCTTCAGGAGAAACGGCCAGATGGCCAAGCTGGAACGTGGTATACGACATGCCGAAGCCAAATGGGAACAGGGGTTCCGTATGGGTCGCGTCGTACCATCGATATCCTACGTTGAGTCCTTCGGTGTAATGTGAGTGGCCATCGATGCCCGGCCACTGTTCTTTGCTTGCAGTCGGTATCCCCGCCGTGTCTTTGGGAAAGGTCAGCGGCAACTTTGCCGATGGGTTGAAATCGCCGTACAGGATTGCTGCGATCGCATTGCCATCTTCCTGTCCCGGGTACCACGCCTCGATAATTCCGGCAACGACGCCGACCCAAGGCATCAGCACGGGGCCGCCCGTATCAAGCACCACAATCGTTTGCTGATTTGCTTTGGCAACAGCGGCGATGAGCTTGTCCTGATTGTCGGGGAGTTCGAGATTGGGCCGATCGTCTCCTTCCGTTTCATTCGTATGGGCGAAAACAATCGCGATCTGCGCGGCCGCGGCAGTTCTTGAAGCCTCCTCCAGATTGCTTCCGTCGGCGTAGGACACGTGAGCCCCAGTGCCAATGCGTTTGCAAATCCCATCCACCGGGCTGACTGTGTAAGGCGCAATCACTGCCGAGCTTCCACCACCTTCAACCTTGGGCGCGACGTTTCCAGCCGCGCCAATTACGGCGACTGTAGCACTCGATTTCATCGGAAGAATGGAGCGTTCATTCTTCAACAGTATGGTTCCTTGTTCGGCCACCTTTCGCGAAAAGGCATCATGGAGCGGACTTCGCACATTGGACACCCATGTGCCCGTCGGAGGTCTATCGAACAACCGATGGCGAAACATGGGCACGAGAATGTTGCGTACGCGGCGATTGATGGTCTCAGTGCTGACTTGTCCATCGAGCACCGCTTTTTTCAACGCCGCGCCATAGAACGTATCGTCGGGCATTTGCTGATCGAGGCCGTTATTCGCAGAGTCGACCGTGGAGTGCGTTGCTCCCCAGTCGCTCATGACCCAGCCGTCGAACTTGAGCTGCTCTCTCAACATGCGCTGAAGCAGCTCGGCATTCTCGCAGGAGTAGATCCCGTTCGTCTTTACGTAGGCGCACATGAAGGTACCGACATGGCCCTCGTTCACTGCCGCTTCGAACGGGGGAAGGTAGATTTCCTGGAGCGTCCTTTCGTCAACAACGGAATCAGCCCTGAATCGATCGCTCTCCTGATTCATGGTCAGGTACATGTTTGCATCGGCAATCGGACCCTGGCTCTGAATGCCCTTGATCTCGGCTGCAGCCATCACTCCGTTGAAGTAAGGATCTTCGCCGTAACTTTCGAAAGATCGGCCCCACTCAGGCACGCGCACGACATCGATGGAAGGACCCAGCGCCACATTGGTTCCCTTGCTCCATTGTTCCTGCCCAAGGACTTGTCCAAACTCGTTGAGAAGGCCGGGATCCCAACTCGATGCTGCCGCAACAGGCGCTGGAAGCAAGGTCACATCGTGCGCCTTGTTTCCGACCCCCGCCCGTCCGTCTGCGAGGGTCAGAGCCGGAATCCCAAGGCGCTTGTTGGGAGGAACGTATCCTACGTAGCCCTGGGGCGGTAGCTCGAAGTTGTAACCGCTCGCAGCGTCCCCTGTGATTCGATTCACTCCGTGCATCAGCGCAATCTTATCGTCCAGCGTCATCGCCTTGATCAGCAATGCGGCGCGTCGCTCCGATGAGAGCGAGGCATTCATCCAGGACCTCGGCCCCGGGTTGCGAGCCGAGGACGTTGTCGCCTGCGAAGCCGGTTTCTCCTGCACCGAAGGGGGCGCAGGCTGCGCATTGCCCGATGACGCCAGGAGAGCAGCGATCCCGGTCCCAATGATTGCCATGAATTGACGACGGAAGAATTCGCCGGGGTGATTGATTGACATTGATGAAATCCTCTCAGTTGCAGTAAACGGAACTCACACACGTGGTGGATAGTGGGGTTCGGCGGATGAGACCCGAGATCTGCGTGACGGAGTTCTTCCGCAACGCACACCGAATTATGCCCCCGACGATCGGATGGACTCGGGAGGACTTTGATTCGTGTGAAAAGTAGCGGCGGAGACCAATTTGCCAGTCTCCGCCGCGAAAGGAAGGTCACGTCCCTAGAAGATCAGCTTGAGAGCAAACTGGATTTGCCGCGGCGTGGCCGCTGCCGGCGTGCTGCTGATCGTGCCAAATCCGCTTTGCAGATTGGAGCCCGGATTGCCGTAGGTGGGAGTGTTGAGCATATTGAACAGCTCTGTACGGAACTGAAGGTGAACTTGCTCCAGGATCGGGAATTGCTTGAAAATCGAGAAGCCCAGAGCCTGCGTGCCAGGTCCGTAATACTGGTTGCGCTTTTCGTTGCCGAGCAAGCCCGCTCCCTGAACTGCAAGTGTGCTTGGATCCCACCATTGGCCGTTGGGGCCGACGGTCCGATGGAATCCGCCACTTTGGGACATCGGCGCTTTCACCTGGTTGGGCCGGTCGGCTCCAAGGCCGATATCGCTTTGGTTGCCATTGGAGTTTTGAACCGTAAACGGGTTCCCGGTTTGTGCATAGTAGATTGCGTTCATTGACCAGCCTTTGATGGCATAGGATGCCGGCCCGGTCATGGTCTTGCCGAAGGGCAGGTCGTAACTCATGGTCAGGGCAACACGATGGCGCGTATCAATGTCCGCATTGCCATAGTCGTACTGGTAGAAGCTGTTCACGTTGACTGGTTGGCCGTTGCCGTTGTCCATATGGCATACGCCGTAGCAATTGCCTGTGGGCTGACCTTCATCGATATCCTCAGCGTTGGTCAGGCTGTGGGCCCAGGTGTAGTTCACATTGGCCGCCAGCCCATCGTGCATACGGCGCTCAACGGAAACCTGCCCTGCGTTGTAGAGCGACTTCAACACGCTCTTGCGCGCGGCGATGTTCACGCCGGGAAGGTTGGGGAACGGAAATGTTCCGCCTTCCGCCTCCGGAATGGGCAGCTGGTTTGCATTGATGCTATCCGTCACCAGTCGTCCGCCGTGGTTGCCCACATACGCGATCGTGATTACGTTGCCGCGGATGTCCTTCTCGACATTCAAGCTGTACTGTTCCAGGTACGCGTTCTTGTAGTCGAAGTCGGTTTGTTGAATTGTGGTACCAAGGTAGTTTTTCGGATCAGCGGCCAAGGCCATGTTGAGCTTAGGGAACGGCAGTCCGCTGTCCATGTAGTAGCCGGGCAGCGTGGTGCCGCCACTTGGGTACCCGTAAGTTCCGCAGTCGCCGGAAAGTGTGAAGGGCGGTGCACCGCAACTAAAGCTGAAGCTGTAAGGCGCGTTCCTCATAAAGGAACCGGACGCGGTATTCTCTGGGAAGAACGTAATCCCGAAGCCACCACGCACCACGAATGTAGGCCTTGCCGTCCAGGCGAAGCCGAGTCGCGGTGCCAGATCGGACCAGTCTGTCTTCACGCCGGCAGTCGAATTGGACTGCTGCGCACCAGGCAGGCCAGGTCCATAGAGCAGACCGGTTGCCGGATCGAAGTTCGAGAAGCCGTAGTTAGTCGAGGTGAAGGGAGTGTAGACGTCATAACGAACGCCGAGGTTAAGGGTGATGTTCGGCTTCAGGCGGTAGTCGTCCTGCGCGTAGTACCCCATCTCCCAGGAGCGAAAATCAGCGATCACCAGCGTGTTCGATCTCTGCACCTGCGTCGAATAGTCTGACAGCATATCGCCGATTGGGTTCCCGGTCAGGTCACCGTTGTCTTGCATGAATCCGCGCGGAAACGGGCTTTGACCTTCAGAGACCTGGCGGCGAATCACATTCGCGCCCATTTTGACGGTGTGCGGTCCCTTCAACCAGGACAGCGATCCCACGTACTGAAAGGTATTGTTCTGGTCGAGCAGTGGCACGTAGGCTGCATCACCCAAGGGCGAGTAACCATCCGCATTGAATGTCAACGCCATCAGGCCGCTGCTGGGATTATCGCCCGGCAGATTCACGCAGCTTGTTCCGGTGCACGGGAAGCCGAAGGTTGTTGAGACGGACTTGCCCTGATTCACCGGGCCCGAGTTGTTATTGAGGCGCATGTATTGGGCCTTCAAATCCAGGATCAGGCTGTTGCTCAGGAGGTGGTTGTAATCCAGCGCCGCGCTGTGCTCGACGTCTGCTGCCGGGCCTGCAAACGACGATCCGCCGGCCGCTCCCCACACACCTGCGCCGGGGTTCACACCGTTCACCTCGGGGAAGGTGGACGGAATGAAGACGTTGGTGTCGTTGTAGGTGTAGCGCGCGAACATCGAGTCCCTGGGCGAGAACCGATAGTCGACCTTGGCATCATAGGTCTTGATGAACTGCGTCTGGCCGCCCGTGAAGTTGTAGTTGTTGAGTGGGGGCGTGCAGTTCGTCCCCGACGGCGTCACGTTGACGTTGGGGGCCGGAAACAGTTTGAGGTAGTTCAGCCCGATCTTTCCGGGAGTCCAGCCCGCCTGCGTTGTCAGGTTCGTGCAGCCCACACCAAGATCGGTAAAGTCTCCGGGATGCTGTTCCTCATACGCCGTCGGCACCGTACTGATGGCGGTCACGCCTTTGATGAGTCGGAAATCCTCAACGTCGAAGAAGAAGAAAGCCTTGTCCCTCTTGATGGGGCCGCCGATGCTGCCGCCAAACTGGTTCTGGCGGAGTTCCGGCTTGGGCCCTACGGTAGCAAAGCGGTCCTTTGCATCGAACTTGTCGTTGCGGAGGAACTCATACAAGGTTCCGTGGAAGTTGTTGCTGCCTGACTTCGTAATCAGGTCGACCACGCCGCCGCCGGACCGCGAAACTTCGGCAGTGTACAGGTTGGTGAGAACCTTAACCTGGTCGATGGCATCGATGGACGGGCGGACGCCAACACTGCCGATGAAGCGCTCGTTGTTATCCATACCGTCGATCATGTTGTTGTTGATTTCGTCGCTCTGGCCATTGGCCGCGAAACTGGAGCTCATGCGGCGATCGTCTGGCCGGGTACCGCTGTTCATTGCGTTGCCCAGACCACCCGTCACGCCGGCAGCCAGAGTAACCAGGCTGGTGATGTTGCGCCCATTCAGCGGAAGGTCCTGCGTCGCCTCGCTGGTAATGAGGGTGCCGATCGTGGAGTCATCAGTCTTCAAGGCCGGTGTAGTGGATTCCACAGTGATGGTCTCGGCTGCGGTTCCCAGCGCCATGGTCGCATTGATGCGGGCACGATCACCGGCCGCCAACGTCACCGTTGTTACGTAGTTCTTAAAGCCCGGTGCTTGGACGGTTACCTTGTAGCTTCCAACCTGCAAGAGCGTGAACGTAAAAGAACCGTCGGAGCCCAGAGCTATCTTCTGTTCAGCTCCAGTTGCAAGGCTGGTCGCAGTTGCAGATCCGCTTGCTAAAGCAGCGCCGCTCGGGTCTGTTGCAGTTCCCACGATATCGGCGGTTGTGACTTGAGCCCGCGCCGTCGATAGAGTGAAGAAGCACAAACATGCCACACTCAAAACGAGCGGAACGATTTTTTTAAACTGATTAACGAAAGGTTGAGCCTCCACAAATTTTAGTTCTCGCATCTTGACACTCTCCTTCTAGGTGTTCTGGCGGATAACCCAGCGTCCGAAATCGGCACAAGCCTTCTTTCGGAGCACATGGACGCACCTTTTCAGCTGCGCGACGAATGTACGCCAAAACGCGCAGAACATCAATCTAAAAGGCAATAAACTAGCACGCATATTACCGAAATAACCGTTTTCGAACACTCACCGACAAAAAATCCCGTTTCTTCCGCCGCGTTGAGCGGCGCTCATGGAGCGGCTCAAAATAGGACGTCGCACTGCGAATAGTTACCTGAATGGAGATTGCGGAGAATCTACCGTGCGTCTTCCTGGTTGTCGATGTTTTTCGAAAAGATCTCAAGGGCGAGTCGAGTCAGGAGGGTCAAACTCCGGGATGCCCGATGGTCTTCAAAGATCGAGCTAACAAACCAGGCAAGGGACACTTGTATAAACTCGGCAGAGTTATCCGCTCATTCGACATTCTTCGATCGATTGCTATTATCGCTCTGCAGCGCCTGATTCGATAACCTGGCCGCTTCTGCAGTAGCTTGCTTTGCTTCCTCCACCCGGCCAAGCTTGCGCAGTGCGGTTGCAAGCAGCGCATGGAGCGCACCTCGCGTGTCTGGAAACCCCGCCGCTAATGGAGGTCCAAGATAATGAACAGCCAGAGCCGATTGTCCCAATTGGCCGTACGTTATGCCCAGATCGACCTGGATTCGTGTGTCTCCTGGAACCAGCGTTGCCAGATGTTTCAATCGGACCAGGGCATCGCTGTAGTTCCGTTCATTCATATCTAAATGCGCTAATGTATCCAACGCCGATGTCTGGCCGGGATCTACAGCCAATGCTGAGAGTGCGGTGTTGCGAGCGTGGGCTGTATCTCCGAGCTGCCAATAGGTGACGGCTAATCTGGAGAGCAAGTACGCATCTTTAGGTCGAGACAATGTGGCTTCTGCATATTCTTTCTGTGCTGATGCGGGGTCGTTCTGCACGCTGAAGGCCCTCTCCCCTCTCAATTCGTGCAGTGCGCCCTGATTTTCAGCGCGGCTCAGCCGGTCTTCTACACGCGCTTCTTCTTTCGCATAACATGCCTGAAGATAGAAGCTGGCCTCGCTTTGATTTGCTTTCAACCCGCGTTCGAGTGCCGGAATGGCTGGAGGGCAATCACCGGTGCGAAAGTCGGCCACACCATGCCAAAGCCACTCTGAGGCATCCCCCGTTGCCGCCACGTGAAGAGCTTTCAACTGTTCCCATCGTCCCTCTGCGAATAGTTCCTTCGCGCTCAGGCCTTCTCCGCCCTTGGAAGGGGCCGCCGTCAACGAGCAGGGAGTCGACGGCTTGCGAATGCAGGTCCACACCTCTCCATCAACAGAAGGCTGGGGCATTATATAAGGCGGCCACAACCTTATCGCATTTGCCAATTCGGCAGGCGATCGGTCACCTAGAGCCAGAAGGCGGTTCTCGGCCGCCGGCCAGTTATTGTCAGCACCTGCAAGAAGAGCTTCGAGCCTCAGCGTCGCGGCTTCCTGAGGCTCGCGAGTCTCGGCTTCCTTCAGGCTTGCCCTCGCCTCGGTTTGCTTGCCGGCTTCAAGTTGAGCCAATCCAAGCTCTCCCCAGATTCCGGCCTGCTCTGGATCGTCAGCAGCCGATTTCTCAAGCATCGCCTGGTTGGCCTCTATTCCGCCGGGATTTCCCCAGGCTGCGAGGCGGAGTTCCGCTGCCTGGCCTTCTTTTGAGTTCAGCAATTGCGTCCTCAGAGAACGAAATCGATTAAGGCAGAAAATGCCCCAGGCCAGCAGGTGCCGTTCGTCTCCACCTGAGCGCGACACAACGGATTCAAGCGCCTCCGACTCCGTAGCAGAATCTCCGTAAGCTTCGGCCGCCATCATCATGTAGTCGAGCGCGACCAGATCATCATTCTTCAATTCTGATGCGGTCCGCAGGGGCCCAAGAGCTTCCCGTGGCTTTCCGCTCCGAAGCAGATCCTCGCCAAGCAACAGGTTGGCCTCATAGTTGCGCGCGGATAGCCGCACAATTCGCTGCAGAATCGGAATCGAATGCGCATAGTCGGACCGCTCGTGTAGTGCGGAGGCGGTCTTTAGCAGGGCTGCGCTATCGTTGGTCTTGCCGGGGCCATCTTGTTGCGCTGCCGGCAACGACTTGATCATCAGAGCCATAAAGCAGAACGCAATTCGTATCCCCGCAAACCGTTTGAGGATTTGTTTGCGCGGAAACAGTGAGAATTTGCCTCTGAACTTTCCCATGGCTCCAAGGCCCTCCGAAACAACGGGAGCAGGTCGGGTTTCTGCCCATTGCATCACGGACAATCCTAGCACTCGTTCGATTGCATCAAGTGGCTGCCGAAGAGGAGGATTTCACTGCAACAGATCTCCATGGCACGACGCTAATTCTGAGCATCTCCCCGATTAAAAAGCGGCAAAGCAAAAAGGATCGAGCGAGAATCCGAGGGTGAATCTGGGAGAGGCTGAGGCAGAGGGCCTGGCGGTAGGCGGATTCCAAATTGGGTGTGGATTGTTTGAGTTTCTGGAGGAGAGAGTCCGTGCCGGTGTCGAGAAGCTTCCTGGCGACTTCTTCGCCGAACTTGTCAGTGTAAGTGCTGACCAGCTCGGCCGCAGACGGGCCGAGAGCATTACCGATGACTGCTCCCAACGCACCGCCGAGCGGGCCTGCGACAGCGGCTCCGAGGCTGGCGGCGGCGATGCGAATGGCGGAGGTTGTTAGCGGACTCGACATGGATAGGGCCAATTTCGACTCGAACCCGGTGAAATACCGGATGGATTGCATAGTAACCACAGTTGTTCCGAGGCAGCAAGAGGAGTTTCTGGCGGACTTCAGGTTTGGTCTTAGCAGGTCGGCCAGTGTTCGCCGGGCTGCCGGGTCATGATCCTGGGTTGATGACAACAGTACGATAACCGGCCAATCGCCGTTTAAGCCAACAATCGCGAATCGCCTGATCTGGTGCGGGTGAGAGACGTGTTGTATTATTCTTCAGCCGGTTTTTCTTCCTTCAAGCTGAGCGAGCCAGCTTCCTTTGCAACCCGTGAGTGGTGTTCTGAGCTCACAGCGTGACTCCTGGAGCCTGGAGGGGGAATGAAATCGACGAACTGGGCCGCGATCGCTGGATCCTTAGAGGACGCTGCGGAAGCTGCCCAGCCGATGCCGGGATTCTAGTCGGGATGCATTTGATCGCGTCCGTGAATAACATGACGACCGGCATTACAGCGTCCCACACGAGATCACCGAAAAATGGGCAGAGATTGGCCGGTTAACAGCCCAATGCACGTTTCAAGCCCCGGCTCGGCCCGGTCTTGTGGGTTCCGGACGTGTTGTGGCCTATTCGTCAATTATGTTTCAGTTAATACTTCGAAAGTTAATACAGGAGTTGCACAATTCGAACACTCAACAGGGACATCAACGGACGGGCGTGGGAGAGCCCTAGCGTCTCGATACACCATAGTCAATCTTCAGTCGAGCCGCCCGGATCGGGACCGAAAAACGCCGTAGCACGGGAGCAATTGATGGAGGAGTGAGAAAGATCGGCTCAACGTTGAGCGGACCTATTGAAGAGTCGTTGTCGTCCTCCGGCCCCCGGGTTGTTGCGCAGCTATTTCAATGGGAGTGCGAAATGGCGTTGTTGCAAACTGAGCGTTGCGCATTCGGTTGTGACTTCGATAGACGTCATCCGCCGCCTGCCGGCTCTACCCCGCAACCTGCTTGAATCAGGAGCATTGGGATTCAGCCGGCATGCGCGTGGAAGTTTGCTAAAAGAAAACGGTGGCGTTCGTACCCATTGTTGGCAGCAAAGCCAGGGAGCTAAAACCGGCCAAGGGTTTTCCAGTCGAATACACACAGGACAATTCCAGAATTCAGGAAGCTGTGTCCGGCCGTCGCGCTTTCGGCGCAGAGGCCGTCTCGGGTCCGGCAGCGAAGGAGGAGTCCAATTTCCGATCCCGCCGCGCGAAAAGGAGAACCAGACAGATCCTTCCGATTATGGTCCAGGGATGGCGGCCGGCGAAACCAGATGCCGGCCCGGTAATCAAAGCAGGCTTCTACAGAGTGGATAAGGCGACAGGCGACAGAAAGCCATAAAGTTTACAGATGTGATACTGAGGGGGACTGAAGTGTTGGCGATATAGTACACAGAAATTCACCTATTTAGGGATGCGACTCTATACTAGTTCGAGAGGCAAAGCGAACATAAGGCGAACCTTAACGTCATAAGTTGCAATGCTACGTAGTACTTCCCGGGATGTACTACCTTTTCATTGCAAATTCGGCCAGAAATCCGGACGGCCAAAATGGGGCCGAAATGAACTATTTTCATGGCTTGGGAAAAGCAGGTTTTGGGATGGCAAGGCCGGCCTCCGGCGCGTACGCGCGTGAGTTTTTGGGGCTGGAAGGACGGAGAACCCAGTTCGAGCTTGCCCTCCTTAAAAAGAGGAGGGGGTGCCAGGAAGAGGCGAGGCCCGGATCATGGATCACGGATGTGCGGCTTTGGTCTGGCCCGCGCGCGTGAGATGTTTTGGGTCCGGAAGGACGAAGAACCCTGGTCATATCTTCTTCTCACCCAAGATCCTCGCCGACACGTCTGCCGCACTGGTGCTCACGGAAGAGAACTGAAAACGCCGGCCGGGAAACTCATTTAGAGTAATTCCGCCTGCGGAAACCTCATCGACGGTACCTGAAATCTCATCCACCGGCTCGGTGAAGTGCCGGTCGTTCATCTTGATTACCGATTCCCGTGTCTTCTTCACCCGG
>OBLW0100001894.1_pt1 | contig 17413 bp, 8 predicted proteins | sample 1520161 | NCBI WGS metagenome assembly OBLW01 (sample SAMEA3539309, study PRJEB22396) | soil metagenome | biome: tundra; feature: field; material: soil | place: USA | collected 2010-05 | depth 0.15 m | reverse complement strand
TTATCAAGGTGCTGTCACGGTGTCTTGCCGGTGCGCCTTGTTTTGCTGGGATGGCTGTTCCTCGCCAAAATGCGATCAGGGGTCGAAATGGACCTTATGCACCGACTTGGCGTCGGTTCTGACAGTAGCTTTCGACTCGGATCTGCCGTTCGTTGACTGCCGACCAGAATGAAATAACGGCGAAGCGTAGAGTGTGGGCATACCGGGCACATTTTCTCCCGCCGGTAATCCTCAATTTTGACCAGGGAGGTCCGACGCAGTAGTTCAGGCAGCACGATTGTAGCTATTATGCAGACCACCCAGCCTTGGAATCGATGTCACCTCGTGATCGAGGCCGGGAGTTTCTCTTGCTTCACGGCCCGCAGGCGTTCCCTTTTCTAGCGCGAGATGTGTGCGATCCTCGAGATAGTAGCGGACGTATTCGTTCATCAGGCGTTTCAGATGCCGCTCATTGAGAACGATCACGTGGTCGAGCAAATCCCGGCGGCAGGTACCTACCCAGCGTTCCGCAATGCCGTTCTGCCATGGACTTCTGATGCTCGTCCGCTTTGGTACGATGCCGAAGCTCTTCACGGTTTCGGTCACTTCACCGTCGAACTGTGGGCCGCGATCAAAGATTAAATAGCCGGGGGCCGAGTCATATTGGAAGGCCTCGCGCAACTGCTGAATAACCCATGCGCTCGTGGGATGGCTAGTCACCTGACACTGAAGCATACGCCGCCGGTCGTGCGCAATGACGAAAAAGCAGTAGAGCACTCCGAAGGTCAGCGTCGGCACGGTAAAGAAATCCATCGCGGCGATGGCTTCCCGATGATTGCTGAGAAAGGCCGCCCATCGCTTGGCAGGCTCAGGACTCCGCGGAGCTCTCCGCATCCAGCGCAACACGGTTCGCTCTGAAAGATCGAAACCAAGCATTTTCAGTTCGCCGTGAATGCGCGGTGCGCCCCATGTGGAATTCTCCGCGACCATGCGAAAGATTAGCTCGCGCAATTCCTTGCTGACGCATTTTCTGCCCGCCCGAACCCGACGGTGCGAGAGCCACGTCCAATACAGCTTGAACCCTGCACGGTGCCAGCGAACTACAGTCTCTGGCTGGACGAGGATTAGCGAGTGCATCCAATCCGGCCAGAGCCGCTGCAAGATCACCCAGAACAGTTTGTCTGGAGTGGAGACTCGTGGGCGAGGATACCGCCGCTTCATCGCGACAAGTTGCTGGCAAAGAGCCAAATTCTCAAGCAGCAGGTCGCGGCGAGAGCGACAAATACGGATAAGGAGGACAACTAAAAACCTCAGCAGGCACAGCATTAAGTCAGTATCATACGGGGACAGACCATGTTGACGCATATCTGCCAACTCTTTGATTTGAGTGCCGATCGCTATTTTGGCGAGCCACAGGCTTCAGCCCCCGGAAAGAGCGCTAATTTCGACGGCCTTCAGGGCCGGGCCTTTGCCCCTTTTCTCCGTCAGGAAGCAAGTACAGCTGTAGTACTAGTTGATTTTCTTGAGCCAAATGTTACGGAACGATACCTTTGAGGGCACTCCTTCTATCTGCAAACCGATGAGTCCGTCCGCGTTGTTTGAAGATGCCGGATCGTCGTCGACTAACACTGCCATAAGCTGACCGTTCAGAATGTGTATGAATGTGCCTCCCCGCACCATAATTGTGTACTGGTTCCATTCCCCATCTTTTACATAGGCTCCCAGTGCCGTCCTGTCGCCGATATTGCCCACTCGCACAGGCGGCTGTCCCAACACGCAGTTCACGACTTCGCCGCGCCACGCAATGATTCTGCGCCCGGTGTTCTGCGAATAAAGCTGACCTGTATAGCTGGCATGAATCGGATTTACGGGATACCAGAAGTCCGCCTGCGGCCCGAACATGGTCCATCTTGCTTGTGGGGGAGGAGGCTGCGGCTCACCCGGTCGGGTCGGGCCGCCGCCGGTACCACCGGGGGGCGGCATCCCCAGGGTGCTCCTATATTGGATGCCGCTGCCTCCGCCATACTCCACATTGATCTCCAGTTTCAGATCAAAGTCCTTCGGTTCGGAGCCATGATAAACAATGAACGTATTTCCGGCCGGCCTTTCTCGCGTCGATACCCCGACGATCGAACCATCGTCAACATGCCAGACTTCCGGATTGCCGTCCCAGTCTTTTAGCGTCTTGCCGTCAAAAATCCGCACAAACCCCGTATGGTCTTCGAAGTTAATCGCCTTGGACTCAGCGTATGGAGATCTGGCGGGCGCAGAGGAGGGTGAGGCGGTCTGCGCTGTTTGCGCGGCAACGGGAGCCGTTTGTGGGGATATCATTCTGGACGTACTGAGACCCAGACCCAGGGCCAGGATCAAAAATCCTGTTTCAGAGCTTTTCATTGATACTCCACTTCGTTTGCTCTGTGTGTACCCGGCATGAATTACATTCGTGAAACTCTCGTATCGGCTCCGTCGGTGCTGGGGATCAAGCGCCGTTCAGTCCCAGGGAAATCACTGGAATGAGACGCCTCATTCTCGGCTGGAATATAGGCGGGATAACTGGAATCTGTCAACGGCAAAATGAACCAGCCGGAAGCGAAAGAGCTTATGAACCTTCGTCTGCTCAGACGTCGAATGGACAGGCCCCTGCCAGAACGATTCGCCTTTTCCTTGCGCAAACTGCTGATCCTAAAGTGTATTAGCGGTTCCTCCTTGACAGTTGTAGTCTTATGCTGGTAATTATCCATCCGTAATAAATTCCTCTTTTGAAAGACGATTGAGTATTATCTGAGCTTCAACAGAGGTTTGGTGAAAAGGCAATCTCCTGCAGCCCACGCTATTTCGCGCCAGCGTGTCATTTCCCTTATTGCTTGTCCAAACGTGTTCGATCTTTGCCGGGATTGAAACGGATTGCTTGTAACCGTGTGAACCACTCTTCCCAGTGGACACACAGAAGTGAGTGATGCGAGATCCATACAGAATCACGCTGGTGATGCGCGCCGGCACGGACCGTCGCGAACGGGCGGGAGTGCGCCTTCTACTCGCCTTCGTGCTCGCCGGAGTGCTGTCGCCGCGCATCGGCGCCCAAGCAGCGGAGGCAAGGCCCTGGCAAGAGATGCAAATGCCGACTGCCTCCCAAGTCTCTGCCATATGGAAGAATCCGCCTCCGGAATATGGTCCGCAGCCGTACTTCGATATGAGCGGTTCCGTCGATCAGACGGAGGTCGAACGCGATCTCGATGAAATGAAGGCACTCGGCTTTCGCGCTGTCACCGTGCAGGCGGCAGTCAACATGCCGTTTGGGTACCTGTCACCCGAGTATTTCAAGTTTTTTCAGATGCTCGTGGCTGAAGCAAAGAAGCGCGACATGCGCGTCTGGATTGTGGATGACATTGGCTATCCAAGCGGGTTTGCCGGTGGCAGGTTCACACGCGAAAAGCCGGAACTGCGCATGCAAACATTGGGCGTAGCTGAGTCGATTGTTGTTGAAGGCGGCGAAACGCTAAGGCGGTCAATTCCTCGTGAAACAGTTGCTGTGACGGCCATCGGTGAAGATGGGGCCACGATTCAGGTGCCCATAAGCAATGGCTCAGCTGCATGGACAGCGCCCGACGGAAGATGGCAGGTTTTGATCATTGAACATCGCTTTGAAACCTCGCCGACACGCTCGGAGACAAATCTTAAGCTAGCAACAGAGCCTCGCCCCAATACAAATAACGTGCAGGCCAAAGACCGATCGCAATCGCTGGAGGACTATCTGAATCCCGACGCAACCAGGCAGTTTCTTGCGTTCACGCATGAGCAGTATAAGAAATATCTGGGCGAAGAGTTCGGCAGGACAATCCTGGGCTTTCGCGGAGACGAACCCGACTATACCGTGACCGGGTTGCCCTGGACGCAATCTTTCTTCGATCGTTTCCAGCAATTGAAGGGGTATGACATCAGGCCCTACCTGGCCACGTTTCTGCTTCCCAGAGGTGCCAGGATTACAGGTGAGCAGGCGCGTGCGAAAGCGGACTACTGGGAGGTTTTCTCAATCCTGTTTGCCGAGAGCTTCTTCAAGATCCAGGCAGACTGGTGCACCGCGAACCATCTCGAGTATCAGGTGCACCTGAATCACGAGGAGGCGGAACTGGAACTGGTGCACAGCGAAGGAGATTTCTTTCGCAACATGCGCCCGGTGCAGGTTCCGGGCATCGACATGACGCGCCATCAGATATGGACAGATATCATCTCTGACTATCCGCGCCTGGCTTCCTCGGTCTCTCACGTTTACGGCAGGCCCAGCGCTTTTACCGAGAGCTTTGCCTCCGCTAATCCAATGCCGGATATGGCGGAGATACGCTACATTCTGAACGAGCAGTTCGTGCGCGGCGTCAACATGGCGGAATTGATGTACTTTCCCTCGTCGAATGCCGGCGGCCGGCCACGGACAACGCTCATGGAACACCCAGAGTTCCCGGCATTCATGCGCTGCGTGGGCAGACTGAGTTATCTGATGTCGATGGGAAAGCCGACGGCATCCGTAGCGCTTTACCTTCCCTCGAGTTCGTTGTGGTTGAACGATCGCATGGCTGATTCGCAGTTTGTTTCAACGGAAAGATTGCTCTCAGAACATCAGATCGACTTCGACATTGTGAGCGAAGATGCCCTGGCAAATGATCTAAAGGCAGGCAAAGGTGCATTTCAAACCAGGAGCGGGAACCTTTACCGTACTGTGATCATGCCTAACGTTTCATTGCTTTCAGGAAAGGCCCTGGAGCGTTTGCGCAGCTTCGCGGCTGGAGGGGGACATGTGCTGTTCCTGGGGCGGACGCCTTCGCTGATAGCGGGACGGACTATATTGAATGCGCGTGCAGCCAAACCGGATGAGTTCTCCTGGGCGACGGTTGTTTTAGGTGAGTTGTCGCCAACCCCTACGCCCTCTGATGCGCCCCCTTCTCATCCGCCAGAGCCGCAGGTGATCCCGTTGCCCATTCTGAGGGCAATTCAATCGGCCGTATCGGAACCCGGCATCGCGTTGGATCGACCGGACACAGCATGGCGCATGATCAAGCGGCAATGGAAAGATGCCGATGTTTATCTCATTTTCAATGAGGGGCCTGAAGTCTCGAGACACGAAGTGACTGTGAAGGGAAGTCGAAAGAGGATCGAAGTGTGGGATCCTCAAACGGGAGAGATCACGCCGATGCATGATATGAAATCGAAGGCGGGATCGACAATCGAAATAACACTGCAACGTTATGAGACAGCTGTGTTGGTTGTGCAATAGAAGATTCGATCGGAGCGGCGTGGGAAATGCCACTCCAAGCCTGATCTGCCGGATTCAATCAGAATGGTCCGGCATGGGCAGGCGCTGTTGCGATCGGTCTTGCGGATTTGCTGAGTGGGGAAGGGTCTCATGCTTCCCTGGTGAATGTACTGTACCAGTCAAACAGGACTCGTTCTCAATATCGCAGTAGCCGGGAGTAGCCGCTCATGCCTCGCACGAATTTCAATTCCATCGCACTTGTCGCCCTCGTCCTTGCAGCGCACACGCCAGTGGTTAAAGCAGCTGCTCCTGCCGTCTCGTCGCCGTCAGTCTCCGTTCAAAGCCTCAGGGAGAATTTTGCCAATCCTCCCGCCATCGCCAGACCGATGGTCCGCTGGTGGTGGTTCGGCGCGGCCGTCGAGAAGCCGGAGATTCTTCGTGAGCTTCAACAGATGAAAGCCAATGGGATTGGCGGAGCCGAGTTGGCATTCGTCTATCCTGAGGTTCTCGATGATCCATCCAAGGGCCTGGTTAACCTTCCATTTCTCTCGCCGGCGATGCTGGATGATGTGAACTACGCCCAGGCGCAAGGTCGGGCGCTGGGCCTGCGCATCGATGTCACGCTCTGCAGCGGATGGCCTTACGGTGGCCCTGCAACTACGCTCGAAGAGGCGGCCGGACATCTGCGCATCGTGGAGGTCCCTGTCGCCCCGGATGCCACTTCCGTCGCCGTGCCCTCGCTGGCTAAAAGCGAGACCCTCATCTCTGCATCAATCGCCAACTCCATAGCGCGGCCCGCTTCAGCGATGCAGAGCCGTCCGGCCCGCGGCCCCAACGCCGCACCTCCGCCCGTGAATTGGGATGTGACTTCCGCACAGCCTCTCCAGGTTTCCGGCCGCTCCGCAGCAGTTTCACATGCCAGCCAGCCGCGCACCGCGCTCTTCTTCATCGCCAGCCACACCGGGCAGGAGGTCAAACGGGCCGTGGTCGGAGCGGAAGGGTGGGTGCTTGATCCCTTCAGCCACCAGGCCGTCGCCACCCATCTTGCAAAAGTCGGTGAACCCCTCGTCAAGGCATTCGGCAATACCCCGCCTTACGCCATCTTCTCTGATTCGCTCGAAGCCTACGGAGCTGATTGGACCCCGAACCTGCCTTCTGAATTCAAAAAGCGGCGCGGCTACAACCTGATCCCTCATCTCCCCGAACTCGCAACTGGAGGCACTCCGGAGGCCGAGAAAATCCGCCACGATTATGGCCGCACGCTCACTGAGCTGGTGAACGAAAATTATCTGACACAGATCAACAATTGGGCCATCGCGCACCACACGAAATTTCGCTCGCAAACCTATGGTGAGCCGGCCGTCAGCTTCTCCAGTCAGAATCTCGTGGGGCTCGCAGAGGGAGAAGGCCCGCAGTGGCGCGCATTTTCAACACTTCGCTGGGCCACCTCCTCCAACCATGTTTTCGGCCACAACGTCAGCTCCGGCGAAACTTTTACGTGGCTTCACTCTCCCGCTTTTCGCGCCACGCCTCTGGACATGAAGACTGAAGCCGATATCGACTTCGTCATGGGAGAAAACCTGCTCTTCTTTCACGGGTGGCCATACTCAGCTCCGCAGGTCGACGATCCCGGCTGGTCGCTCTACGCCGCCGCCGTCTTCAACAATCACAACCCGTGGCATCCGGTCATGTCCGCGATCACCAAATACATCACCCGCATTAGTTACCTCATGCGTCAGGGGCAGCCTGCCAACCAGGTCGCCGTTCTGCTCCCCACCGATGATGCTTGGGCCAGCTTCTCTCCTTCTCGCGTAACCGTCACTGGCGCCATGCAGCGCCTCATCACGCCAGCGCTTATGTCCGCGATCCTCTCCGCCGGCTACAACGTCGACTACATCGATGCCGATGCCATCAACAAGGTTGGCATCAACCACAAGATTCTGGTGCTTCCCCCCACCGATCGCATTCCCGTCGAGACATTGAAGAAGATTCAAGCCTTCGCCGCAGCCGGGGGTAAGGTGATCTCGGTCGGGCGCACTCCGTCGCTCGACCCCGAGGGCAAGCCCGTGCCTACAATCGCGGATCTATCGAAGCAACTCTTCGATGCCGATCGATCCACATTCGTTTCCGATACGGGCCAGCTCGGGGATGCCCTGCAGCGCGCCGCTACGCCCGATTTCAAGCTCGGGGACGCTGACGATTCGGTGAAGGACCAGCTCGGATTCATTCGCCGCAAGCTGCCGGGCGCCGACATCTACTTCGTCGTTAACACCAGTAATCGGGAGATTGATACCGCCGCCAGCTTCGCCACCGGGCACAAATTTGCAGAGCAATGGAATCCCGATAACGCCAATTCGGCCCCAGCTTCAGCGCATGCCCAGCCCATCCACCTGGCTCCTTACGAGTCGCGCGTCTTCGTGTTCTCAGACGCTAAATCCACCACGAAATCTGCTTCCATTTCCGCGCCGTCTTCCCAACTGGCCGATCTCAGCACCAATTGGAAGGTTACCTTCACCTCCACCGGCAAGACCGAGACTGAGCAAACTCCTACCGACTGGACAGCCGATCCCGATACTCTGCATTACTCAGGCGAAGCGGTATACTCACGCGACTTTAGTCTCGACGCGATCCCCGCAGGTCCGGTCTTTCTTGAAGTAGAGGGCGGCAAGCCCCAGCCCGGTGCGCCAAATTCTCCGCCCGAGCATCCGGTTCTGGGTCCGAACGGTGTGCCCAATCCCCTCATCACGCGCCCCGGTCACGGCATGCGCGCTTACTTCGATCCGCCCATCCGTGAGGCTGCACTGGTCACCATCAATCGCCAGGCCGCGGGCGCTTTCTGGCATCCGCCCTACCGGCTCGACATCTCGAAACTCCTGAAGCCCGGCCAGAACAGCATCGAGATCCACGTATACAACACGGCTCTCAACGCCTGGTCTGCCAAGCCGCCCCACGACTACAAACCACTCATTGCAAAGTTTGGCGATCGCTTCCAAATGCAGGACCTTGAACAGGTCAAACCCCTCTCTTCCGGGCTTCTCGGTCAGGTCCACCTCCTAACCCAAGGCTCAAAATGATATTCACCGCCCTCGGCAATCAATTATGTTGTTACTGGCGCATTGTTATCCTTCATCGATATTCGGCAGGCAAACACATATCGATGAAGATTCGAGAACCATGAGAAGGCTTTGGCGATCGAATGAAACTCAGTCTATATCTCGCAACATACCAAGTCCGGTGCAGCGTCTCGGCCCTGCGACCCTCCCTTCTCATTTGCCTCATATTTGCAAGCTGGCTGAACGCGCATTCACAGCAATCGGAAGAACTTCAACTGTTCACACATCGAAGCTGGCACATTCAGGATGGGCTTCCAGATGAGGTGATCCAAACGCTAGCACAAACGCCAGATCACTATCTGTGGCTGGGTACATCCAAAGGATTGCTGCGCTTCGATGGACAGAACTTCACCCAATTCGACGGGCGGGACAGCGCCTTGCTGCGCGCCCAGGACATTTTGTGCCTTCTTGCTGCGCGTGATGGGAGTCTCTGGATCGGTACGGACGGAGGAGGCCTGCTCCACTACGCAAATGGCCGCATCCGGGCTTACAAAGCAAGTGAAGGACTGACGTATCCCATTATTCGAACACTTTACGAGGATGTGGACGGAACAATCTGGGTAGGTTCGGATTTTGGCATCTTCAAGCTGAAGGACAATCAATTTGTCCGGGTCGACGATCCGGTGAAGCTTGTTAACTTCGGCGCCCAATCCATCATCGGCGATGGCCACGGTTCAGTCTGGGTTGGAGGCAGTAGACTGGTCCGCTATCAGGGAAGCAGTTACCGCGAATACACCATGCCGAAACAGTCGGGATCGCTGCGTATCAAATCCCTGTGTGAAACCGCGGGCGGAACCATCTGGGTTGGCACAGCCGGGGGCCTGTACCGGGGATCGCAGGATGGCGAATTTCAAAAGGTAGAGACAGTGAGCGGCGGCATCCGCACCCTGGGGAAAGGCGCGAAGGGAGGACTGTGGGTCGGAACCGTAGGAAATGGCCTCTATGTGCAAAATCAAAACGGCTTCCTGCATCTGTCGGCGCCCTCCGTGCTGCCGAGCAATACGGTTCTCGGGATCCTCAGTGACACTGAAGAGAATATGTGGGTTGGAACGCAGGCAGGGCTGCTGCGTTTGAGTCGCACGGGCATGCGGATGCTGCCCTTTCCGAATATTTCGGATTCGGATTTCGGTACAGTCTTTCGAGATGCAGATGGAACCATCTGGGTCTGTTCCTCCCATCTGTTTCGCGTCGATCATGATGCAATGGCGCCCTACTCGTTCCCAGGATTGAGCGGTGTCACCGTCCGAACAATGTTCCGCGATCGCAGCGGAGCCCTGTGGCTCGGAACCATGGGAAGTGGCGCCTACCGGTTCGGGCGCGACGGCAGAATGACCAGCTACCACCATATTGGCAACAACTACGTGCGCGGATTTCTGCAAACCCAGGATGGAAGTGTCTGGATCTTTACCGATGGTGGAGTGAGCCGTTGGAAGAATGGCCATCTCGACTTGTATCACTTGGTCGCTGGAGCCGTGCGCATGAACGTAACCGCTCTTGCCGGCAGCCCTTCGGACTCATTATGGATTGGAACCCCGCATGGTCTCCGGCTCTTTCGCGGCAGTCAATTTGCTGATGCGCCGCCCGTGGACCAGCTCAATGACAAATCTGTCTGGGCCTTGCATGAGGATCCCGACGGAGCTCTGTGGATTGGAACCGATGCCGGACTGTACCGATGGAAGGACAATTTACTTCGCCATATTGCACTCGACGAGCTCTGGAATACGCCCGCGGTCTATAGCATCATGGAGGATTCATCCCACGTAATGTGGCTCAGCGGCCCTACGTCTGTGCTGAGAATCAAGCGCCAGGATCTCGACAACATGGCAGGCAGCAATGCGGAGCCGATTCAGGGAATGCAGATGTTCCCTGTTTCAAGCGAGCTTCAAGGCGCGGAGCTTTACGGGGGAATGCAGCCTTCCGGAGCTCTGGATGGGGATGGTGGCGTCTGGTTCCCCACTTCGCAGGGCGCGCTGCATATCAATCCAAGACAGGATCGGCCTGCTCCTCCGTTGCCTCCGTTGGTAATCGATAGAGTGCTGTTGGATGGGAGGCCGATCGACTTCAGGAACGGCATTGACCTTGGTCCAGGAACCGGAATGCTGGAGATATCCTACGCTCCAATTCTCCTGAGTTCGCAAGCGGGTCTCTATTTTCGGCACATACTGAAAGGATTTGACAGTAGCTGGAGCAGGGCAACATCGGAGAGAACCTCCGTCTACACCAATCTGCGGGCAGGCCACTATACATGGGAGCTTCAGGCGTTCTATCCCAGCAACCCGCAGCAAGTGTCGAGCGTTTCCCTAGAAGTGAAGAAGGAGGCGCACTTCTACCAGACAATATGGTTCGTCCTGTTCTGCTTGGTGACGCTGGCGTTGATTGGGTGGCTGATCGATCGTATGCGCTCCAATCAACTGCAGTCGCGTTTTCGCGTCGTAATGCAGGAACGCAGCCGGTTGGCGAGAGAAATTCACGACTCTGTGATTCAAGGGTGTACGGGTGTCTCGGTCCTGCTGGAAGCCTATTCAGCCATGCCGAGCCAGCAGACCGAGACGCAAGAACACTTGATCTATAGCGCGCGCCAGCAGATCAAGGCGACGATCGACAGCGCACGCGACTCGGTGTGGGATTTGCGTCACTTCGATCCGAACTCCCGGGGATTTCCTCAGCTGGTGCAGGCCGATGTGGAGAAGTATCTTCGCGACTCCGGCGTGGAATTGGAATTCTCCATCGTGGGGGGCGAAAAGCCAATAGGTCCTGTGGTCGCGCGGGAAGCGTTAATGGTTGTCCGCGAGGCGGTGCGAAACGCGCTTCAACACGGTCAACCGTCCGCGCTCCGGCTTGCACTTCGCTATCTGCCGGGCAAGCTCTCAATCAGCGTGCTCGACAATGGCCGCGGCTTCGCGGCAGCAGACAAAGACAAGGGAAACGAGAAGCACTTCGGACTGATCGGCATGCGTGAACGCGTAGCGAGAGTCAATGGCAGCCTCACCTTGCAGAGCGACGACGGAAAGGGAACTGCCGTTAACTTCTGGGTCCCATTGGATGCACTGAACCTGGAGGTTGGGGAAGAAACGTCAGGAAGTGGAAGGCAGATATGATCAGAATTCTGGTTGTCGATGACCATCCCATCATGCGATTCGGGATCGCCTCGATCATTGATATACAGCCCGACATGCAGGTTGTGGGCCAGGCTGGGAGCGGTGAGGAAGCGATCGATCTCTTCAGCCGGCTCAATCCCGACCTCACGCTCATGGACTTGCAGTTGCCCAATTTGGGCGGTGTCGGCGCTATTCAGAACATCCGCTCAAAGAACGGCAAGGCAAAGATCATCGTCCTTACGACGTACAAGGGAGAAGAGGATATATTTCAGGCACTGCGTTCCGGCGCTTCGGGATACTTGATCAAAGGAATGTCGCATGGACTTCTCGTCGAAGCGATTCGAGAGGTATATCACGGAAAGACGTATCTGCCGCCGGAGATAACGTCAAAGCTCACGACCAGACCCCCGGATGCGGATCTGAGCATCAGAGAACGGGAAGTGCTCGCGCTGATCGCTGAAGGATACGGTAACAAGGAGATTGGAAGAAGGCTTAGAGTGACCGAGGGCACAATTAAGTGTCATGTGGGCGCCATCCTGGGCAAGCTAAACGTAGACGATCGCACCCAGGCCCTCATCGTTGCCTTGCAGCGCGGGCTCATTCATTTTTGAAACCTGCCTATCAAAGCCGTGGGATTCTCTTGCGATCAGAATTACCGATGTGTCTGAAACCAGGTGAAGCGCCTTCTATTTACACTCCTTAAGCGGTGATCACCTTGTATCCTTCGCAGATCCTGGCCAATGGCATCAACGGAGTCAGGATATGTGCCGGTCAAGAAGCCGACGGCCCGCCATCCTCTTTACGCGGTGAATGCCAGTCTACCTCGGTCGCTGCAAACCATTGATTACCTAGTTCTTCGCTAGCTCATTGGGGGAGGTACGGCCTCGGCGCGTCGAACTGAATCCTGCTTCAAGGATTTCAGATTGCATAAGAATAAATCCGCAGACTCTGACTTAAGTTAGATGACAACTGATGTTTTGCTTCCATATCGTCATTACGACATCGCAGGAGAAACCATCCGCGCGGTGTACGCGCGTGAGCTAAGCTCCTGCGTGCACCATTGACTTGGAGGCTTTATGACTGGTGTTGCTTCTCACGGATTTCGCTTGCTTAAGAAATTCAACCTGCTGATCTTCCTGATCTTGCTGGTTGGACTCTCTCCGCTGCTCAAAGCGCAGACGACTGCGACTCTCCTGGGCCATGCCGTCGACACCACCGGGGCCATCATTCCTGGTGCCAAAATCGTGGTGACCAACGTGGGCACAAATGCCTCTCGAGAGACGCTTACCGACATGAACGGAAACTATATTGTTCCCCAACTCCCTGTCGGAACCTATTCCGCGAGCGCGACAATGAATGGGTTCGAGACCAAGATTGTCACCGACCTGACCCTCTCTCTCGGCCAGAATCTGCGCGTCGACTTTGAAATGCCCCCTGGCCAGGTAATGCAGTCGATCACCGTCAACGGCAGCGACGTGGCGCAAGTGGACACACACAGCGCGTCGATATCCAGTGAGATCGAGCAGACTCGGGTCGTCGATCTCCCCCTGAACGGACGCGATCCGGCCAGCCTGCTCGGCCTCATCGCTGGCGTCTCGACACTAAGCGTTCCCACCACGCCGGGAATCGCCGGAGATACGGCCACCGTCAACGGCACCAATGCATCCGCGAATGAAATTATTATTGATGGCCTCCCCTTCAATGCCGTGCAACGAAGCGATGGGGATCCATTGCCTCCGCCAGACATGTTTCAGGAGTTTCGCGTCATGACGAGCTCCTACTCCGCCGAATTCGGGCGAAACGGAGGTGCGGTTATCATCGGCGCCACCCGCAGCGGCACCAATCAGTTTCATGGGGCAACGTGGGAATTCCTTCGTAACAATGTGCTGAACACCAAGGATTATTTCGCCACCAAGATACCGGTCCTGCGCCAGAATCAATTCGGCGCGGCGGCCGGAGGCCCCATCATTCTGCCCCACTATGGCGGGCGAAACCGCACCTATTTCTACGGCGGCTATCAGGGCACAAGAATCATCCAGGACATTCTCGCCAGCAGCGCCATTCCTCCCAACGCGAACGAACTGCAGGGTATCTTTCCAAGCTCCAACCCCATCATCGATCCAGCAACCGGACTCGAGTTCCCAAACAATACGATCCCGTCAAACCGCTTCGATCCGGCAACATTGGCGGTGCTCAAGATTGTTCCCTCCGGAAACCAGTCCAACGGCGCCTTCTACACGCAACTCGCCCAGCCCACGAACGCTAACGCATACCTAATTCGCGTCGATCATCAGCTCTTCAAGAACAACACGCTGACTGGTCGGATGTGGCACCAGCACAACAGCAGTACATACCCGTTCGGGGCCAACACGGCGAGCAACATTCCCTATACTCCCGGGATACTTTCGGTAGAGATATATTCCGGCGAAATCACCGACTCGCAGGTGATCACAACGAATCTCATCAATCGTTTGACCGCCGGCTTTCTAAGAAGAGACGAGAACCGCTTCAACACAGTACTTAAGGATGCCACCTCTTTCGGAATTCAGATTGCCCCTCCTATTCAGCCTTTTCTGCCCAACATCACGGTGAATGGCCGTCTGAGCATGCAATCGACAATCAACGGGCAGCCGACAAAGCTCGACAACGTCTATTCACTCTTCGATACGGTGAACTGGACCCATCATGACCATGAGTTTGCGCTTGGAATGTCCTGGGAAAAGCCAAGCTTTAACGGTCAGCCCGTTTATGACAATGGCACTTTTGTCTTTGACGGCAGCCGGTCTAAGTCTTCCTCGGTCAGTGGCTCGGGAAGTTCCCTTGCGGATTTCTTCCTGGGACTGCCGTTTTCGTTCACTCAGGCTACCGCCAGATTCGACAATGATCGCTACCAGTATTTTGGGTTCTTTGCGCAGGACGACTGGAAGGTGGCGCCTAAATTGACGCTCAACTTAGGTATTCGTTACGAATACGCGCCACCGATGTACAACATTCACGGTTTTCACGGAACTTTCGCCCCGAACATCCAGTCCACCAAGTATCCAACAGCGCCACTGGGATTGCTGTATCCGGGTGACCAGGGACTACCCAGATCGCTCTACCATAAGGAAATGGATCGATTCGCACCGCGCTTCGGCTTCGCTTACGATCCCAAGGGGGACGGACGGACCAGTATCCGCGGAGCATATGGCGTCTTCTTTCAGATCCTGGACGCTGAGTTCTCGGAATATCTGAACGGGAACCTGCCGTTCGAGGCCAATATCACCCTGAACAATCCTTCGAGCTTCTCCAAGCCCTGGGGATCAGCTTATCAGGGCGGAGTCAACGATCCGGTCACCGTCTATCGGCAGAATCTTACTTCTGCAACCCCGTCCTTCGTCTTTCCTTCCGGCGCGTGGTCCATCGATCCTTATATACGCAACGGATATGTCCAACAGTTCAATCTCTCCGTGCAGCGGCAGGGGCCATGGAAGACCACTGTGCAAGTGGCGTATGTGGGAACCCTAGGCCGCAAGCTCGGCCTCGCTTACGATATGAATGCCGGCATCTACAATCCTGTCTCTCCCTCAACTCCCGTTAACTCTACACGGCCCTACGATGCGGGAAAACTCACTAACATCGAGCGCTTTATCAGCGGCAACAGCTCCAACTACAATGCGCTTCAGCTCAGCTTCAATCGTCAATATTCTGGCGGCATTGTGATCTCGTCAACCTATACCTATGCGAAATCCTTCGATCGCTACTCGGCCGCCGGGATTGCAGAGACGTCGAATCCATTCAACCTCGGTTTCGACCATGGCCTCTCCGACTTCGATCGCACTCAGGTCTTCAACGCATCCGCGGTGTGGCAGCTTCCCTATTTCAAGACGTCGCCGAACTGGTTCGTCAAGTCGGTAGTCGCCGGTTGGCAGCTTTCAGGACTTACCGAGGAGGAAACTGGTTTGCCCTTCAGCGTCACCGACGGGCAGGATATCTCCCACACCGGCGTTGGTCTGGATCGGCCCAATATCCTCGGCAATCCGAAGCTTTCAACATCCCGCTCGCATGCTGCCAAGGTCGCGGAATACTTCAACACGGCAGAGTTTGCAACCCAACCGGTGGGAACCTTCGGGAACGCGCGAAGAAACCTGATGTTCGGGCCTGGTTACGCCAATGTCGATGTCGCCATGTTGAAGGACTTCCGGGTCACTGAAGGCTCCGGATTCCAGTTTCGTGCGGAGGCCTTCAATCTGCTGAATCGCGTCAACCTGTCAAATCCGAATGGATCGATGAGCGCCGGCGCAAGCTTCGGACGAATTACATCGGATGTCAGTCCGAGGCTCATACAGGTTGCACTCAAGTTCCATTTCTGATTGAGCCGAAGATCAAGCAGAGTGCCAATTTGCCAGTGGGGCAGGCACTCTGCCTGATGCAACGGGATGAAGTCAGGTGAGCCAGGCCAATCGGTTGCTCTTCTGCACTTGTCTCCATGCAAGGTGGCTTTCGAACTCTAAGAAAGTCGCTTCAGGAGATGTCTGCATCTGAACGGCAGATGCATGAAAGGGATTATCGTGCCGTTCTCCGCAGCGGGCGCTTTTGTTCTGGCCGCCTCATGCGGCAAATCATAAGGACCCGGCTCTGCCGGCGAAGATTACCTTCATTTAATCGTGGTGCCACTAATGATTCTTCGATTTCTCATAACCTGCTGGATGATAGGTCCGCTTTTGCCGTTGCAGTTAGTGTTTACGGCACTGCCAACTGCTTCAACCTCGTTTCGCCAGGCCGGCGTTCCAAATTCTGCTGCGCCCGACCCTGGGAATGACAGAGCATGGCTCTCCACGGCGAGTGATGGTTCAGAGCGCACCCCCGTGGAAGTCACAGCACAGCTCTTCACCCTCGGCGCTGGGGCAATCCCCCATCCGGCCCAGGCGGCGCTGCCACGTTTGCGCCGTCCGATACCTGACCGGTTGGTGGTCCTGACTTTTGACGACGCGCCAGTTACGCAGGCGGTCTTCGCCGCGCCCATCCTGCATAAATATAAGTTTGGCGCCACATTCTATATTTGCGAATTTCCACCGAACTTCGATGACAAGACGAAGTACATGTCCTGGGAACAGGTCCAGCATCTTGACCGACTGGGATTTGAAATAGGGAACCACACGGCTTTTCATACTCACGTCAGCAGAATGTCTCGTGAACAGTTCCATAAATCGCTGGCTTATATTGAAGACAAATGTAAAATCTATGGCATTCGCAAACCGGTTACCTTCGCTTACCCCGGCTACGATGCTCGCTCCAAAGACTTGGATGTTCTGACCGAACGAGGATATCTCTTCGCCCGCATAGGTAGCGAGAGGGTATACGATCCATTATCGGATAATCCACTTCTGGTTCCCGGTTTCAACGCGAATGGAACCGACCCCGGTCGCGTTTTCGATGCGATGAAGCAGGCCTGCGATGGCAAAATTGTCGTTCTGATATTTCATGGCATTCCGGATTACGAGCATCCGTGGGTAACAACCCCACCTCAACTCTTTGCGCAGTATATGGAGTTTCTTCACAAGAATCGATATAAGGTCATCGCGATGCGAGATTTGGCCAAATATATCGGCCCGGATGCACCGGAGCAAGACACTCCTCGGGGCTCTGCCCTTGTTGGGAAACAGCGATAATGTCCTTAACTCCAGCCGTGCAAACATGAACCGATGGAAGCGGGCGTGGACATATGATGGGCTCCGCTATTATAGAACCACGCTGAACGTCAGTCTTCTTTAGGGTTGAAGGGGAGAGTGAGCAAAGTTGTGGTGTGGCTCGCCAAAACTACAGTCGCCCAGAAGTGGAACAGGAGCCTCGATGTCTTAACGGTTAAGAGTCAGTTGAATCGCCCGGTTCATGCAAGCTGGAAAGCTATGAAAATACAGGCCGATGGAATTTTGGCGAGGCACATCATTTCAACCAGATCACGAAAGCTGAGCTTGTAACACAGATACCAGCGCACA
>OBLW0100001893.1_pt1 | contig 17432 bp, 9 predicted proteins | sample 1520161 | NCBI WGS metagenome assembly OBLW01 (sample SAMEA3539309, study PRJEB22396) | soil metagenome | biome: tundra; feature: field; material: soil | place: USA | collected 2010-05 | depth 0.15 m | reverse complement strand
GCCGCGCGCGGCGGCAACTGGGGCATGGACGACAGCCGCAAACGCGTGAGTGTCGAGCATCTCGAGCCCTACTTCCGCCTGCATCGCGATGCGCACCTTAACATCATCCGCAACTGGATGGGTCAAGACACCGAAGAAAGCTTCTACGCTCTGGCCGACAAATACGGCCTGATGGTCTGGAATGATTTCTGGGATTCGACGCAAAACTACAATCTCGAAGCACAGGATCCGCAGCTCTTCCTAGAGAACGCGCGCGACACAATCTCGCGTTTCCGCCACCATCCTTCCATCGTCGTTTGGTGCGGCCGCAATGAGGGAGTGCCCCAGCCCATCATCAACGAGGGTCTCGCCACGCTAGTGCGCACGCTCGATCACACGCGCTACTACACGGGCAGCTCGAATCAAGTGAACTTGCGCAACTCCGGCCCGTATCAATTCCAGCCGCTTGAAACCTACTACCGCATCAATCGCGGCTTCAGTGTCGAGCTCGGCATCCCCAGTGTCCCCACCCTCGAGAGCCTCGAGTCCTTCATCCCGGAACCGGACCGCTGGCCCATCAGCGATACCTGGGCATATCACGACTGGCACCAGAGCGGCAACGGCGCAGTAGCCCCTTTTCTCGCCCACATGGATACCGAGTTTGGAGCGCCCAGCAGCCTCGAAGATTTCGAACGCAAGGCGCAGATGCTTGATTATGTCGGTCATCGTGCGATCTTTGAGGGGTTCGCCGCGCATCTCTGGGAGCCCAACTCGGGCCGGATGATCTGGATGACCCAGCCCGCATGGCCTAGCATGGAATGGAATTTTCTAAGCTGGGACTACGACACGCAATCCAGTTTCTACGGAACGCAAAAGGCATGCGAGCCTGTTCATGCGCAGTTAGATCTTGCCGACAATTCGGTCGACCTGATCAATCTTGGCGCAGCGCATTCCTATAAGGTCGAAACCCGTATCGTCGGCCTCGACGGCAAAATCCTGAGCGACCAAACCAACCAGGTGGAAGCTGCCTCCAATGCCCGCACGCCCGTGGGTAAGCCGGACCTCGAAAAGCAAGCCGATGGCCACACAATCCTGATCGCGCTCAAAGTCACCGATGCCGACGGCGCACCGGTGAGCGACAACCTCTACTGGTGGTCAAAACAGGAATCAAGCCTTCGCGAGCTCGACGCACTCGCCAACGTAAATCTCACAGCCTCCGCAACCATGATCGCCGCCAGCGGAGAACGTGAGGCCAACATCAAACTCGGGAACACTGGATCCGTGCCGGCGCTGCTTGTGAAACTCACGCTTAAAGACGCAGCAACAGGCACGCGCATTCTGCCGGCTTACTACAGCGAGAATTATGTTTCGCTGTTGCCAGGTGACACACGCACCATCACAATCGCCTTCCCTGCCGGTGAATCCAAACCAGAAATCGCCTTGCGCGGGTGGAATCTGGAAAAGGAGACAATTGCCGTGCGTTGAACACACGAAGCGTGCCTGATCACTTCGTATGCAGAACGCTCTCCGCCAGCTCTCGCTTTCTCACAATGGTAGGCTTCTGATGCGTTCCACAGGATTCACGGAGAATCAGCTCGACGGGCAGCACGATGTGCTTTCCTCTTTCAGTTCGGTCGTTGTTCAGCAAGCGCGAAAACAGAATGTTCGCTCCCATACGCGCCAGGTCTGTAATCGGCTGGCGCACCACTGTTAGCGGAGGGTTCAGGATGTTGGCCGTCTCAAAGTCGTCAAATCCGACTAACGCGACCGATTCCGGAACCCGTACCTTAAGGTAGGCAAGTGCGTGAATCGCATTTCGCGTGATCAGGTTATTGCTGCAATAGAAGGCGGTCGGCGCGCTTTTGCTATCCAACACGCTGCGGATGGTCGCCACCATCTCCGTCTGTGTCCCATTGCCGAAATAGAATTCCGGCTTCAGGTTCGCCTTCTTCAACGCTTCTCGATAACCCTCGAATCGCGCGCGGATTGTGTACAGATTGCGCGAGAGGCCGAAAAAAGCAATACGGCGATGCCCATGCTGGATCAGGTGATTCACGCCCAATTGCGATCCGAACTTGTTCTCGACGACCACGCTGTCAAAAGAACTGTTCTCAATCGGCCGATCGAGAGTTACAACCGGGGTACGGCTAAATTCACTGCCAGCGATGCGAGAGACTCCTCCCGCGGCGGGAATGATGACGAATCCCTCCACCTGTCGCCGAAGCATCCGGCTGGCTTCGTTGTACTCAATATCGGGGTCTTCATCCGCCGTGGCAATGATGACCGAGTAAGCATGTTCCTTGGCAACCACGCTCACGGTCTGCGCGCAGATCGCGAAGAATGGATCGACAAGATTCGGGACGATCACCCCGATTTGATGCGACCGCTGGTCCCGCAGCGCCCGCGCCACTTCGTTCGGGCGGTAGTTGAGCGTCGCAATGGCGTCAAAAACGCGCCTCGCCGTCTCTTCGCTCACCTTCACGCTGCCGCTCAGCACGCGCGAAACCGTCATGGTGCCGACGCCGGCAAGCTTGGCAACATCGCTCATGCGGGGAGGCCGATTCATGGCGCTCATTTTCTCGTGCAGCCTTTCAATCGAATGAGTAACCCTCAATCTTTCACGGTGAAGAGCACCTGGTCAAGGATCGTATGAACTGTTATCAGCGAGGCTCGAACGGACGAAGCCCTCAAAAGCGCGACGCCGAGTGTTCGATCGGCGCGATTGGTTTCATCATCCGGCAAAAGAGTGCCTCCGCACTCTCGATTTCGCCGAAGCAATATGAGAGGAATATCGCATGAAAATCTTCAAGGATTTGGGAGTGCTTTTCTTCGCCGTGGCTTGCGTCTACATTTCCGCAAGCGCGCAGGCTGCGCCGGCGGACCCTCCCCATGCCGCTCCCGTCAACCCGAGCGCCACTCCCGAAGCTCGCGCGCTCCTCAAACAAATCGACCAAATCTCCGGACAATTCACTCTGACAGGTCAACACAATTTCCCCAATCACGTCTCGCGCTGGTCTGATCGCATCTACGACCTCACGGGAAAGTTCCCCGCCATCTTCGGTCAGGACTTCGGCTTTTCCGGCGGAGAAGACAAAGATTCTGTCGAGGGACGGCCGTCGATGATCGAAGAAGCGAAGCGACAGTATCGCAATGGCGCCGTGATCGCGCTGACCTGGCACGCCGTCCGACCCACTGACGACGAGCCCGTCACATTCCACGACAGCGTGCAAGGCCACCTGACCGACTTTGAATGGAACGAACTGCTAACTCCAGGCACCGATCTCAACAACCGCTGGGTCGAACAGGTCGACGTGGTCGCCGGATACGTGCGCCAGTTACAGGACGCCGGTGTGCCCGTCCTCTTTCGCCCCTATCACGAGATGAACGGAAACTGGTTCTGGTGGGGAGGCCGGCCCGGCGAACATGGCTCCGCTGCACTCTACCGCCAACTCTATAACCGCTTCGTCAACGTGCACCATCTCAATAATCTTGTCTGGGTTTGGAACGTAAACAGCCCCAGCGAGAATGCTGGCTCCATCGCCGAATATTTCCCTGGATCCGAATTCGCTGACGTCGTCACCATGGATATCTACGGCGAGTTCAAGCAGAGCTACTACGATGACATGGTCGCGCTGGCCGGCGACAAGCCGATAGCGTTGGCAGAGGTCGGCGCCATGCCGAAGCTTGATGTATTGGCGAAGCAGCCGCGCTGGGCATACTTCATGATGTGGAGCGGGCTAGCCGAATCGTCGAACTCGCCCGAGCAGTTGCAAACTATGTTTCATGCGCCGAATCTGCTGAATCGCGGAGACGCACCGTTTACCGCGTCAGCCGCCCCGGCGACGAGCAGCATCGAGCCGGTCACGCTCAAATCAATTCCCCAGGTCAAATCAATCCTCGATCGCCTCTATCTGACACAAGGAACGCATGTGCTGAGCGGCCAAATCAACGCCGCAAGCTCGCTCTCCGCCGCCACACAGCAAGTTTTTCAGGCAACCACAAGGTATCCCGCGATTTTTGCATTGGACCTTAATGCGACCGGCGAAGCCGATTCCACAAAGCGGCTCATCGACGAGGCAATCCAACAAAACGCAGCCGGTTCGATCGTGAGTCTGCGATGGCTGGCGCCAAATCCAGCGGATGTCAATCAAACCGGCAACGCAGGCGCCAGCCACGACAGCCGAACAATCTCGCTTACCGATTTTGAATGGAAAGAGCTGATGACGCCGGGTACACACCTCTATCAGCATTGGTGCTCGCAGGTGGACGCGATCGCCACCGCGCTGAAGAGACTCCAGGACAAAAGCATCGCGGTTCTCTGGACGCCGTATCCGCAGCTGAATGGCAAGCAATACTGGTGGGCCGGACGCGCAGGCATCCATGGCAGCGCCGCACTCTATCGAATGCTCTTTGACCGGCTGGTGAATCACGACGAGGTTCACAACTTGATCTGGGTATGGCAGACAGCACCGGGCGGATTTGGTCCCGGCGCGAATGGGCCCTATGGCGAATTCTTCCCAGGTTTTCTATATGTAGACGCGCTGGAGCTCAACGTGAGCCGGACACAATCGAGATTCCGCAGCGATGCATTCCTGCAAAGTTTCGCAGTCGATAAGGTGATTGGCATTGAGATCGACGCCCCCGCGCCCGATCCTGCATTCTTCTCGCGCGAGACAAACTGGGCATGGTTTCTGCTCGCGCCGCAGCCGTCTGGCACCGCAAATGACGCAGCAACCACGCAGGCCTTGCGCACACTCTACGGCGACCCTCGCATTCTTACGCGATGAACCCGCCAGAGCCCGTCGGCTCGGAACCTCAGTCGCGCGGGCCGTCCGGCAAATATTCGTAGCTTACAAATGCCATTTTGGCGCTGTCGGGCGACCACGACGGCACATTGATCGTTCCCTGCCCTCCAAAGAGCTTGGCCAGGACATGCACCGATTTGTCGGTCATCGACATCAGGTTCAGTGCAACATCCTTGTCGGGCGGATGACCTGTGACATCTTTCCCGTATGACAGGAAAACCATCCACTTGCCGTCAGGCGAGATGTGCGGAAACCAATCGTTGGTCTCGTCCGTGATCACCTGTTCCTGACCGCTCCCATCCGGATGCATGCGCCAAATTTGCATATGCCCGGTGCGTTCCGAGTTGAAGAAGATCCATGCTCCGTCCGGCGAGTACTCGGGGCCGTCATCGAGTCCGGGCGCTGTAGTCAGCCGCTCTTCCTCTCCGCCATTCACGGGAATCGTGTAGATGTCGAAGTTGTCACCGCGCTGCCCGGTGAACGCGAGAGTCGAACCATCGGGCGACCACCCATGCCAATACGATGGCGCATTCGTCGTCGCCTGGTGCGGCGTCCCGCCTGCAAGCGGCAACGTGTAGACCATCGATTTTCCGGTCTGCGATGAGTCGCTGACGGCAATCATAGTAGCATCGGGCGAAATACCGTGATCGTTGTTGCACTTGTTCTGCGCGCCGGTATCAATGCGCGTAGGCTCGCCGCCATTCACAGCTAGACGATAGATTCCGCCATCCTGATTGAATAGAAAATACGAACCATCGCGGGCCCAGTTAGGCGCCTCAAAGTGCGCCCGCGCCACGTAAGCCACGCGCCTGTCTCCTGAAGCAACCGGCGCCGTCTCAAGCGTGCTGTAGAGAACGAGCTTCGCCTTGTCCACCGGGACAAGTGTCTCCACTCTCACATCTGAGAAAATCGCTGTCTGTAGATCGTCCTTATCGTGCGCGGACACGCCTATGCCCACATAGAAGGTTCCGCCGAGCGCGAGTTTCGTTGACGCACCAGCGGGAAGGAGCTGCCCATCCTTCCCCGCAACAAAGGCATAAAAACAATCCCCTCGTTTCTCCAGGCGCACCCGCTGTGGTGCGACGGAATTCGTTTGCACCTCGCGTGTATCTGCGCCAGCGGCGTCGCGAAACTGCAACGAAGTCAAACCGTCGCCGTGACGCGCAACATCGACCGACGGCGAGTTGCCATCAAGACTCTGCCGGATCATGAGGACCGCCTTGCGGTGGCTATTCCCCTTGTCCCCCAGGAACGAAATATTAGCCGAAATCGCCACGTCGCCCGACATCTTCTTCCACACGAAATGAAAATCGTCGACGCCAAACCACATGTTCTCGCCACTCCCGGTCACACTGTAGTCGCCCTTCGCGGGATCAAAGTGCGCAGATCCCACATGGAGCACCGTGCCGACGTCGCCGTGACCCTCGAAAGCGCCGAGTGGTTCCGGTTTCGATTCCGCCAGCGCACCGGCAAAACAAATCCATGCCAGCACGCCGATGAGAAGCCGCGTCCGGTATTTCCTACCTGATGAATCGTTCATTGAGTGTTCTCCTCGTTCCTTCGCGATCGACAATCATTCCACTTCGAAAACAGAATGAATTCCTCTCAATTCGAAATTCCTCTCAATTCGATGGGAACGATATCATTCAATTCGTGTGCCCGTCAATCAATGAGATCTCAATAAATTAGGAATTCATGTTGGGCACCGGGATGCCGTCGGCACAACCGCTCCAATGAGCGTATGATTAAATCAGGACTTAAGTTCCACTTCTCGCCTTCAGCAATTCAAGCTTCGCTCCAGACGAGCATCGTTCAAGCACGCAGCCGAACGTCTGGAGCACCAATGGCCCTCATCAAAAAGCGCGACGTAAAGGACTATTTTGCTTCCCGTCGCCAAAATGGAATCCACCTGCACCGGCCAGTGAGCCAACCCGATGCAACAGGTTTTTCGGGAGAACAGGCGGGACGCGGAGATTCGATTTCAAACAATTTGGCTGATAAGACGCCAAAGCAGCCGTTTTCAGCTGGACTGGAAACTCCACCGGCTTGTAGTCAGGCTGATTCCAGCCATGTCGCTGCGGTCACTGAATCCAAAAGTTCGCAAGCGTGAATCTTCACTCCGTTTTTTTGCGCAATGAATGTGCCCTGCCGAAACGCCTGGATCCGCTCCGAGCACCAATCGGCGATCACTGGATGCGCGTGGAGGAGATTCCTGCATCGGCGTTCGATACAGTGACTCGCCAAGCGGGCTGGCACTTCATGTGAGTCGTGCGCCCATGCGTTCGGAGAGGTTTTGGGGTAACGCGGGAAGCAGCGACCAGCCGTGCCTTAATTCGCGCATTAAGAAGTGTGGCAGGTCGATTCAACGCCGCGGAGCTTGATTCGGTTACTGTCGCAGAGTATCCAGGTTTCTACATTGCAAATGTCACGTTGCAGTCGCGCCAAATCCAGGAACACACTTCGCTGGACCATGTTGACGAACGACACCCTCAGGCGGCGACGGCTGGATAGGCCAAGTGCGTACGGATGCAGGGAAGCTTCCGTTGAAAGGAAATTAAGATGAACGTCGATACGATGATCTGGCCTAATTGGCTACCAAAAGTGTTGTGGTTTCGACACAGATGCCCCCGCTGCAACTCCGTCAAATTTAAACCGGGCGAGTTGCATTCGTTCGATGGTCTTCTCGGCTTGTTCGCGCTTCGCCCAGTGCGTTGTATGTTCTGCTGGCGGCGATACTATTGGTTCTCTCTACGAGACGCGGAATGAGTGTTCTTTACTACGACTCTGGTCCCACGTCGAATGATCTTCTGCACAGACTCATGGCGAATCGTTCTCTGTTCGAACCGCATTATCAAATCGTCGCGCAGAGCGCGGAGGAAGTGCAGAACGTCGAAAACGCTCCGGCTGTGAGCATGGGACCTTATCTTTCAAATTCTGGACAAACGCAGCTATTGACGACTATCAGCATCTATAGTCTCCGCGGGGACAGCCGTGAGCAAGTCCGGCTGCTTTACATGAATGCGGCTGCTATTCGTGTTTGGGAAGAAATGGGGAAAGCGCCCCAGATCATTGGTACGCAGGTTCGGCCGCCGCGTTCAGCTTTGCTGACTTATGGTGTTCCGTTCAGCCAATAACTTGTCGACAGCTTCGTACTCCCTTCCAGAACACCTTATCCCCGCTCACAAAGTTGAAAAGTGCTGAAGCTGACCTACTAAGCCATATGAGCCCATCCCCCATGAAGTGCCAAATCTGCAAGACGTCTCTCACTGCAAAGCCAATTTAAGAAGACTAGAGTATAGAAGACGCGCCCGATGAACCTTGTAATAAATGGTGGTTCGGCGCTGTGTGTTTCTCGGGTAGCGACGAACTCCTGGCAATACGGCAAACGGACATGGGCCAGGTGGAGAAAAAATATGCACGAATCGATTGATTGGCCGAAACGAGCACTACCTCCGCGGCGTCGCAATCGCAAATTCCTTGTTCTTCTTGCGATCATTGCAGTCGTCTTCCTTGGAAGCCGGACCATGCTCTCGTATTGGGTGGAATTGCTTTGGTTCCGGTCGCTCGGATACGGCGGAGTATTCGTTCGGCAGTTAGCGCTGCAATGGGGAATCTTTGCGGCTTTCGCCGCCGTTACCTTCTGTGTCCTTCTTGGGGTCTTTTCCCTTCTCAAGCGGGCACACCGCGACGAGTTGCCGCTCGACCACACCATCGCCTTCGGCGGACGGGAAGTAAACCTGCCGGTCAGGCCTTTCCTGAACATCCTCGCAATTGGCGGTTCGCTTTTAATTGCTCTCATTACCGGTGGCGCCATGGCGTCAGAATGGCCGACGCTGGCTCTCTTCTGGTTCGCTCCGGCCGCAGCCGGAACCGTAATTGACCCGATCTTCTCCAAGCCGCTGAACTTCTTTCTATTCACGCTCCCCGCATGGAACCTTATCGGTGGATGGCTGCTCGCGATTGCCGTGATCTCGTGCTTGCTGGCTGGTCTGTTTATTCTCATCACTAGCGGCGCGCGCACATTTGGCGAACGCCGCGCCAGCTACATTCCATTGCCTTGGCGCGGACTTTCCATCGCATTCGCATTCCTCCTGTTCGTCGTTGCTCTCCGCACCTATCTCGGCCGGTTCGCCCAGCTATACGAACATCACACGATCTTCGATGGCGTAACCTACACCGGCGCACATGTCACGCTTACCGGCATGCTGGTTTCCTGCTTTGCCTTGCTGCTGGGAGGCCTCATCGCCGTAGTGAGCGCGATATGGGCGCCGCGCGGCCGCTGGCTGATCGCAGCCAGCGTTCCAGTCGTCGTCAGTTATGTCGCGTTCGCCGTGATCGGCTGGTACGTGAACAGCTTCCTCGTCAAACCCAATGAGCTGGTTCGCGAACGACCCTATATTGCCTATAACATCGAGATGACGCGACAGGGCTTCGGTCTGGACAAATTCGTGCAGCGCGAGTTTCCGGCGGAGACCACCGTCGAGGCAGCCGATCCAGCCAACAATCAGGCTACGCTTCAAAACATCCGCCTGTGGGACTGGCACGCGCTGCAGGATACGCTACGTCAGATTCAGGAAATCCGCACTTATTATGACTTCCCCGACATCGACATCGATCGCTACCAAATCGATGGCAAGATGCGAGAGGTGATGCTCGCCGTCCGCGAGCTAAATGTCGACAAGCTCCCCGAAAGCAGTCGTAACTGGATCAATGAAAAACTGATTTACACCCATGGCTACGGCATCACCATGAACCCTGTAAATGGATTCACACAGGAAGGACTGCCTACCCTCTTACTGAGTAACATGCCGGTCCAGAGCACAGTGCGAGACATCAATATCACGCGTCCAGAAATTTACTTTGGCGAGCTGACTGACACCGATGTCTATGTGAAAACCCGGCAGCAGGAATTCAACTACCCTCAGGGGGACACGAACAATCTCATGTCGTACCAGGGCAACGGTGGAATAGTACTCGGCGGTTTCCTGCGGCGAGTCTTGCTGGCTTTTGACCGTGGAGACTTGGCAAAATTGCCTTTCAGCGATGACGTGAATTCACAAAGCCGTCTTCTGATGCAGCGCAACGTACGCGACCGGGCTGCGGCTCTCGCTCCATTTCTTACTTTTGAGCAAGATCCCTACATCGTGATCAATCATAATGGCCGCCTTTCGTGGATCATGGATGCGTTTACGACGTCTGACAACTATCCGTATGCATCCCATTACGGCCTAGGCAGCCGTCCGATAAATTACCTGCGCAACAGCGTCAAGGTGGTGATCGACGCTTATGACGGCACTACAACCTTCTATGTATTCGACCCGGTCGATCCTATTCTGGGTGCCTATCGACGAGTGTTTCCGGACCTATTCAAGGACGCAGCAACAATGCCGGCTGACCTGCGCGATCATCTGCGCTACCCCGAGTCCCTACTCAAACTGCAAGCGGAGGTCTACGGTCTATACCACATGACTGACCCGGAGGTTTTCTATAACCGCGAAGATTTGTGGACGGTTGCGAGTGAAGTCGGAATGGCAGATGGCGGAGAACAAACCACGCAGGAGATGCAACCGAATTTCGTTCTCATGAAACTGCCGGGTGAAGCGAGCGAAGAGTTCGTTGAGATACTTCCATTCACGCCCGCCAACCGAAACAACCTGATTGGATGGATCGCCGGACGCAGCGATGGCGCACATTACGGCACTTCGGTTGTGTACGACTTTCCAAAAACAAAACTCGTCGACGGTCCGTTACAGATTGAGGCGCGCATAGATCAAAATGCCCAGCTCTCTGGCCAGCTCACATTGTGGAATCAACAAGGCTCGCACGTCCGACGCGGAAGCCTGTTAGTCATTCCGTCCGGTCGCGCCCTACTTTATGCGGAGCCAATCTACCTGCAGGCGGAGCGCAGTCCGATGCCGGAGTTACGACTGGTAGTGCTGGCACTCCAGGATCGGCTCGCCTATGGCCCAACATTTGAGGCTGCACTGACTTCCCTCTTTGGCGGAGGTACCTCCTCACTGAGCGCGAGCGAACCGGCCCGGTCTGCGCCTGAATCTGCCGCAGCGACCCAGCCTAGTGACAATCTTCACGGGCTGATTTCAGAAGCTGCCAAAGACCTGGAGGATTATCAGCGGCTCACCGCGCAAGGTAAACTGGGTGAGGCAGGAAAGAAACTCGATGAGTTAAAGAACGCGATCATTCGACTGAACACCCTGCAACGATAGCAATGTTTTTTTGAAGGAAACGAACTAGCACACGCGTCTTTCCTACATCTGAAAAGCTAGGATGCAAAGCACGAAGTTATCCGCGATCTTCGAAATTCGCTTCTGAATTTTGTTGTGCAGCTAACAGATTATCGACGTGCCGCTTGGTCTGTTTTGCCACATACATCGCGGCATCCGCCGCATTCAGCAGAGTGTCCCTTGTTGTGCCGTCCTCGGGGTACAGGGCAACCCCCACGCTCGCGGAACCATGCAGGACGTAGCCCTCCAATGGACACGGCTCGTCGAAGCTCCTCTCCAGACGCTCAGCGATCCCTTCGACCTCTCTGCGGCTGTGGATACTCGGGAGCACTACGGCAAATTCGTCGCCACCGATGCGCGCCAGCATGTCGACAGCGCGGAGCTGGCGTTTCATGCGAATCGTGACTTCTTGTAAGTACAAATCTCCGACCTGGTGACCGTAAACGTCGTTGACCTGCTTGAACTCATTGAGGTCGATGTAGATCAACCCGAATATACAAGCGGTTTGACGTGCATGCACTATTTGCTGCTCAAGGTTGTTTTCCAGCGAGAACCGGTTGTGAATGTCGGTAAGCAAGTCAAATTCGGAGCGGCGGCGAAGGTCAGAGTAAAGGCGCCGCGTTTCAATGGCCAGCGTGGCCAGCCCTGCCGCCATCGCGAGAATCGCCGGTTCATCCGAGCGTGGTTTGGCCAGCGGATCGAATGCGGCAAATATCGTTCCGAGCGGCGGCCCCGAGCGGGCCGGAATCGGTTCACTCACAATGCGGAAGGGAGCGAGATTGGACGGGCAGTTTCCGAGCTGCGCTCCTTCGGCGATCTGGCACCAGCACGGCGCGCCACGAAGCTTGAAAGAAACCAGCTCCGTAATTTGCTCAATAATCTCCGCGAGAGGACGAGAGCCGTTAATGTCTTCAAGAATCCGGCCGCGCCGTCGCTCGGCGTAAGCCACCTCAGCATTTTGATGACGTACTTTGCGCTCCATTACCCAAGCCCTGGCACCTGCGGCCAACAGCAACACGAGCAGTAGGCCGACGATCAGAACCAGGTTGCGAACGTTAAGCATGGACGGCTTGGCGATGACAGAAATATCGTCGAAGGACCGAAGCAGAATATTGAACGGCGCCTCTTCACCCGGAGTGATTGCATTGCTGTCGATAACAGTGCAAATGCCGGTGACATGAACGCGCGACCCCTGTGCGATCCACCGCATAGGGGGAAGAGCATCTGACCCGCGCGGGTGACGATAGATTGCGGTGAATAACCGACCATCGGAAGCGACTACATATTCATCCTGAGTGGCCTGGCGAACCGCGGTCACGATCTGACCGTCGATGGAGACCAGATCGTTCTGATGCCCTTCTGGTTCGTTACTGCTCCAGAAACCCAGTTGCCGCCAGGTCGTCGGTTGAGGCTTGATTGGGAAAAGAATGTGGCTATCCTGAATTTCGCCGTCGGTTAAAGTCAGCAGACGATCGTGCGCTTCTGGAAAGCCGGTTCCGTCCGCGAGATCGCCGATCTGTAGCGGCTCACGAGTATGGGTTGAGATCCACAGGCTTTTAGGTCCGTCCTGGAGAACAACTGCGGAACCCGGCTGGTAATACGTGATCGTTCCGTGAACCTGCACCCTGCGGGTGGAATCTCGCACATGGTAGCCCGAAAGAACCTGATCCATGGGCGTAATTGGAAGAGACCAAAATCCGGAGTTGGCGCGCTTGAGAACTTTAATATTTGCAAGTGAGGAAACGTAGAGCACGATTCCAGTCTCTTGCATCTTGTCGTCGAATTTTCCAGCAGCTACTCCGGTGATCTCCACCTCGGCGTCCAGCAGGCCTTTAAGCGCAGTTTCATGAGCGTCATCTAAGTACGCCTCGATGTGGCCGCCTTCCATCAGCAATTGCACACAGGCTGTTTGTATTGGGGCAGCCGGGCTCACGATAAGGTCGCCGGCGCGGACCCTGGCTTGAACAGTAACTAGCCGGGAATCGTACTGAGCGCGAATGAGCTTATCGAACGTCACCAGCTCGGGCTTTGGCACGGGACCATGGTGAAGGAGGGTGATAACACTCGCTACTACGAGCGGTCGAAAGCTTCCTTGTGTTTTGCCCTTGACGAAGATGCGATCGCCCGGAAGGAATGTCGTTGTCGCGGGGGGCCGAACGAAGAGCGCAGCATCACCGTCCTGCACAAACAGCAGGCTCTCATACCCGCGCGAATAAACAACGGTAGCCTCGGCAGCGACGGGAATCGCCTGACGGGCATCCGCATTGCTGAGAAGGTGCACAGCTTGTATCGATGTGAGGACGCCGGGCTCAGCAGCTTTAGCTACAAATAGGAATGACGTGGCTAAGACAAAAGCCGCCACCAGGCTTCGAGCGGGAATAATTCCGGATGCGCGCACAAAGCGCATCCTAGCTACATCGGCGGCTCTCATCCCTTGAAGCTTCCGGGATCCTGCCCACCCGAGTACCTTCGTAACGCTGAATTCGACAATCTCATATATCATCGAACTTCTCCAACGAATACGCCCTATCTTGCATGCTTCGAATTCTGCGGATCCAAAGCTGCGAGTAGCCGCTCAGCTAAAGTACGATTCCTCTTACCTTTCTCACGCAATTCTATATGAATACTTGGTTTAAGCGCTGACCTGCCATCCCTCTTTTGAGGGAGCCGGGGCAGGGGCCAAGCTTGCCGTCGCGTCGGTAGCAATGCGATGATCTACGTCACCTTACTCATGCAACTTGAGTGGAATTCTAATGTTCGGTTATTTGGACTTAACTAGACTGGCATCTTTGTTAATGGAGAAATCTCTCAATCTATAGCGTCCTTCCGGGCTGACTTAAGACGCATAAGATATCTCCCGGATCAAGACTTCATCGACTTAGGCTGGCATCAATGGCTGGGTGGCACATACTACTGGGGGCATCCCTTGTCCTGTTTTCTGCAGGAACGATCTCTTGTGGACAGACACTCGTATTCGACACCTCGGTCAGCGTCTTTCTGAAATCGATTGCAGCGTTTACCTTTCCTCTCTTCGCACGCATCTCTCGCATCCTTAAAGGGAATGGCAATTCCCTATTTGACGGTTGCCGGAACGATGGCTTTTGCAGTCTTCCTGATCGGAATTACGACCGTACGTTTGATGCAACGTTCCATTGCGAACGAGGCCGGCGCAATGGGGAATCCCCCATCCGACGTTCGAGTACTCGCGCTACGGGCCGCCGCGATCGCCGCCGGCATCATGAGCTTCTTTGAGTTATCAAAGATGGTCTTCTTCCCCAGCATCACAATATGGGCTTCTCATCTCGTCACCATTCTCGTGGTCGCACTGCTCGTCTCCATTGCCAGCTTCTCTGTTCATAAGAAGCAAGAGCGACTTCGTCTGGAGATCGCCGTGAGTGCGGACCGCTACAAACTCCTGTTCGAAAGCAGTCTGGCGAGCGCGTACCGAACGACTCTGGACGGAACGATCTTGGATTGCAACATCTCATTTTGTCGGATGTTCGGGTATAAGTCGCGCGAGGAAGTGATAGGCCATCCGATCAATGCCGGCTACTTTAGTATTTCCGATCGAGCTCGATTCATCGAGAAGCTTTCCACAGAAAAGGGTGTAACCAACTTCGAGCAGCGCCTGCGGCGTAAGGATGGCAGTGCGGTCTGGGTTCTGAACAGCGCAATTCTGTCGACCCGTGACGACGTAACGGAACCGATCGTCAAGGGAACACTAACCGACATCAGCGACCTGAGAAATGCAGAACAGGAGCACCGCCGATTGGCGGCCATCGTGCGCTGCTCAGACGACGCAATCATCTCCTGTACTACCCAGGGTGAAATTGAAACTTGGAATGCCGGCGCAACGCGCATCTTTGGATTCAGCGCCGAAGAGGCGGTCGGAAAGCGGCTCGACATCCTCGCGCCTGCGGACCGCCCGGATGAATACCTGCAGATCCTCGAGCGAGTGAAGTCTGGACAGGAAACTGGGGAACTCGAGACGGTTCGCGTAAGGAAAGACGGTAAGCAGATTATGATTGCGCTCTCCGTCTCCCCCATTACGAACGCTGAGGGAGAGGTGATCGGAGCAGCTTCCATCGCCCGAGATATCACCGATCGAAAACAGGCAGAAGAGAAATTGCTCTTCAAGACTGCGCTTCTGGAGGCGCAATCTGAGACGACAATCGAAGGCATTCTCGTCGTCGATGAGTCACATCACATCATCCTGGCAAACCAGCAGTTCGCCCTTCACTTTAGAGTGCCGGACGATCTGCTCCTGGCAAAGGACGATCGGCTCGTACTTCAGCACGTTACAGATAAAGTCGAAGACCCCGACGCGTTCCTTGAGAGAATCAAATATCTGTACAGTCATCCGGATGAAAAGAGCAGCGATGAATTCAGACTCAGGAATGGAAAGACTTTCGAACGGTATTCCGCGCCTCTTGTAGACGCGAATGGACGCCGCCGCGGACGAATTTGGTACTTTCGCGACATCACAGACCGCAAAGCTGCCGAAGAGCGTATCCAGTTCCTCGCCTATTTCGATGCTCTGACGGGATTGCCGAATCGATCTCTTCTGAAGGATCGGCTCCTGAGGGCACTGGCCGGCGCTCGTCGCAGAGGCGATAAGGTTGCTCTCCTGTCTTTGGACCTGGACCGTTTCAAACTCGTCAATGATTCTCTAGGCCATGCGATAGGCGATCTTCTGCTGAAGGATGTCGCCGAGCGCCTCAAGAGATGCACCAGGGAACAAGATACCGTTGCAAAGGTAAACGGTGACGAATTTGTGATCGTCCTGAGTGGCGTGAAAGACGAAGCAGAAGCAGCGATTGCGGCTGCGCGGATTACCGAGGCGGTTGCTGGCAGCTTCTCTGTTCAGGGGCATTCTCTCAGCACCAGTTGCAGCGTGGGCATCATCATGTTCCCTGGACATAGCGAGGACTGCGATACGCTCATCCGGTATGCAGACCAGGCCATGTATCGCGCCAAGGAGAATGGGCGGAACAGATTTCAATTCTTCAACGAAGACATGAACGTCCGGGTCATGGAGCGTTTGGGCCTGGAAAATGACTTGCGGTTGGCGCTGGAAAGAGATGAATTCTTCCTTGTGTATCAACCGCAGATGGGAATTAGTAGCGGAGAAGTCACGGGAATTGAGGCACTGATTCGCTGGCAACACCCGACGTTAGGCCTTGTTCCTCCTGACGAATTTATAGCAATCGCAGAAAACAGCGGGTTGATCGTGCCCATCGGCGAATGGGTCCTCAGAACCGCTTGCGCCCAGGCACAAAAGTGGCATCGCGAGGGATTTCTGACTTTTCCAATTGCAGTCAATGTCTCTGCGGTCCAGTTCCGCCAGGAAGACTTCTGCCAACTTGTCAGGAGGGTTCTTCACGAAACCGGTTTGCCTCCTCAATTTCTGGAACTGGAGCTGACGGAGACTCTTCTGCTGTCCAACGCAGACGTAATGTTCTCGGTTTTGCAGGAATTGAGGGAATTGGGAGTGCTGCTGGCGATTGACGACTTCGGCACGGGCTATTCGAGTCTCAGCTACCTTAAGCAATTTCGAGTGAACAAGCTCAAGATCGATCGCTCATTTATTCGAGATATCGCAATGGATTCCGACGACGCCGCGATCACAACGGCGATCATTAGTCTGGCAAGAAGCCTCAATCTGAAAGTTATCGCCGAAGGAGTAGAGAACGAGGCTCAAATGTCCTTCCTGCGCAAACATCACTGCGATGAAATCCAAGGGTACTATTTCAGCAAACCGATAGCGGCCGCCGAAGTAGCCGATAAATTGATGCTCGTACCTGTCGGACTCAAGAACGCCCCGATTCCCGCTCGCCCTGTCGCGATAGCTCGTCCAACACTTCGCTCACGCGCGCATTGAAGCTGGGATTCGACCGATCCGATCGAACTCGCCGCGATGGATGGATATTGAGCCTAGGCGGCCCGAGCCAGCCAACTCTTCATCGTGCCTGCGTCCACCAGACCTGCTTGCTGGAACTGAAGTCTGCCGTGGGAAAACACCGCGAAGTTCGGAATGCCTTGGACGTTGTATCGAGCCGCAAGCTCCGGGTATTTCTCTGTATCGACCCAATCTTGTCCAAGACAGCGATTCTGTAAATCCGCGCAATTGATTTCAGAGGACATAGGCATCTTCCCCCGCCGATAGTGGCAGGTTCTGTCGATGACTCGCTCTGGATGGATTTCTATGTGTTCGGTATTCCTGCTGTCCAACTAGTTGGTGTGTAAGTGCTGAGCTATTGGTTCATCTGACTTTTATTCTTTCGCTGCTGTCCAACTCTTAGCTACCACATCAGCGGCATCGGTAACTGTTCGCAGAGTTGCCTTGCGGCTGGCGGTCCTTCCAGAGGAGTGTTGAGCCATGCCCACAAGTCTCTGAAGATGAACA
>OBLW0100001892.1_pt1 | contig 17445 bp, 13 predicted proteins | sample 1520161 | NCBI WGS metagenome assembly OBLW01 (sample SAMEA3539309, study PRJEB22396) | soil metagenome | biome: tundra; feature: field; material: soil | place: USA | collected 2010-05 | depth 0.15 m | reverse complement strand
CAGAAAGTAAAAGGGGTCGATCAGGCAATCCCAATAATTGCCGGATTCTACAGCCCGCAGATACCAGGCGGCGATCGCCAGCACAAGCACAACGCCAAAGCGGTTCCTGCACAGAATGAGCACCGAGGCCAGGACTGCGACGGCGACAAACAGCGGCCCGAAGCGCCACCCCAAGCCATAAGGATCAAATGGCCCCCAACCTAGCGCCAGCGGATATAGCAAGAGCCCGGCCAGAGCACCGAATAGCCACGCAGCTTGCCGGTCCTTGCGTCGCAGCAGGTCGATGCCGAAGAGTCGTTGGATACAGGCCGAGACGAGCAAGGCCATAGCGGACAGGCTCCAATGATCCACAATCCCCGCCAGCCAACGAGCAAGGGGCATCCCGCCCACTGGTGTAGCCACTATGGCGAGCGAGCAAAGGACCAACCCAGCACACCAGCGCGGCCCTGTTGGACTAAGTCCCGCCAACCGGGCAATGCCGACAAGAATCAGCACCAGTCCCATCGCGGGAACAAGAAACGAGAGGATGATCGCAGCGAGCGGCGGGTTCATGGGGTCTTGCCGTCAGCCTGGGAGTCAAGCCACGCGAGATTGAAAGTGACATGTGTTATGTTGCGCCGTTTCCAGGTATAGGTGACATGCACCCGCCCATCACTGGCCTGAAGCAGAAACGGGTACGAGAACTCCTCCCCCGGTTCTTCGGCCAGCGTTCCCGCACGACGCCAGGTGACGCCCTCGTCACTCGACAACGCCAACCGGAGGTTTTCGCGATTGGCAGTCGTATCGTTGAATGACAACAGCAGCCGGCCATCCCTGAGCCGCAACGCGTCCAGGCCCGAGTTCGGATTGGGCAGTCCGCTGGGTCGCGGCGCGGTCCAGTGGCGGCCCGCGTCGTCGGTCCGCGTGATGAAGATCTCGGGGACGCTGCCCGCCGCGCGGCAAAGGAGCAATGCTCGCTGCGGGGCGAGGGCTACCAGGGCTGGCTGAAATGCACTGCGTCCGCCGAAAGCGCGGGACTTTACTGCCTCCACGCGTCCCGGCCCCGGCTGCAACCAGAGCACCTCGGGGAACTTCCCGAGCGCTTCATGATAAACCGGCACGGCCCAGCCGCCATCGGTCAGCGGTTGCGCGTTGTTTTTGACCAACTCGCTCACGTTGAAGAACGGGCTCAAGCCCAGCCGCTGGCTGGGCGACCAGGTCTCCCCGCCATCAAGTGATTGCTTCAGGTTCAACGAACTGCCTGACCAACCGCCCACACCCACGGAGACATAGAGCAGACTTAACCGCCCCTCCTTCTCGGCCATAAGCAGAGGATTTCCAAGCTTTCGGACAAACCGAAAGGTTTCCTGCGCCGCGCTGTCGCGCGTCACGATTGGCCGGGGAGAGGACCACGGGTCGTTGTCCAACGGGCCACGCGTTGCCGACCACACCGCCACATCGCGCGCCCCTTCACGTGAGCCGCCGCACCACACGGCTGCCAGCCTTCCACCGCCAATCTCACAAAGGGACGAAACATGGGCAAAGGGTGTGGTGGCTTGGGAGAGAACAAACTCCTCGCGGCATAGCGGCGGCTCAACTGTCGGCGGGAGCCGCACGGCATCTCGAACGGCGAATTCCACCCGGGGAGCCCCCCCGCTTTGCCAGCCATCGCGGACGGCAGGCGCCAGGTGCAGCACCAGCGCCAGGGCAATCCAGACGTAACGTTGACGAGCTGTGCGCACGAAACCCATCAACATCCTTCCTCGCGGGGTCGGCATCATGCGTAATCCAGACGGATGAGCACTGAGTTCAGATGCCGGATTCGCAACGGCGCAAGGGATATCATCGCGGCAACCCCATCTCCTGAGGCTTCCCTCTCAGGTGCCAAAGGCTAAGTGCCGAATTGACCTGCCATTTGTTCTTCCACCGCGCACTCCGCCCAAGGGTCAAGGCGACCAACAGCCCGCTCGTGAGGGAGTTCGCGAACAGCCTGAGCAACAGGCCGATGACCAGCGCAACCCGCACGCTTAGTCTGTGATTCTTGGCGAAGTAAATATAGCGGGAGCGCCAATACTCAATGCGTGCTGCGGGGGAGTTCTTCTTCGCGGTCTGCCCCTGCCCGTGCCACACCGCGATCTGCGGCAGGTGCATCAGACGTTTCCCCAAGCGCCGCGTTTGCAGGCAAAAATCCGTTTCCTCGAGGAAGAAGAAGTAGCGTTCGTCCAGACCGCCGATTGCGTCCCAAAGATCGCGCCGGATGATCATGCAGGCTCCCACCACCGTTTCCACTTCGATGGGTTCAGTGAAGCGCTGTTCCTTGCCGGGATAACGGCGCGGGCATAGGCGGCGGAGGAGCGACTTGTTGAGCAGCTCCGTGGCCAGCGTGGGGAAGTTGGCAATGGAGTTTTGCGGCGAGCCATCCGGATTAAGCAATTGCACGCCGGCCACACCACAATCGGGATGCGCCCGCATCCAACCGACGGCAGCGGCGAGGGATTCCGGTTGGAGGGCGGCGTCTGAATTCAGTAGGAGCAGGAACTGGCCTTGCGCTTGGCGTGCCGCCAGGTTGTTGGCGCGTGCAAAACCAAGGTTGCGGTCGCTGCGGAGCAGGTGGACCGAAGGAAATCTCTTCGCCACCACCGCTGGGGTTTCATCCGTCGAGCCGTTGTCCACCAGGAAGATCTCCCGACTTGGATTGTCCTGCCCGTTTAGCACCGACTCAATGGCGGCGCAGGCCAATTGGCACGTGTTACGAGTGACGATGATGACGGAAAGAGCGGTCATGGAGCCCGGTGCAGGGTCGCGTTCATCCTCCGTCTGCCGGCTGGCTTGGGACTTGGTCTTGGGCTTCCCGCGCCTTGGCGTAGCGGAGGAAAGTATAGAAGGCCGTCAGCCGGGCGATGCTTAAGCCCTGCCAACCATCCAAAAAACCCAGCCGAAAGAAATAGGCGCGCAGAAACCGCCAACCGGGGCGGATCGCCAGATCGAACCAGCTTACCCGCCGCCGCCGCTGCAAGGCGTCGAGCACGAACGCGTCGCTGTAAAGGCTGATCTTGGCAATTTGCTCATCGATCCTCGTTGCGTTGTAGTGCAGCAGGTTGCCGCGCAGTTTTCCAGTCGGACCGTTCACTTGGAGCTTCTCATGGATATGGCCCCCGCTCCACTCCGCTCGGCTGCGTCTCCAGAGCCTCGTGCCGCGGTCGGGATGCCAATCCCCGTGGCGAATCCATCGGCCGCAGAACAGGGTCAGCCGAGGAAAACTGAATGCGGCAAATGCTTCGAGTTTGTCCGCTGCCGCAAAGAGCCCTCGAATCTCCTCGCAGAGTTCGGGAGAGACCACTTCGTCCGCATCCAGCCCAAGCAACCATTCGTGCGTAGTTTTTTGGGCGGCGGAGTTCTTTTGGGCAACATACCCCTTCCAGGGCTCGCGGAAGACTTTGGCGCCGTGCCGCCCCGCGATTTCCTCCGTGCCGTCGCGCACGTCCTCGTTGAGCACGACGACGATTTCGCTGGTCCAGCCGGCGACGCTCTCCAGCGTCCGGCCGATGGACAGCGCCTCCGCGCCAGAGATCATGCAGACCGAAATGGGAAGGCGATTCATAGCGCGAGAAGATGGCTACCACAGCAGCCGGAAAGCGAACGGCCGCATTGGGGCGTCGAAATGAAACAACTTTGCCATGGCGCATTGCATGCGGCCATAATACTACGCCACTTGCCGTTGCCGTGAAAAGCCGCGAATTGCAGCTTCGCCACATGTCCAGGCTCCGGAATTCCCCCGGGATGTGAACAAGAAATTGCGCTTGGCCTTGGCTGGTCGTACCTGACAATCATTGTATCGAATATGCCGATAGAGCCGAAGCAAGACCTCAAACTCTTTCTGACCGTGGCTGTCTGCACGAGAAACCAAGCCAAACTGCTCGCGCGAGCGGTTGAGAGTGTGTTGCCCCAGCTCGGGCCGGACACGGAGTTGCTCATCGTGGACAATGCTTCAACTGATGAAACTCCACAAATCGTTGCGGCGCTGGCGGCGAACAACCCGGCCATTCGTCTCTGCCAGGAGGCGACGCCCGGCATCCCGTTCGCGCGCAATGCCGCGCTGCTTCATGCGCATGGCCGGTACATTCTTTTCTTCGATCACGACGAGCTGGTTGATCCGGACTGGCTGGACGCTTATCGCAGCTTCCTGAGAAACCCGCCGACCCACAACCTTGGCTGCGTGGGAGGCCCCTACATTGAGCAACACGAAGCCCCGACTCCCGCCTGGCTCGATCCGCACTACGGTGCCTACCGCCTTGCCACTGCCACGAGCAAGCTGGTTGGAGGGTCCACGCCGGCCAACGGCAATTGCGCCTACCCGACGGAATTGGTCGTGCGCCTGGGCGGATATCACCCGCAGGTGCCGCGCCAGAGCGATACGGAGTTGAATCTGCGGTTGCGCGAGGCTGGCTACGAACTGTGGTGGTTGGATTCGGCCCGCGTGCGTCACATCATTCCAGCAAGCCGGCTGCGTTTCAAGGCCCAAGCCCGGCTTTGGCGGCAGGAAGGTCGGGACTCGGCTGTCTTGCGCTGGCTCTTGCGCCGAACCCGCACCAGCCGGCTTGTGCTGGTCGCCGGCCGATGTTTGGCGGCGGGGCCACAGTTGATTTACCAATTTGCAGGAAGCGCTTTGCTATCGCTGATCTTTCGGCGCAGGCGGGCGGCCCGGTTATTCTTCCGCGGTTGCCGCGTTCTGGGTTTTGTGGAGCAGTTGCTCCGTTTGGGGGCGTGCGAACTGTCAGGGGATGACACGCCGGCTCCCCTCCCGCCATTGGCAAGACCAGCCACCTAGCGGGATGCAGGCTTATGAAATCGCCTAAAATCAGCGTACTGATTCCGACCTACAACTACGCCCGCTATCTCCCGGAAGCGATCGAATCGGTCTTGGAGCAGGACTGGCGGGACCTGGAGTTGCTGATCAGTGACGATGGTTCCACGGACGGTTCGTCCGAGGTGATTGCGGCCTACGCTGCCAAAGACAGCCGCATCCGGTTCCAAATCCACCCGATCAACCTGGGCATGGTGCAGAACTGGAACTGGTGCCTGTCCGAAGCCCGTGGCGAATACATTAAATTCCTGTTCGGTGATGATAAGCTGGCCAGTCGGCAAGCTTTGGGGAAGTTGCTCGAACTGCTCGAAACCAATCCCTCCAGCGCCCTGGCCGCCTCCGCGCGCTATGTGCTCGGAGAGAAGTCGGAAATCCTCGAGCTGTGGGATGACTTTCGCAAGCCCGGCGCGCACCATGGCCCCGAGGTGATTGTCCGCTGCCTGAATGAGACCGGCAACCTGATTGGCGAGCCCTCAGCGGCGCTTTTTCGGAAACGCGATGCCGCCCGCGGATTCAACCTGCGCTACCGGCAGCTTGTGGATCTGGAATTCTGGTTTCACCTGCTGGAGCAAGGAGACTTCATTTATAGCCCGGAGCCCTTGTGTTGCTTCCGTCAGCACCCCGGACAGCAAACGGAGGTGAATAACGCTAGTGGAATCGGGAAGTGGGAGCTCTTCCAGTTATTTGGGGATTATTGCGGCAAGGCCTGCGACAAAGGGCAGGATGTTCGCTTGCGCTGGTTCAACCACCTTTATTATGAGTTGCGCAAGAAATGCAGGCGCAGTGCATATGTTCCTGAGGAAATGGTCGAGATGGAACGTAATCTGTCCGACCGGATGTCCCGGTTCTGGTATGCGGCCTATTGGTCGCGGCGGAAGATTACCCGGCCGGTCAACCATTTGCTCCAGTGGCTGAAGCGGCGCCTGCGGCGAGGTCGTCGGGCGGGGCTTGTAGCTTCGCAAAGGTCTCCCTGGTGAACCTGCGTCGGACCTGATATGCTCGGACATACTCGGGGAACTTGACTTCGCCCGGGGCCGAGTTCAGGCTTTGGCTGGTGAAGAGCGCCCAGATCAACTCCAATTCCAAGCGTCGCCTAGGCGACCCGCTTGTCATCCTTTTCCGTGAGTTTGCTAGCAGCATAAACCTCTTCTTCCGCAAGCTCGTGCGGCGGTACGTAAAGAAGATCATTGAGATCGCGCTGACCGGCACCGACGTCATCCCCACCGTGCGGGCTGCCATCACCTCCCATGAGTTCGAAGTCCGGCACCTGAGCAACGTGCCGTTCTTCAAGACTCGGCGCGATCTATTCAAGGCCTGCCTGGACCAGGTCAAAGCCCCGGACGACCTGCACCTGGAGTTCGGCGTCTACAAGGCCGACTCGATCAATATGTGCGCCAAACTGGCCCCGCAGCGCAGTTTCATTGGCTTCGATTCCTTCCAGGGACTGCCGGAAGCCTGGACTCTCGGAGCGCGAAAGGGCGCCTTCGACATCGGCGGAAAACTGCCCTCAGTCAGGAAGAACGTTTCGCTCGTAAAAGGCTTCTTCGACGCTTCCTTGCCGGGGTTTTGCAAGGAGAATCAAGGACGCACGGTAGCGTTCATCCACATCGACTGCGACCTCTACACCGCCACGCGCGACGTGCTGAACCTCCTCCGTCCGATGTTCCGGCCGGGGACGGTGATCGCGTTCGACGAGTATTACAACTACCCCGACTGGCTGGAGCACGAATACAAGGCCTGGATGGAGTTCGTGGAAGCCGCGGCAGTCAAGTTCGCCTACATCGGCTATATCCGGACGGGTAACCAGGTCGCGTTGCGCATTGACGCGATTGGCGCAAGCACGCCTGGGCAGTAGCACGCAAACACCGGCCAGTCGCAGCGCAGGACACGGCACCCCGCCGTGGGTTTGAAAGCCGCCGTCCCCGTCGTCCTTCTAGTTGCAGCAGTGGCACAAGCGACATTGGTTCCGGGTCGCGCGCACGCAAGCGCTCCGGCAAACCGAACGCACGCCCCTTCGCGACCGTTCCGGCGGGTAGCAACTGCCAAGGGATGCCTTGTGGAGTTTTGAAAAGCCATGTTGCCTCTTGCGAGCAGTTATCTAACATGAACCCAATGCAGGCTTATGACATCGCCTAAAGTCAGCGCACTGATTCCCACCTACAGCTCCCGGCCGCGCTGCCACAACCGCGTCTGGCAGTCAGGATACCAGTCACCATGGCGAATCCGGCGCCCACAATAGAAGGTGCAACGCGGAAACTGGTAGGCGGCGAACCGCTCCGCCTTGCTAGCCAACTCGAAAAGGCGCGTGATCTCCTGCCGCAGTTCCGGCGAGACTGCTTCATCGGTGTTCAGTCTGAGTAGCCATAGTTGAGTGGCTTTGTTGGCGGCGGAATACTTTTGCACGACATGTCACGCCCACAGCTCGCGGAAGACTCGCGCACCATGACGGCGGGCGATGTCCTCGGTGCCGTCGCGCACGGCCTCGTTGAGAACGACGACGATTTTGCTGGTCCAGCCGGCGACGCTCTCCAGCGCCCGGCCGATGCGATGTGCCTCCGCGCCTGAAATCAGGCAATGACGAAGTATTCCAGGTTGTGACAGCCTTGGTCGAGCACGGACCGCAGCGTCTCCTCCAGGAATGCTCCCTGGTTGAACGAGGGGGTGACAACCGAAATGCGCGGCGCAGACTGGTTCATGGGGCAGAAACCATGGCCTCTTGTGGTTTGGCCTGCACGCTCGCGGCCACGGTAGCGCGGAGCCTGGCTCGCAAATCAGCCACACGGCGGCGATGGGCAGTGCGGCGGCGCCGGGCCTGCCAGGCGAGCGGGCGCAGCACCCAGGGCAGGGCAGCGGTTCGGAAACCATCCAACTCCACCTGCGCCTGATGGCCGCAGTGCAACGCGTCGAGGTAGGCTGAGATCATGAGCAATTGATCGCCATCTGGCGTTAAAGCCGCGCGGATGGATTCTTCTTGCAGGACTTGTCTGGCCTCCAACAGGGCGCGCCAAACCAGTTTGGTATAGAAGGCGTCCATGCCCTGGTTCCACGTTTTCGGATGAATCAGAAAGGTGGAGCATTCGCGAGGAGTGACCACGAGCGCCACCTGCAACGCATTTCGAACAGCCCAAAAAACATCGCCAGCATGGCCACAGTCCGTTGGAAAAAGGCGCTGTTGGAGGGTGGTGGTCCGGTAGAGATTACTCGCCGAACTGCCCAGCAGGCCAAAGAGCCACTGCTCCACCGCATAATAGGCGGCATAGAAGAAGGCTGCGTGCCGAGGGAGCAACGCCGGGCTGGCGAGGCCCAGTTGCGCAATGATTTCGTGGATGGGCCAGCGTTTAAAGGGCATCTGCTCGCCGGGTTCCAGGACTAATCGCGGCGGGCTAACGACTACGTCGGCATTGAACCGCTCAGCCGTTCTTACAAGATGTTCGAGCCCTTCGCGGGTTATCAAATCCCCTGCGGTGCTGATGTACGTGTACTTCCTCTGTAGCTGTCCGACGCCGTAGTTCCATGCTTGGTAGAGGCCGCGAGGCCGGCTGAAGTGCCGGGTACAAGGATGTTGGAGTTGCGTCCTGAGATACTCCCCCGTGCCGTCATCGGACTGGCTGTCCACTACCACAATCTCCTCCACTAGGTCCGCCCAAGTCCGCATTTGCGCCAAATGCGCCGGCAACTGGGGACGCGCATTCAGCGTGGGCAGGACTACGCCAACTGGCAACCGGCAACCATTCATTGAATGGGCTGATCGGTATCAGTCCTGAGCGGGCTTGTCCAGTTCATAGAGAAGCGGAGCGAGATGCACCAGTAGTCGGCGAGTGTGTTCGCGCTGTCCTTCGTCGGTCAGATGATACATGGTGTCGAAGAATTGGTCCGACGGCAGCATGGCTTCCTGGGCCTCGCCAAGCACCGGCACCCCTAAAGACTCAAAGAACGCGCGGATGGCTTGAGTGGCCTGTTGTGCTGGGGCCAGATCATATTCAGGACGGTGGCAGATGCTGGGGAAAGAGGCCAAGACGCGAATGTGGTTTTGCGTGGCCCGCTTACAGAAGAGCTCGAATGTGGGAAATCCCTTCGGCTGGGCAGAGAGCCCCTGTGCCAGATTGACGCAGCATTGGGCCGCATAAGCGGCGCTGGCAGGACGGCGGGCGGCGGGATGGGCGATTTGATCCCCAAAAGCGTTGATGTTCTTGACATCATAGATGCCAGTATCGATGTGGGCTGGAGGATGACGGCGGTTGTTCAGCCCTTCTTCGAGCCGCTGGTTGGAGATCAACATCGCGAACTTGCACCGCTGCAGGAGAGGCAGGCTGCCGAGATACTCCGGATCGCGGGCAAAGAGGTAATCGAAGAAAAGGCTGTCATTCCAGCCTTTGGTTTTGACGGCAGCCGGGAAGTCGTAAAACTCGTATTCAAAGCTGATGAGCACAGTATCGCCAGGCTTGGCCACCTGTTCGGCTAAATGGATGATGTATTCAGGTCCCAAGGCGGCGTGAGTGCCCAGATTCACAGTTGGATAACCGGTTTGCGTTTGGATTTGCTCAGCGCTGAGGCCGAAGAGTGTCGAGGAGCCGCCCACCAGGAGCAGTTTATGGTCAGGAATCGCCTCCGCCAGGAGGCACTTTTTGGCGTTGATTTCATAGCACCAGCGGGAAGTTTCGGTGGGGACACCTAACTGCCGATAGAACCGGGCGAAAAAGATGGCCAGGACCACTCCTAGTCCGAGCAGAAAGCCGAGGGCAAATCGAGTGGGGGAGGGCATGGCAGTTCAGAAGTTGAAATAGAGGAAAGGGCTCTGCGGCAGCACGAAGTAGCCGCGGATGACCCAGAAGAACAAAATCCCGCAAACCAGGCCGGACAAAGCATTGACAGGCAGGCCGAAGCGAGCCGGGCGCTCGACGGGTTCGATGGTCGGCTCGTGCGCCGCCAGCAGTTGCTGGGTGTTGGGTATGAACCAGGCCAGCACCAGCAGCAAGCCGAGGAGCTGGAGCGCCCAGCGATAGTCCTGCGCTTTGAGCGGCAAATTGGCCGGCACGATGCGAGCATGGATCACCTTCAGGACCTGCGCGGTGTGCTTGCCACTTTCCCGCAGGGCGTCGGGGGCGGTAAAACCGTGGAAGCCCGTCATACTGGCAAGGACCTGACCGGCGATCCGGACTGTCGGGGCGCGGAAGAAGACCCAGGTAAAGAGGACCACGACGAAGGTCAGCAGGACGCAAAAAGCCCGATACGCCCAATGCCGCAACTGCCAGGCACGGGCTTTGACAAAACTGCGCCACCGGTGGACCACCAGCAGGAGGAACCCGTGGAGTCCGCCCCAGATGACAAAGGTCCAGCCAGCACCATGCCACAAGCCGCTGAGTAACATGGTCGCCAGAATATTGAGGGACTGCCGCCAGACGCTGCAGCGGTTGCCCCCCAGGCTGTAATAGACGTACTCCCGAAGGAAGCGGGTCAGGGTCATATGCCACCGGCGCCAGAATTCGATAATCGAGCCAGCCCGATATGGCGAAAAAAAGTTGCCGGGGAACTTGAGGCCAAACATCCGGGCCAGGCCGATGGCCATGTCCGAATAGCCGGAGAAATCGAAGTAGATCTGCAAGGCAAATGCCAAAGTGCCCAGCCAGGAGTCAAAACAGGTGAGCGTGAGGCCCTTTTCCGCGCTGCCATACACCGCCGTTGCGAATTCCGAGGTCGGGTCAGCGATCAGCAGTTTCTTGTAGAGTCCAAGCAGAAACAACAGGAAACCCAAGCCAAGATCAACGCGATTGTGCTTGAGTTCGCGGTCGGCAAACTGGGGGATGATCTCCCAATGGCGCACGATCGGTCCGGCAATGAGGTGGGGGAAGAAGACGACAAAGAAAGCATAATCCAGGAAACGGTAATGTCGGGTTTGGTCGCGATAGACATCGACCAGGTAGCCAATCTGGGTAAAGGTGAAGAAAGAGATCGCCAGCGGCAGAATAATATCGAATCGTCCGAAATCATGCCGGGCGACCTGCCCCAGGAACGAGAGGATAAAGTTGGTGTATTTGTAATAGCCCAACAGCAGCAAATTCAACCCGACGCCCAACGCGAGAATGGCGCAGCCCACCGGTCGCGTTCGGAGGCGCAGGATGCCCTCGGCGACGGCGTAATTAAAGAGCATCGAGAAAAGCAGCAGCGGGACGTATTCAATCTTCCAGTAGGCGTAAAAGACAACGGACATGAAGATTAGCCACAGTTTGTTGACGACCAGCCAGCGAGACGGCAGGAGGGAAAAGACCCCGAGCGTGATGGGCAGGAATACAAAGATGAACTGCCAGGAGCTAAACAGCATGGTGGTAGGCCAGCCAGACCGGGGTCAGGGAGTGGCTACGTCTTGCGGCAGACGAATACCCCATGGAGATAGGGCCCGCTGCCACCGCCGGAGGCCTGCTCCACGTACTGGCAGAAGGGAACTAGGTGTTCGTCCAGCATTTGGATCAGCGGGGGCTCCCAGGACATGCAGTAACGGGCGTAGGAACGCAAAAACGAGGTGAAGCCTTCCGGCTTGGGCCGGCTCTGGGGAGGAAAGGAAAAAGCCTCAAATCCGACGTTAGGCCGGAACTCCACTGACAAGCCGCACGAGGCGCCCAGCCTCATGACCTCATCCACCCGGAAGAGGTGCTTGTCTTCCGCCTGGGATTTATCCAGGTCACGACGCGCATAAAAGCTCATCGCGTGGACGAATTCCTCGATTTTCGAGTGGTGAGCTTTGGAAAGCTTCTGCTTGGCGGCCTTGAGCAGAAGAGGCAGAAACTGGAGCACGGCTCCCATGAGGAGGTAGCCCTCGAGGCAGGGCTCCTGAAAAGCCAGAACTCCTCCCGGCCGGAGCACCCGCGCAGACCGGCGTATGAACTCCTCGACATCCAGGATATGATGAAGCGTCGAGCGCAGAGCAACGAGGGAGAACGAGTCGGCAGGCAAGCGGTCGATTTCCTCCCCAGTGAGCACTGCAAAGGCGACGCGCGCTTCGTCGAGGCCTTGCACCCGCAGCTTCTTTTGGGTGATCTTGAGAAATGAGGGGGAGGGGTCGGTGATAAGAACGTGAGGGTAAGGATTGTCGGCAGCCAGGCCCAGAGACAAAAGACCAGTGCCACACCCAATTTCGACTGCCGGGCTTGCACAATCGGCGCCGCATTCCTTGAGCAAGGTCAGCAGCCCCCGTCCAACTTGAAGATTAGCCGGGTCACATTGATACTGCGCATCATACTGGCTCTCATCGTGAGCGAAATAGCGCGGTGTGGAAATTAACGGGAAGGTTTCCGCCTTGGGCAATGAGTTCAGCCAGGCTAAGAGGCCGGCAGGGTTTGCGCTCATAGGTCAGATTCAGCGGCGGCCTTTTTGGACATGGCGTTTCGGTTTAGCCGGGCCAGCCAGGCGCCCGGCTTCAGCACCCAGGGCACTTTCGATTTACGGTAGCCGTTGAGTTGTTGCTGGAAATACTCAAGCGCGCTGGCCTCGAACTTTGCGTTCCGGTTGGCGACGTTCCCCCGACTCGCTCCGGCCGACCAAAGGGGATTCGGCTGGCCGGGCTGGGCGGAAGGCGTGCTGGAGCTACACTCGCTTGGGCCGGCCAAAGCCGGGGTCTTCTTTTGCAGAAGATCCTCAATATACTCGACCGGCCGTGGTTCTTCGATGACCATGCGCGGCGCAATCTTGGGAACGAGATCAATTTGACGACCCGTCAACGCGGACCGCAATGCCTGGAACAATTTGTGATAAGAGGCGGCGAAGCTGAACTCGTTTTCGATAAAGATACGCCCGCAGACCGACAACTGTTGGCGCAGGGCCGGGTTGGAATATAGGGCTTGGATGGCCTGGGCCAAGGCTTCCGGGACGACGGTCGCCGCCAAGTGTCCCGTAATGCCTTGCCGCAAGGCCTCCGGCACGCCGCCCACTGGATAGCCCACCGACGGCGTCCCGCAGGCGGCAGCTTCGATGAAGACCTGCCCGAAGGCCTCTTCCAGGGCGGGGCTGACGAACAAATCCGCGGCGGAGTAAAGCAAAGCCAGGTGCAGAGGTTCGTGAACGTAGCCGACGTCGATTAGATTCTCCAGAGTGAGGCTGGCGGCCTTGTTCTTGTGTCCCAGGCAGACTACGGCCGCATCCGGCAGCCCAAGCGTTTGCATGGCCTCAACCAGGTGGGACATTCCCTTTCGCTCTTCTGCCTGGTGGGAGCAGGAAGACAGGATCAGGAATTTATCCTGGGGCAGGTTCAGGATTTCGCGGCAGAGTGATTTATCACGCGGTTTGAAGATATCCAGCGGCAGGCCGAAGCGGACAAGGGCGATTGGGGGAGCGTGGCGGTCGGCGGCCTTGGGTAGTTGAGCCAAGCGGTCAGCGATCTTTTGATTCATCCAGCGGCTGTTGCCGGCCAGTGTCCACCCTTGGCACTCCGCGAGCAGCCGGGTTTTTTCCTGCCACGCTGGGCCGATCTTGTCCGGCGCCAGGGCGGGGTACTCACGCGCGGTGGGACAGGTTTCGTCGCAGCCGGTGAGGAATTTGTTGCAGGCGCCGTTATAGGCGCAGCGCCCGGTAAGCAGCCATAAATCATGCAGGACGGAAATGGTTGGAAACTCCGAGACGACCTTTGCCACCAATCGCTCGCCCAACCCGGCCGCGTGGAGATTGCCGAGCAAGACCACATCAGGCTTGGCTTTGCGCATAGCCGCCAGGATGCGCTGCTCGGATTTTTCATCCTGGGGTAAGTTCAACGGATTGGGCCGGGCAAAGGCGATGGGAATCACCTCGTGGCCCGCCAAGCGCAGGGCCATGGCCAGGCGCTGCTGGGCGATTCCAGCTCCGTGCAAGAAGCCGATGTCATTAAACAGCACAACTCGAAGCAGGTCTTTCTCGCTGCGCGACCGCTCGTTGGCGGGCGGCGAGAGCTGCTGGCGGCGCATAAAATCGTCACGCACCGATTCCAGCTCGGGCCGGAATTCAGCGACGGAAAAAGTCTTTTGCTCCTCATGCACGCGAAATTGAGCGACCGGACGGCCGATGACCTTGAGTTGAGCCCCCGCTTGGGCAAACCGCAACCAGAGCTCATAGTCCAGACTGTAATAAAGGGACTCCTTGAGCTGGCCGCCGGCTTTTTCCCAGAGCGCGCGTTTGAAGAAGACTTCCGGTTGATGGAAGAACTGCCCCTTCAACCAGCAACCCTCAAGGTCCAACAATTGATGGAGCGGCAGCGGGCCATCCGGGCAACTGGTCAGGTGCTGCCCGATGAATTCCCCGTCTTGGTGCAATTGGCAAATGCCAGCGACCATGTCGGCCTCGGACGTCCGGAAAGCCAGAGCGATTGCGGGCAGGGCGCCGGGAGCCAGCAGGTCGTCGCTGTTGAGCCAACTGCAAATCTCGCCCGTGGCCCGCGCGAAGCCCTTGTTGATGGCGTGGCATTGGCCACGATCTTTTTCACTGGCACAATAAGCGAACTGCGCGTGGTATTTCTTCAGGATTTCGCTCGTCTTGTCGGTGGACCCTCCATCCATGACGATGTACTCCAGGTTCGGGTACTTCTGGTTCAACACTGAGAGAATGGTCTGTTCGATGAACTGGCCATGATTGAAGGAAGGGGTGATGAGCGAGATCTTCGGCCAGGGCTGGCCGTCGGGCATGGTCGTTGGCAGGTCGGGACACGGTTCGGACGAGTAGGGCCAAGGCCCCTGGCCGCTGACCGTCCGGTTGGTGGGCCCGCGGTCCAGGAGTTCACGGGCCGTGCAAAGGAGCGAAGCAACGGGCGTGTGCAGGCCGGTGCAGGATACTTTCCCACTCGCCTTCAGGTAATTCGCCAGGAGGCCTTTCCGGGCCTGCTCAAAAGCGCCGGGCGATAGCCCGACGACCTTGCCGGTGCATTTTTCCGTGGCCCGCAACAGAATGGATCCGGCAAACAGCCCGGCCATCTGGTACCAAGGCGTCTGGAGCATCTCGTCCACGGCGCGCCGAACCCCTTCGATGCCGCTGTAGTCATGGCAGAGAATGGGGGTATTAGGCGCTACAAATTCCTTAAGGCACATCAGATCCGCCCGCACGCCGGCATACTCGTGGTCGCCATCGACGAAGACCATGGTGGGCACGATAGGCAAATCACGATGGAACTGGCTCAGATTGCCATGGTACAGAAGGCATTGTTTGGCAATGCCGGTTTTTTGGAGGGTCGGCCGGCTGCGTTCCAGGAAGCTGGGATCCACGTCCAAGCCATACAGTTGAGCGGTCCATCCGCGGGCGGGGACATTGGCGCCGAGCAGTTCGACGGCGGCGCTCCGCCCGCCGAAGACTCCAATTTCCAGAATTATCCCACCGGAATGGAGGGCCATTTCATAGAGTTTTTGGCTGTCGGCGGGATCCTGCCACCCGGGCAGGTGCTTGGTCTTTTCCCAGATTTGTTCGTGCTCGGGGCTGAGGAACTTTTCTTCGCGGCGCCAACTGGGCTTATAGTCCGGGCCGTCAGCGCTGCTCCACAGGACATCTAAAGGGGTGACTTTTGGTTCCATAAATTCCGTTTGATCGACCAGCAAGGGATCCGCCAGCCAGGGGATAATTCCAGGGCTGCCCGCGCCGCGATTGGGCGATGCGGCAGGCTGGTTGGCCGTCAATTCTTCAAAGAGATCCAGGTAACTGCGCGCCTGGACCGCGAGGGAAAACCGGCTTTGGATTTGACGCAGACCGTTGTTCCGCCACTCCTGCACTCGCCCTGCGTGCTCCGCCGCCCACAGCATCGCGCGGGCAAATTGGGCCGGCTGGTTTACAGGCACCAGGAAACCGGTCTGGTCGTGCTCGACCATTTCCGGCACACCGCCGATTTCGTGGGCGATGACCGGGGTGCCGCAACTCATGGCCTCGAGCACGGTGTTGGGCAGATTGTCTTCGAGGGACGGCAGCAGGAAGACATCGGCCGCGGCATAAACTTCGCAGAGCGCTGCATCGGACGTGAAATGCCCCAAGCCTTCGATTTTCAGTCCAGGCAGGACTTGTTGCTTCGAGAGATGGCCAAAGCAAAGGAACTGCACCCGACCGGCATCGGTCTTTTGCTTGAAACTGCGATTCCGCAGGCAGAGGGAGATGGCGGCGAGCAATTCGTTGAATCCTTTTCGCTTTTCAAAACAGGAGTCCGCGCCAAAGAGAAAGTAAAAGCCCTGCGGGCTCAGCCCCAGCTTTTGCCGGGCCGCGGCCTTTTCCAAAGGCTTGAAAACGTCCGTCTCTACGCTATTGGGAAGGGGAACCACCCGGCTATTGCGGAACACGGCACTGCGGCGGGCACACTCGGCCAGCCATCGGCTGGGGGTCGCCACTGTCAACTCCCGGGCCGGAAGGCTCCGGAGCGTCTCCGCCAGCAGCTTCTCCGTCAGCCGCAGTGAATTGTCCCGGAGTTGCGGGCAATCCGAACAAGAGCTTTCATAGCGGCGGCAACCGGCGGAGAAATGGCAGCCGCCAGTGAACGCACGCTGGTCGTGGAGCGTCCAGACGAGCGGCTTGCCCAGCGCGTGGAGCCGGACGATGCTTTGCGGCGAGAGCAGCCCTGCGACCCAGTGCAGATTCAAAACGTCGGCGCCTTGCACCTTTGGGTGCAGCGCAAGGTCGTAGCCGGGCCAGGGCAGGGAGAAAAATGTGTTAGAAACCTCGGTGCGATTCCGATCAATCAAGTGCCGCTGGATCAACGCCAGTTGCTCCAAATAGCGGGCCTGCGCCGGATCGGCGGCGAGTTGGGCTTGATGAACGGTCGGGTCCTCTGACTGCTTGAAGCGGGTGACCATGGCGGAGTCTTGCCCAAGACGGAGCAAACCCTTGTGCAGGCGATAAGCCGCGCGGGCCGCTCCACCTTGTACGTCATAGGTGTTCAGAATAACGCAACGCATCAGACTCCCGCCCCTAGGATTTCGTCACTTTGACAGCTTCCATGAAAAGGGAATCCGGCTTGCGTGTCGAGCCGTTTTCGGTCAGGTCGAGCAGATAACTATTGAACCGGGGAATGCGGGATTCATTCGCGGCGCAAACGCGAATTTCGCCGAACCCAGCCTGTTGCAACAATTCGCCCAAAGAAAGCCGGTCATACATCCACTTGTGGACTTCTCCGCTCTGGCGAAAGCGGCCCACAACCGTGGCGTCCAGCGGGGCAGAGGCCGGCGGCGGCGGCGGCGCCGAAGGGCTGCGAATCACGGCCAACGCGTTGCGTGCTTCCTGGCCCACGCGCTCCAGGACGAAGTCTTCCGCCGGCATAGGGTTCTGGCGCCAGTAGCGGAGCATCTCGCCCCCGCCTTGCTCCCGGACCATCTGGTCGAGCAACTCGATTGTCATCCATTCGCGGCGCTTTTTGGCTTCGGCATCGCCCGTCAGGGCGCGTGTAAGGTAATCGAGGTAGAGGCGCGCAATGGTTTCGAGATCGGGCACCGCGACCCGCAGAATCCCGCCGGGCGCGAGCAGCCGGTGGCATTCGCGCAGGAAGGGCAACGCCTCCTGGCAGGCCAGATGTTCCAGCACGTGCGAGTGATAAACCACCGCGCAACTGGCATCATCAAACGGCAGTCGCGTCCGCAGATCATGCGCCATAACTCCCGGGACAGAGGTTTGAAAATCCACAT
>OBLW0100001891.1_pt1 | contig 17459 bp, 14 predicted proteins | sample 1520161 | NCBI WGS metagenome assembly OBLW01 (sample SAMEA3539309, study PRJEB22396) | soil metagenome | biome: tundra; feature: field; material: soil | place: USA | collected 2010-05 | depth 0.15 m | reverse complement strand
GCGGGGGCAGCACCACGGCGGTGCCGGGCCGCAGCAGGACACGGCCGAGCACCGCCGTCGCGCCCCACCCGGCCAGGGTGCCAGCCGGCAGCGCGAGCGCCAGCAGGGCGACCGGCTCGGACATCCCGAACGCCACGGTCCGCCAGCCCCCCTGCCCGCGCAGCTTGGCCAGGGCGACCTCAGGGCCGCGAGCTTCGATCGCGTCGGTGACCGCGAGAAACAGCAGGAGCAGGCACAGCACCAGCAGCTGCACCGTGATCAGCACGACCGGCACGGCGACAGAGCGCCAGCTGGACTCGACCGCGTTCAGCGTGGCCGGGATGGCGGTGCTGACCAGCACCTGCTGGCCCGTCAGTACCGCGCTGTTACTGACGGAGGTCATCGCCGACTGCAACTGCGGGACCTCGTCCCCGGTGAGCCGCGCCCCGCGCAGCATGTCGTCCACCACGGCCGTGCCCTGCTGGGTGGGCGGCCCTTGCTCCAGAGTGGCGCGGGGCGTGAACATCCCGTCGACGCCGTTGCTGCGCGAGAGGAGGAGGGTGCTGGTCGAGAAGTAGATGGAGCCGCGGCCGAACCAGTACCCGAGGTTCTGGTTCGGCAAGCGATAGATCCCACTGATCGTGAAGGCGTTCCAGCCGGCGAAGGTCAGCCGCTGGCCGATGTGCCAGCCGGCCTGGGCGGCCAGCCGGCTGCTGACGATGATCTGGTCCCTGGAGCGGGGGCAGGCACCGCGGATACGGAGCTGCCCGCACACCCCGCTCCGCCAGACCAGCGGGATCGACGCCTGGAACTGCGGGAACGGCAGGGACGTCTCGACCGAGTCGATGGGCGGTGCGAACAGCCCACGTCCGGAGAGGCTCCCGATGCCCTGGTCAAGCTGGCTTTGCAGCTGCGGGGCGAGCTGGCCGAGCAGGCCGGGCAGCGCGCCGGTCTCATTGGCCTCGTAGCCACGGCCAATGAACGACGCGGTGGCAACCGTGTCGCGCAGGATCGAAGTCCGGGCCGCCTGGTAGTAGATGGGCCCGGTGGCCGCGGCGGCGGTGGCCACCAGGGCCACCGCCAGGATCAGCAGGGTCGTGCCACCTCGCTGCGCCAGCCCGCGCAGCGCCGCCGCCGGCCGCATCATCGGCTCCCCGGAGCGGCCAGCCAGGCGACCGGGAAACCCGGCCCGTGCACCGCTGCCAGCCGGCCGCCCGCGGCCTTCGCTATCGCCCAGCCCCCGCCGGCGGCGCCGCCGCAGAGGATCGACATCCCGTCCGGGGACCAGATGCACTCGCCGTAACCGGCGCCGGCCGCCGACAGGTTGCTGGCCGGCAGGACGCTGGTCACCGCTGGCCTGCCGATCGTCCAGATCCTCAGCTCGGGAGCCCCGCCGCCATCGACGCCGACCACGTAGGCCAGTGACCGGCCGGACGGCGACCAGGCTGGGATGCTCTGGGTGCCGGAGGGGGTGAGCGCCCGGCCCAGCATCTGGCCGGTCCGGTTAAGGATTACGATGCCGGTGACGGAGGCCCCCTCCGGCCGGACGGCCACGGCGACCTCGCTTCCCGACGGGCTGGGGACCGGGTCCAGCGACGCCGGGAGGCTGCGGGCGTATCCGAGATCGCTGTTGAGCGCGGCCGCCGTGGCGAGCAGCACCGGGGGCCGTCCCGCGTCGCGCAGCACAATCTGGGCATCGGCAGCGCCCTGGATCGAGGCGGACGGCGCCGCCGGGGCGGCCACCGACACGAAGGCTCCGGGCGCCTGCGGGTCGCCCGCTACCTGGTCCCCGGCACCGAGCGAGACCGCCCGGCCGGTGGCGAGCGACACTACCGAGAGGGGGTTGCTCGACGACTGGGCCTGGGCTCCGAAGTCCATCAGCATCACCAGGGCCCGCTCGTCATCTGCGAAAGGATCAGGCCACGCGGTGGTGCTTTCGCTGCTGAGAGGCACGCTGCTGTGGCCGAGGGCGAGCGCGGGACCGCGCTTGACGACGATCACCTGGCCGTTGGGCAGGGACAGGACACGGTTGTCCGGGGCCGCCGCGACCATCGCGCCCACATTCGCCATGGCCCGCGTCACATGCCCGCCATCCGGGTCCGATAGTGCGAGACCGCCCGCCGAGGTGACCACGACGATCCGGCCGGCCAGGCCGGCCAGGCCAGCAGAGTCCCCCGCCGCCCCGGCCGGCCCCCGCGCGGCCGGCCAGAAGGGCCGGAACTGGAGCACCGCCACGACCGCGGCGGCCAGCACGAGCACGGCCGCGGGAATCACCAGCCGCCGCCACCACGGCGGGGGCGGCGGCTCGGGGTCGAGCGCGGGGAACCGCCGCCGCTCCGCGGAGGCTCGATCGAAACTCGCCACGTCGTCACGATAGGCGGCGGCGATTACAGCCCCATAAAGATGGCCAGCATTGAGGAAGATTGGCAGCATATTGACCGGATTAGCAGCATATTGACCAGACGCGACCGCCTGCGTCAGGCCCGCGACGTCTACCGGCCGGCCGCGTAGCCCTGCATGCCGCGGGCGTTCGCCGCCGCGTACAGGAAGCCCCCGTCGCGGGCGACGGCGCTCACCCGGCCCAGCGACCACGGTGGCCGGACCGTCACCCGGTGTCCCCGGGCGCGCAGCCCCGCGATCACCTCGGCGCCGGCCCGCTCCTCGACGTCGACGGCCAGCGGCCAGGACTCGCGGGGCCAGAAAGACGAGGGGAAATGGCTGGTGTGGAACGCGGGCGCGTCGATCGCCTCCTGCAGGTTCATCCCGAACAGCACGTGATTGAGGAAGAAGGCGAGTGTCCACTGATCCTGCTGGTCCCCGCCCGGTGTGCCGAACGCCAGGAACGGCTCGCCGTCGCGCAGGGCAAGAGTGGGCGACAGCGTGGTCCGCGGCCGCTTGCCCGGCGCTAGCGTGTTGGGCAGTCCCGGGGTGAGGGTGAACATCTGCGCCCTGGTGCCCAGGCAGAAGCCGAGCCCGGGGATGACGGGCGAGCTCTGCAGCCAGCCGCCGCTGGGCGTCGCGGTCACCACATTGCCGAACCGGTCGGCGATATCCAGGTGGCAGGTGTCGCCTGGCCGGCGCGGGCTGCCTGCGCCCGCGGCCGGCCGGGGCGCGCCGGTCCCCGCACCGGTGTCCGCGATGGTCGGCTCCCCCGAGCCAGCCCCGGCCGGCACCCGCACATCCCCGGTCGCATAGCCGGGCAGCCGGGGGGCCAGGCCGCCCGGCGCGCCGGGGATCAACTCGGCCGACGCTTCCGCGCCGATCAGCCCGCGGCGCTGCTCCGCGTATTCCGCCGACAGCAGGGCGGCGAGCGGCACCTCGGCGAACCGGGGGTCCCCGTACCAGGCCTCACGGTCGGCGAAGGCCAGCTTCGCGCACTCCACCACGGTGTGCATGAATTCGGCGCTGCCCGGCTCCATGGCGTCGACGCCGAGCCCGCGGAGCAGGGCCAGCTGCTGCAGGAACACCGGGCCCTGGCCCCATGGCCCGGTCTTGCACACGGTCAGGCCCGCGTAGTCGAGGGTGACCGGCGCCTCGGCCGAGGCCCGCCAGATGGCCAGGTCCGCCCCGGTGAGCAGCGCCCGGTGCCGCTCCCCGGTGAGATCCATGACCTCGGCACGCTCGGTGTAGGCGGTGATCGCCTCGGCCACGAAGCCCTCGTAGAAGGCGTGCCGGGCCGCCTCGATCTGCCCGTCCCGGGACGGGCCCGCCGCCTCCGCCTCGTCAAGAATGCGCTGGTATACACCGGAAAGAACGGGGTTGGCGAAACGGGCGCCAGGACGGGGCACCCCGTCAGCCAGGTAGATCTCCGCCGAGGTGGGCCAGTGATCACGGAACAGCCCGGCCACGGAGGCGATGCCGGCGCTGGCGCCGGGCAGCATTGGATAGCCGTCCCGGGCGTAGCCGATCGCGTACTGCATCACATCACGGAGACTGAGGCGGCCGTAGCGCTGCAGCAGCAGCATCCAGGTCCCGAAGGCGGCCGGCACGCACGGCGCGAGCAGCCCGTCACCGGGGACCAGGCCGAGGCCGAGGGCGCGGAACGCCGCCAGCGTGGCGCCCTGCGGCGCGGGCCCCTGGCCGTCGAGCACGAAGACCTCGTCCTGCGCGGCGTCGTAGCCGATCACGGGGACCTCGCCGCCGGGACCGTTCAGGTGCGGCTCGACAACCTGCAATACCAGGCCGGTGCCGACGGCGGCGTCGAACGCGGTGCCGCCCTTCTCCAGCACGGCCAGGCCGGTGGCCGAGGCGAGCCAGTGCGTGGACGCCACCATCCCGAAGGCGCCCGCCAGTTGCGGCCGGGTCGTAAACGACGATCCCTGGGGAAACATACGCACTCCTTTAAGGGGTGAAACAACACTCGGCACTCACGCGATTACCGGTAGTAGCAACCAGAGCGCCCGGGTGAGCGTCGTAAGAGTCGTAGAACCAGCATGAGTCCCAGAGCAGGGACCACCGCCACGATAAGGGGCACGTCCATGACACCATCGGCCCACGCGGCCCGGCAGGCAATCGCCGCGGCGGCTCTCGTTGGCAGCGCGGCGCTGGTCGCCGCCTGCGGATCCGTCCAGAGCACCTCCAGCGGGCAGGTGGCATCGGAGTCCTCCAAGGGGCAGGCGGCCCCGCTCGTGTCCCCCACGGTCAGCGCCAGTTCGGGCGGCTCCGCCATGCCGAGCAGCACCGGCGCGGGGAGCCCGTGCCCCACCACTGGCCTTAAGGTGACGCTCGTCACCAGCAGCGGCGGCGCCGCGGCCGGGAGTACCTTCTACCCACTGAACTTCACCAACGTCTCCACCAGTCCCTGCGTTCTCGACGGCTACCCAGGTGCCTCGTTCGTGACCCCATCCGGCGGCCCGATCGGCGACCCGGCCGACCGGAACCCGGGCGTCATCCCAGTCCCCGTGACGCTCGCGCCGGGCGCCACCGCGCACGCCACCTTGCAGGTCGTGGACGCACAGAACTACAGTGCCGCCACGTGCGACCCGGTGACCGCACACTGGCTGCGGATCTACCCGCCCGACCAGACCACGGCGGTCGAGGTCAGCTTCACGACCCTGGTCTGCGCGGCGCACATATCGAGCAGCCTCGGCAACGCCCTTACCGTCGATGCGATCAAGGCGGGCCAGGGCCGGGCCGGGGAGGGCCTCTGACCGGCTGGCGGATCCTGGCCGGCCACGGCGGAAGTTGCCCGGCCCGGCGCGCGGGCGGCGTGGCCCGGTAACGTCAGGGTCCATGGCAGATCTTCCCCCGCGGTTGCGGGCGGTGTGCGACCTGGACGTGGCCGAGGTGCGCGAGGCCGCCGGACGCCACGAGTACGACGGAATCGTCCAGGATCTCTCGCCGGACGGCGTACGCAACGGCCTGGCCACGCTGGCCGATGCGGCCGCGGCGGGCGGGCGGCTGGATGACCCGCACGAGGAGGCCCATCTGGCGGCGTTCGAACAGCGGGCCCGGGTCACCTTCGGTGACCTGGAACTGCACCGGCGCAGCCCGCTGCCGCATCTGTCCGGCCTCGACCTGGCCTGCTACGACCGCGACTACGCTCCGGCGGACGAGCGTGACCGGGCCCGCCTTGAGCACCTAGTGGCCTGGCCGGACGGGGTCGATTCCGCTGTCGCCGCCCTCGACCGGCTGAGCGCGCCGGTCGCCACCGCGCTGCTCGGCGCAATACGCGGGCTGGCGGCCGGCATCCCGGCCGGCGCGCCCGCCGACACCCGGGCCGCCGCGACCGACGCACACGCCCGGCTGACCGCGCACGTGAAGCAGGCCGCGGCCGACGGCGACCCCGATCCGTCGCTCGGTGACGCCGGGCTCAGCGCGCTGATGAGCAGCGCCGAAGGCATGGACGTGGACCTCGGCAGGCTGGCCGAGCGGGCCGATGCGGAGCGCGATCGGCTCCTCGGGCTGCTCGCCGCGGACTGCGCCAGGATCGATGCCAGCCGCCCCCCGCTCGAGCTTGCGCGCGAACTGGTCCGCGAGCATCCGGGCCCCGAGGGCGTCATCGACGCGGCCGCGGCCTGGACTCGGAAGGCGATCGACTTCACCACGGAACGGGACCTGGTCCCCTACCACGACGGGATCTGCCTGGTCGGCCTGGCGCCCGAGTCCCGGCGGTGGGGGATGGCCATGATGGCCTGGGCGGCACCCGGGGAGCCGGAGGGGCCCTCGTGGTACCACATCACCCCGCCCGATCCGTCCTGGCCGGAAAGCGAGCAGGAGGAATGGCTGGAGGTATTCAGCGCGACCACCTTGCCCGGCATCACCGTGCACGAGGTCGCGCCCGGGCATTTCTCGCATGGCCGGGCCCTCCGGCGGGCACCGACGATGCTGCGGCGCACCCTGCAATCAGCGGTCTTCGTGGAGGGCTGGGCGCACTACGCCGAAGAACTCTGCGTCGAGGAGGGGTTCTGCGCGGATGATCCCCGGTTCGCCGTGGGTGTCTGGCTGGAGGCACTGGTCCGGGTCGCCCGCCTCGCCTGCGCCATCGGCGTGCACACCGCCGGGATGAGCGTCGAGGAAGGCGCACGCAGGTTCGCCGCGGATACCCACCTGGCCGGGCCGGCCGCGCTGGCGGAGGCCAGCCGGGCCACCTTCGACCCCACGTACGGCCGTTACACCTGGGGGAAGCTGCAGATCCTGGACCTGCGGGAGCGGGCCAGGAAGCACTGGGGGGCCAGTTTCTCGCTGCGCCGGTTCCACACGGCCATGATGGACCTCGGCGCGCCGCCGCTCGGCCTGCTCGACACCGCGCTCGAACGCGGTTGACCTAGCGGGGCCGGCGGGGCCATAGTTTGACTGTGTCAACTAACTCATTGCCTTCGTCAACGATCAACGGGCGCGCTGACGAGCCCGTCGCGGCGGTGCGCGAGTTCAACCGCTTCTACACGAACGTGCTCGGGCTGCTCCGCGAGGGGCTGCTGGACACGCCGTACTCGCTCACCGAAGCCCGGGTCATCTTCGAACTGGCGCGCCAGGACCTGGCTGATGCCGGGGCGCTGCGCCGCTCGCTGGACATCGACGCCGGCTACCTGAGCCGCATCCTGGCCAGGTTCGAGGCCGACGCCCTGATCAGCCGCGAACGCGCGGCGTCGGACGGCCGCCGCCAGGTCATCTCCCTGACCGAGTCGGGCCGGGAAGCGTTCAGGATGCTGGATCGCAGCTCCAATGACCAGATCCGCGCGCTGCTGGCCACCCTCACCGAGGACGGCCAGCGGCGGCTGACCACTTCGATGACGGCCATCAGGGAGGTCATCGAGGGATCCCCGCGGCCCGCCGCCTTCGTGCTCCGGCCGCCCGGCCCTGGCGACCTGGGCTGGGTGGTGCACCGCAATGGCGCGCTTTACGCGCAGGAGTACGGATGGGACAGCAGCTACGAGGCACTCGTCGCCCGGATCGTCGCGGACTACGCGGGACGCGCCGACCCGGCGCGCGAGGCAGCCTGGATTGCCGAACTGGACGGCTCGCCAGCCGGATGCGTGTTCTGCATGCGCAAAACGGATACGACCGCGCAACTCCGCCTGCTGCTCGTCGAGCCGCGAGCGCGGGGCATGGGCCTGGGCGGCCGCCTCGTCGCCGAGTGCATTGCCTTCGCCCGCCGGGCCGGCTACGCGGAGATCGTGCTGTGGACCAACGACGTGCTCGCCGCGGCGCGCCGCATCTACCAGCGGGCCGGCTTCGAGCTCACCGGCTCCGAGGAGCACGGCAGCTTCGGCCACGACCTGGTAGGGCAGGACTGGCGGCTGCCGCTCGGCCGCTGAGTCATTCCGGCATGCCGGGCACCACCATGCCGGTCTCGTAAGCCAGGATCACCGCCTGCACCCGGTCCCGCAGCCCGAGTTTGGCCAGCAGATGGCCGATGTGGGTCTTGACCGTCGCCTCGCTCACGAAGAGATCGCCGGCGATCTCCGCGTTGCTGCGCCCCCGGGCCAGCAGCAGGAGAGTGTCCCGTTCCCGTGCCGTGAGCGACGCCAGCCGGGACGGCGACGGCGCGGTAGCGGGCGGCCTGCGGGCGAATGCCTCGATGAGCAGCCTGGTCACTGACGGGGCGAGCAGCGCGTCGCCCGCCGCGGCCGCGCGCACGGCCGCGATCAGGTCGCGGCGGGGCGCGTCCTTCAGCAAGAACCCGCTGGCCCCCGCTCGGAGCGCTTCGTATACGTAATCGTCAAGATCGAACGTGGTGAGCATGACCACCTCGGGGCCCCCTCCCTCCGGGCGGGCGCCGGTGATCAGCCGTGTGGCCTCGAGCCCGTCCATCCCGGGCATCCGGATGTCCATGAGCACGACATCGGGCTGATGGGCGGATACCGCTGCGACCGCCTCGAACCCGTTCGCCGCCTCACCGACCACGGCGATGCCATCTGTGGCATCGAGGATGACGCAGAAACCCGCGCGGACCAGTTCCTGGTCGTCGGCGACCAGCACCCGGATGGGGCCGGGCACCCTGAGGACGCTCACCGCGCTGGCAGCCGGGCGCTAATGGCGAACCCACCGCCAGGACTCGGGCCCACCGTGAGGTTGCCGCCGCACGAGGCCACCCGCTCCGCGATCCCCGCGAGGCCGAACCCGCCCGATCGCGGCAGCCCCGTGGCCGAGCCGCTTACCGCCGAGCCGCTTCCTGCAGAGCCGTTGGCCGCCGAGCCGTTGGCCCGAGGACCGTTGGCGGCAGGACCGTTGGCGGCAGGACCGTTGGCGGCAGGACCGCGATCCGTGACACTCACGGTGACGTAGTTCGGCTCGTAGCACAGCGTGACAGCCGCCTGCGACCCCCGGGCGTGCCGGACGGTGTTGGTCAGGGCCTCCTGCACGATGCGGTAGGCGGTCAGGTCGATGCCGGGAGCGAGCGGCGCCGGCGTCCCCAGCACGGTGAGCTCGACCGGCAGGCCGGCCTCCCGTACCTGGTCGAGCACGGCACCGAGTTGCGCGAGGGACCTCGACGGAGACGTTTCCAGCTGCTCGGAGGGACCGCGCAGGACACCGAGAAGCCGACGCAATTCGGTGAGCGCCTGACGGGCCGTGGACGCGATGATCTCCACCGACCGCGCCGCGTCGGCGGGCCGGTCCGGCAGCAGCGACGTGGCCGCTTCCGCCTGTACCGCCATCAGGCTCACGTGATGGGCCACCACGTCGTGCAGTTCGCGGGCGATCCGGGTGCGCTCCTCGGCGGCTGCCCGTGCCGCTCCATCGTCCCGCTCCGACTCCGCCCGGGCCGCACGGTCCTCGACCCCCTGGATGTACGCGCGGCGGGTCCGGCTGAGCACGGCGGCCGCCCACGCGGTGAGGCTGACGAAAGCCGACACCGTGGCGTCGTACGGCTGGCTGTGGCCGGGTGAGAGCTGGGAGATGGTCGAGCCGGCCACCGTCAGGACTACGGTGATCCGGCGCACCAGGGGCGAGCAGCGCTCCATGACCGTGAAGAACGCGAGCGTGGTGGCCACCTGGAACGGCGCGTAGCCGAACCCGAGCGCGTCATATGTGATGCGTGCGGCAGCGGACGCGAGCAGGACGGGCACTGGCCACGACCGGCGCCAGATCAGCGGGACGCTCTGCGCGATGACCAGGGCGAGGGCGAGGCCGAACGGATGCAGCTGGGACTGATACGGCAGCACCGCGGCGACGTCGAAGATGGTCAGGGCCAGCGCCAGGGCGAGGTCCTGGACGCGTGGCGGAAGCATCGCGACCCGGGCCATCAGCCTCTTCACGACCTGATGGTATGGCCCAGCGTGGCCAGGAGACATCCGCCGGACGGCGGAGCGGCCGGATCAGCCCAGCGGCGGAGCGCGACCGGGGACCGGGCCGTGTCCTCACCCGCGGAGCGGACATCGGGAAGTCACCCCGCCGCCGGATGCCTCGGCACTGCCCGGCCCGGGAGCATGTACACATGCAGCAGAATCCGCCAGTTCAGCGTCCCGCCCGAGTGCCACCCCAGCCGTCGGCCACGTCAGGCGGCCGGACGCCCAGGCTCGGCATCGCCGCCATTGCGATTGCTGCCTTCGCTGTCGAGATGGCGGTGAGCGGACGCTACGGCTACCACCGGGACGAGCTCTACTTCCTGGCCGCTGGCCAGCATCCGGCGTTCGGGTACGTCGATCAGCCGCCACTCACGCCGCTGGTGATCCGGGCCGACGCGGTGATCTTCGGCAACTCACTCCTCGGGCTCCGCCTGCTGCCCGCCCTGGCCCTCAGCGCCCTGGTGCTGCTGACCGCGGCGATGAGCCGGATCCTGGGTGCTGGCCGGACCGGTCAGCTCATCGCGGCGCTCGCCACCGCGACCTGCGCCGAATACCTCGGTGCCATGCACCTGTTCACGACCACCACCCTCGATTTCGTGTTCTGGGCGCTCGTGCTGTACCTGGTGCTCCGGCTGCTGGATAGCCTGGATCCCCGCTGGTGGGTGGCTATAGGGGGCTGCGCGGGAGTCGCCGCCGAGGCGAAGTGGGACGTTGGCTTCCTGATCGCGGCATTGCTGGTGGGCTTCCTGGCCACCCCGGCCCGGCACCTGCTGAGGAGCCGGCACCTGCTCATCGGGGCGGTGATGGCAGCAGTGCTCGCCGCACCTGACGTCGTCTGGCAGGCGCTGCACGGCTGGCCGAACCTGGACGTGTTCCGGGTCCTGCAGCAGGACGCAGGGCACAACCGGGCGGTCTACTGGGTGGCCCAGGTCCTCTTCACGGGAGTAGTGCTCACCGGCATCTGGGTCGCGGGGCTGGTCTGGTCGCTGCGCAGCGACGCGGCGCGCCGGTTCCGGCCCGTGGCGATCGGCGTGGCCGCCGTGATCGCCGCGTTCTTCATCCTCGGCGGCAAACCCTATTACCCGGGCGCCGGGTTCACGTTCCTGTTCGCGGCCGGCGCGGTGCCGGCCGAGCGGCGGCTCGCCCGCAGAGGCCCGGCGGGGCACCTCCGCCGGCGCCCAGCTGCCCTGATCGGTGCGATGACCGTGTCAGCCGCAGTTGCCCTGCCGGTCGCGATCCCGGTCCTGCCGGCCGCCACGCTGCGCGAGATCCCGCTCCAGAAGATCAACTATGACCTCGCGGAGACGATCGCCTGGCCGCGGCAGGTGGCACTGGTGGCCCGCGGATATCACTCGCTCCCCCCGGCGCAGCGCGCCGTGACCACCATCCTGACCAGCAATTACGGTGAGGCCGGGGCGATCGACCGCTATGGCCGGAGCGCCGGTCTGCCCCAGGTGTACAGCGGGGCGAACAGCTTCTGGTTCTGGGGCCCTCCCCCGGCCAGGGACCGCTCGGCGATCGCCGTGAACATGGATCCCTCCTTCCTCAGACGCGAGTTCAGCCACGTGCGGAAGATCGCTACATTCACCAACGGGCTCGGGGTCAGCGATGACGAGCAAGGCGCCACGATCTACCTGGTGACCGGGCTGAAGTCCTCCTGGGCCCAGGCCTGGCCGGCCTTCCAGGACTTCTCCTGAGCCCAGGCTGCCCTCGGCGGCCGCCCCGGTCAGGGGCGGCCTCCGCTGGTGCCACCCCCGGCCCGTCCGGGGCAGCCGCCGTGAGAGCATCGTTGATGCTGGATAGCCGTAGCTGTAGCCGCGAGGGTAAGGATCATGCCAGGGATGAAGGTCCGCTCCGACCGTCTGCCGGCGGTGCGCAGGGTGGCCGCCGCGTGCCTCGTCGTCGTGGCCGCGGCCGGCCTGACCGGGTGCTACGCGAGGGCCGGCGCCGCGACATCCATCGAGATAGCCACGGCGTACGTGCCGCAGCCGGCCATCCCTGGCCAGACCGTCGCCTACGTCGTCATCCGGAACAACGGCCCGCGCGACCGGCTCGTCAGCGCCCGGACCAGCGTCGGCGGCCGGGTCGTGTTCCGCGATGCCGTGGGGCGGGGCACCGCCATGCACACCATTCCCTCGATCAGCATTCCCGCCAACTCGATCGTCCGGCTGGTGCCTGATGGCCTGCACATGCTGATCACGGGCGCCGGGCCGATGCGCGGCGGCAAGGACATCACGATCACCCTCACTTTCACCCACGCCGGGTCGCAGTCCGTGGTTGCCCAGGTCACGAACCCAGAGAGCGGCGGAAGCAGCTACTTCCTCAACTAGCTAGAGGCCCCGCTCGCGTAGGCCTGGCCTGGCCGGTCCCCGGCCTGGCGTGCTGCGGTGAGGGCGGTCTGGAGGAGGACTGTGAACTGATCCCAGTGGTCGTGGAGCATCAGGAATTCACATCGCGGCCGGGATCTGGATGGCATGCGGCAGCCGTGCCCGGGCGGCGTAGTCGACGGCGGCGTGCAGGTTAGGGCGCTCGATTTCCAGCCACGCAGTCGCCTGCTGGAGCGTGGCCAGCCGCGGGGCCAAGGCCGGCGCGGCGGCGGGCGGCCGGAGGCCGGAGGTAAACCCGATGGCGAAGTGCTGGCCTGCCGCCGTGGCGGTGTGCAGGTAGTTATCCAGGACCCTCCGGTGCCGCATGCCGAGATCAGCGCCAAGCTCAGCATTCCGGCCGCGAGCATCGGGCCCACCTGCGGCCGCTGCCTGCTGAGACTGCGCCGCTATCCGGCAATCGCTGCGCTGATCAATGCCGAAGCCCCAAGTACGGGGGATGCTAAACATGCCGAGCCGGTGGGGGATGACGATCAGGTGCCGGACGGGCTGCGAGGCCTGTTCACGAATTGGGCCAGAGATCCTCCGGCTCACGCCCACGGGTCTCGGGGAGCAGCCAGAACGCCGCCATGACCAGTGCTGCGGGCAAGAAAGTGACCAACCCGGCCACTGCGAACCGGTGGCCGACGTCGGCCACCGCACCAAAGGCAACCAGGCCGGTGACCGCGCCAAGCACGCCCGCCGCCACCGACCAGCCCGCCACCGAGGCCCGGACCGACGTGGGAAACAACTCGTTGACAAGCGCCCCGGCCGCCGGGGCGAAGACCGAGGCGGCGAACACGCCGAGGATGTAGCCGGCCAGCAGTGCCGGGGCGGAGCCGGTGTAGGTCAGGGTGGCGAACAGGGCCACAGACACCATGGCCAGTGCGCCGGTCAGGCGCCGGCCTACCCGGTCCGCCAGCCACCGTCCGGCCAGGAGCCCGGCCAGCCCGGCGACGCCGGCCCCGACCACCATGGCCGCTGTCACGATGCCTCGCTGGTGGAGGAAGTTCTGCGCGAAGAGGAAGACGAAGCTGTTGGCCGGCCCGGTAATCACTGAGACAGCAAAGGCCAGCACCACAATCACCACCAGGCGGCGCCGGAACGGCCGGGCCACGGCATCGAGCACCGGGAACGGATGCTCGGATCCGGCAGCGGCGACAGTGAACCGGTCAGGCTCCTCGATCCAGCGCCAGAGGAGGGGCAGCAGAGCCAGGGGGATCAGCGCCATGACGAACACGCCACGGAACCCGATCGTTCGCGACGCCAGGCTGTGCACGATGGCGACGACCCCGGCGCCGGCGCCGTACCCGGCGGCGATGAGCGCCACTGCCTTGGCCCGGTCAGCCGAGGCGGTCTGCTCGGCCGCAGTGACCTGCGCCAGCCCATTCGTGGCGCTGAGCAGGGGACGGCCGCAGGCGAAGATGGCCACGAACCACCAGTAGCTGGGGCTGGCCGCGGCCAGCGCAGTCAAGGCCAGCCCCACGCCGACCGTGACGAGCAGCATCTTCCGGCGGCCGAAGCGGTCGGCCAGGCCGGTGAGGGGAAGTGCGCCCAGCGACGCGAGGCGCATGATGGCCAGCCCAATGCCCAGATCGGTGCCCGACAGCCCGGCCTGGTCGGCGAGGGTGGCGCCGTGGTTCACCTGGCCGAACCCCCGGGCGACGTCGCCGAGGGCGGCCACGACGCCGAACTGCCCGAAGCCCGAGGCGAAGGAGGCCACGGCCACACCGACCACGGCCCGGTCGTTCCAGCGATGCAGACGCAGTCCCGCTGGCCGGGGTACGGGGAACGTGCCCGGATCAGTGCTCACCCTCGCCTGCCTTTTGTCCATCACGTCGTCCATCCGGACTGCGCTCCGTGACGAGGCTAGTGGGTCGATGAGCCGGAGGTTTGCCCAGACTGCATTCGCGACATAACGTGTTGTGCACGGCAGTCTGCCTACCGGCGTGGAGGATCAGGTGGTGAATCGGGGCGACATGCGCGCCAGCGATGCCGACCATGATGTCTGAGCGCAGGGCCGGTCACGGCCGCCAGCAGACCCAGCCACAGGCAGACCCGGTCCTGGCCGTCGGCGGATCTGGTCAGGAACGGACCGCAGCCCGCAGCGGGACGACCAGGTAGCGAAACTGCGGGACGCCCGCAGAGGCGGCCCTGTCACTCTCGCCGTCGTGTTCCTCACTGCCCTGTGCTCCACCGCCCTGTGCTCCACCGCCCTGTGCTCCACCGAACTGTGCCCGGGTGATGAGGGCTGGCTTGGCCGGGCTGGTGAACTCCAGCCTGAGCAGGCCTGGATCAGCTGATCCTCCCGCGCCGACCTCCTCCGCGGAGGCCTCCCCCAGGCCGGCACCGCCCGTGCCGACATCCGCCATGCCGCCAGACCCACTGCCGCCAGATCCACTGCCGCCAGACTCACTGCCGCCAGATCCACTGCCGCCAGACTCACTGCCGCCAGATCCACTGCCGCCAGATCCACTGCCGCCAGCGGAATCCGCCGCGTCGGCATGGTCTGCCGCATGCCGCGGATGGGCCGGCGCCGCCGCGGCGACCAGGCCATCGAGCAGGTAATGCGGGTTGAAGGAGATGACCGGCTGGTCGCCGTGGAATTCGGCGGTGACGGTCTCCACGGCGCGTGCCCGGCCCTCGGTCTGAGCCTCGACGACGACCGAGCCCCGGCCGAACGCGAGCCGCACCGGGCTGGCCCGGTCAGCGACGAGCGAGACTCGCCTGACCGCCTCCGTGAACGGCCCGGCGGGCACGTCCGCCCGGCAGCTGAACTCGCTGGGGAAGCGGGAACGGTACCTGATGAACTCGCCGCCGATCAGCCGGGCCGTCAGCCGGCGGCCGCCCATCCCGAAGCTGATCATTCCTTCGGCCGGCCGCGGCTCCTGGTCCGAGCCACCACCGGTCTCGAACCCGACCGACACGGGCGAACCCGGCGTCATCGTCCTGGCCGCGTCGGCCAGCGTCCGCGCCGGGGCCAGGGCGACCGCGCGCAGGCCGGGCCGCACCGGGTGCCACTCCATCTCCCGCACGGCCAGCCGGTACCGGTCCGTGGCCGCGAGGGTCAGGGTCTCGCCCTCGATATCCAGGCAGACGCCGGTGAGCATGGGCAGCGTGTCATCGCGGCTGGTCGCAGGCAGCACCTGGCCGATGGCAGCGGCCAGGTCGCCGCCGTCGACTGTCCCGGCCAGCGGCGGCGACTCGGGGAGCGATGGATACTCGTCGCCAGGCAACTGGACGACGGTGAACTCCGCGCTTCCGCAGGTCAGGTTGACCACATCGCCGTCCGCGGCGAAATCCACGGCCAGCGCCGGCAGGCTGCGGGTGATCTCGGCGAGCAGGCGGCCCGGCACCAGGACCGCTCCCGGCTCCTTGACCTCGGCGTCCAGGTGCGCCGTGGCGGACACCTCATAGTCGAAACAGGACAACGTCAGCCCTTCACCGGCCTCCAGCCGCAAGCCGGAAAGGACCGGCACCACCGGACGTGACGGCAGGGCGCGTGCCACCCACGCGAGAGCGTCCGCCAGGGCGTCACGCTCGACCCGGAACTCCATGCCACCGCCTCCGACCCGTGGCGCCGATCGCCGCCACGACCCCGATCCTGGCACGACCCCCCGACAATCCGAAAACGATGTCGCCCGGGGGCTCGGGGGCGCCCCCAAAGCGCACAGCGAGGGATGTTTATGGCCCGGGGGTTCCGGGGGTCGCCCCCGGGCCAGCACAGCGAAAGCGATGTCACCCGGGGTTCCGGGGGTTGCCCCCCGGGCCAGCACAGCGAAGCGATGTCACCCGGGGTTCCGGGGGTTGCCCCCCGGGCCAGCACAGCGAAGCGATGTCACCCGGGGCCTCCGGCAGCAGCCCCCGGAGGCCCCGGGCAGCATCGGTCAGGTCAGACCAGGCCCGGCGGTGCGGACGCCAGGGTGGCCTCGATCGCCGCCGCGAGCGCCCGGGCCGACTCCGCGGTGAGCTCGACCGCCACCCGCGCCGAGGGACCCTGCCCCGGGTTACGGAAATCGATGTTGAGCGTGTGCTCCGCCGTCGCATGCACCGGGTGATCGAAGTAGACGGTCGCCTCGCTGAGCGCGAACCAGCCGGTCGCGCCCTTCCCGCTCCCGTCCATCTCGACTTTTTCGGTGAGGTACGTGCACATGGCCAGCCTCCCCTTCAGCTCGCCAGGTAGCGGCCGTAGAAGTCCCAGATCTTCGCCCAGCCGTCCTTGGCCGCCTCAGGCCGGTAGGAGGGCCGGTCCACGGCGAAGAACGCGTGCCCGGCGCCTTCGTAACTGTGGAACTCGAACGGCTTGCCCGCGGCCGCGAGTGCCTTTTCCAGCTCGGCGACCTGGTCCGGAGATGGGTGCTGGTCGTCGGCGCCGAACAGGCCGAGCAACGGGCAGGACAGGTCCTTGGCCAGGTGCACGATCGGTCCCACCTTCAGCGGCATGCCCTCGGGGGGCGTGCCGACAACGAAGGCGCCGTAACAGTCGACGGCCGCATCCAGCGGCAGGCTGACGGCGGCCAGGAACGACTGGCGCCCGCCGGAGCAGTACCCGATCGTGCCGGCCTTGCCGTTGGAGTTGGGCTGTGCGCGCAGGAAGGTGACGGCTCCGAGCACGTCCCCGACCAGCCGCTCATCGGGCACGCCGCCCTGCGCCCGCGCCGCGGCCGCCGCGTCGTCCGGGCTCGCGCCGGGCGCCTCGCGTGTGTACAGGTTCGGGCAGATGGCGTTGTAGCCATGCGCGGCGAACTTCCGGGTGATCTCCTTGGTCCCTTCGTCATAGCCGGGCATGTGGTGGATCACCACGACACCGCCGAACGGGCCGGGGCCGAGGGGGCGCGCGAAGTACGCCTCGATCTGGTCCCCGCCGTGTCCGGTGATGGTGATGGTCTCCGCCATTGTCGCGTCATACATCTATGTCCTCTTCCTCTGCGGTTGCGCTGGTCCTCTGCAGTACCACTTGCCTGCGCTGCGCTCGTTCCCACGCGGGGCGCACATGCTCGGCGCCGTAGCACCCCGCCTCCTGGGATATCACCTGCGCCCAGGTGCGGAGCCGACGCCCCCCGGTGAGAGACTCCCCCCATGACGTACCTCGCCGCGCAGGATCGCTACAACCAGATGCCATACCGCCGGTCCGGCCGCAGTGGACTGGACCTCCCCGAGGTCTCGCTCGGCCTCTGGCAGAACTTCGGGGACGACCGGCCGATCGACACCCAGCGGGCCATCCTCCGGCGCGCCTTCGACCTGGGCGTCACGCATTTCGACCTGGCCAACAACTACGGGCCGCCGTACGGCTCGGCCGAGATCAACTTCGGCCGTATGCTCCGGGAAGACCTTCGCCCGTACCGCGATGAGCTGGTCATCTCGACCAAGGCCGGCTACGACATGTGGC
>OBLW0100001888.1_pt1 | contig 17464 bp, 17 predicted proteins | sample 1520161 | NCBI WGS metagenome assembly OBLW01 (sample SAMEA3539309, study PRJEB22396) | soil metagenome | biome: tundra; feature: field; material: soil | place: USA | collected 2010-05 | depth 0.15 m | reverse complement strand
TGGATGCGGATATGGCCACTTTCGGCTACGAGATTGTGAATGTGCTGGTGACCGATATTGTTCCCGACGCCAAGGTGAAGTCGGCGATGAACGATATTAATGCGGCGCAGCGGGAGCAGGTGGCGGCGAATGCCAGGGGCGAGGCGGAGAAGATCCTGGTGGTGAAAAAGGCCGAGGCCGAGGCGGAGAGCAAGGCACTGCAAGGACAGGGAATCGCCAATCAAAGAAAGGCGATTATCGAAGGGTTGCAGGTGTCCATCGAGCAGTTCCAGAAGGTGGTGGATGGGGCGTCGTCACGAGATGTAATGCAACTGGTGCTTGTGACGCAGTATTTTGACACGCTGAAGTCGATTGGCGAAAACGATAAGTCGAATACGCTGTTTCTTTCTCACTCGCCGGCGGCAGTGAAGGAAGTTTCGGATCAGATTCTGGATGCGATGCTGGTGGCGGAGCGGTCGAAGGGCTAGTTTTTCAGGCGGGAACCTTTTTGAGCAAAACACTAGCGCGGCGGAACCACGGGCGCTCACGCCGGCGCAGGTATCCGGGCATGGAAGGCCGCTTTTCAAGCACCTTCTGTGCCCACTGCCTTGCCTCGACGTTGCGACCTTCCGAATACAGGAAATCTGCGAAATTCAAGTACGTTTCCGACGATGTGGAAAGGGCGACGGCCTGGCGGAACAGGGCCTCAGCCTTCTCCTTTTTTCCGGTTTGCGCGTAAGCGTGGGCCAGCAATCCCGGGGCTCTATGGATATCGTAATCGGGTTCTTTAGCCACCGTGCGTTCGAGGTCTGGCAGCGCTGCAGCGTAGTCGCCTAGCTGGAGCGCACAGACACCGCGGCGATAGAAGGTGTCCAACGTATCAATGCGTGCGGCAATGGCGCGGTCGAAGGCAGCGCGCGCCTTGGCGAAGTTGCCGTCGTCCATGTAGAGGTGGCCCAACTCTTCAAAGTTTCCGGGCGCAGGATTGTCGCGGATGGCGATTTCAATTTCGCCGATGCGCTTGCGGCGCGGAAACACTTTGACGGATTGGCCAAGCAGGCCAACGTCAGGCAGCGCCTCCATGCCGAGATAGACAAGTGCGCCGAGCGGGCCGAGAAACAGAATAATGAAGAGCCAATAGGTGTCTGGCCGGCGCCGGAAGAAGTGGATCAGCGCGAAGACCTGGAGTAGCAAGCTCCATGGATAGAAAAGATGGTTCAGGATTCCCATGCGGCTTTCATCCTCCAGCCATACTAAATCTTCGAACTGAAGAAGGCGCTATCGATTCGGGGCCTTTTAATCGGAGAATTGCGCGAGTTGCTCGGGCTCGGGGGCGTGGGTGAACAGGCTTACCACCACCATGGAGGCGACGGAGGCAAACAACGCGGGAAAGATGGCGTCGCGTTGGGCCAGGATTGGCGGGAACCATGTTTTTACGCCGGGCACATCCCACAGAAGCGTGACCACTGTGCCTGCGCCGATGGCAGCGACCGCGCCCCAGGCAGTGACTCGCTTGGAGTAGAAGGCGGCCAGTACGACCGGCGTGAGCGCTGCTGAATATATGGTGTAGGCCCAGAGCATTTTCTCAAGAATGCTGGGGGCGTAGATGGCCTGATAGAGCGCCCAACAGCCGAGCAGCACGACCGCCAATCGCGAGACGATGAGGACGCGCTTGTTGGATGCTCCGGGTGCAATGTAGCGCACGAACACGTCGTTGACGAGGTTGGTGGCCGGGGAGAACAGGTAATTCGAGGCGGTGGAAATGACCTTGGCAAACACGGCGCCCAACAGCAGTGCGCCCATCAGGGCGGGCAATCCGTGCCGCGCAGTGTAGGGGATAATCTCGTAAGGCTGGCGAGACACCTCGCCGGTGGGGTAGAGTGCGGAACCGAAGACCGCGATGGCTACGATCAGCGTTTCAAGCAGCAGGGTTCCGAGAATCCAGCCGATGACCGAAACACGGGCGTCGCGTTCGGTCTTTGCGGAGAAGAACTTCTGGTACATGACTTGGTTGCCGAGCATCAGCAGCATGGTGGGGACCAGAAACTCGAGGGCGCGAATAAGGGTGAGGTTGCCCAACATCTGAAAGTGCGACTCGGGTAGCGCGGCGTGCAGGCCCGTCCATCCGCCCGCTTTGAGGAACAGCATGGGTGCGGCGATGATGCAGATGACAGTGACGAGCGAGCCGATGGCTACATCCATGTAGGCCACCGACGACATGCCGGCAAGCGCCGTGGTGAGAATGACGAAGGCGGCGATGATGTAGGTGCCGAGTTCGGGGGTAACCGTGTCAGGGAAGATGAGGTGCAACACATTGCCGCCGCCCTTGAATTGATAGCTGGTGATGCCAACATAGGCGAAGAGAATGGCAAATGTGCCGAGCACCCGCGCGGTCTGGTTGTAGCGGACTTCGAGTAGGTCGGGCAGCGTGAATTGGGCGAACTTGCGCGCGCGGGGGGCAATGAAATAAATAAGAAGCAGTCCCAGCCAACCGCCGGCCGGCTGCCATAGCGCAGCAAAGCCGTTTCGATAGGCGTTCTCCGCTCCTGCAAACAGCGAACCGGCGCCGATCCACGAGGTCAGGAGCGTGAGGACCAGCACGAACGCCGGAAGCGACCGGCCTGCCACCAGATAGTCGGCCTTGGTCTTTACCTGGGATGTGCGATAAAGCGCCACCGCCAACAGTGCAACGACAATCACGGCCAGAACGGCAACGTATAGATGCGACATCCGCGGGGTTCCTCGTTCAAAATACCAGGGTCCTCAGCAGTGTACCGGATTGAAGACATGGCCTGTACGGTCAGTAATTTGACCCCCGTCAGTGCAGTTGGTAAACTGTAACTGCGGGGTGGAGCAGCCCGGTAGCTCGTTGGGCTCATAACCCAAAGGTCGCTGGTTCAAATCCAGCCCCCGCAACCATTTACGGGCTTCAACCCAAAAGTTCAACCCAATGGAAACCGGGCGCAAACGCGCCCGGTTTCATATTTTACGGCCTCAGCGCGACGATTGCCGGATCAGGATTTCCCGAGCCACATTGCTGTTTGCGATGCGAAGGTTCTCCATCGGCGTCTCCCCATACTTCAAAGTGGTCGAGATGTCTGCTTGGCGCATCAGGGTCTGCTGGACTTCGAGTTGTGTCTTCAGCTTGCTTAAGAGCGAGCGGAACGCGTGCCGGAATGTGTGCCAGCCAATGCTACCGAACCCTTTCTTTTTGGCCATGTCACGGCGCGCATCGTGCACCGGGATGTTGTGCCGCTTTCCGCGGCCGTGCGAAGTGAGTGTGCAGACGACTCCCGGTGTTGCACCGCATTCCGGGCACTCAACCAGGCACCAGCCTGCTCGGCGGATCCAGTCCTGTTGTATCGGAGAGGCATCATAACTGTGCCCGGTGACTGGACTCGGAAAGAGTAACCCGGATCCGTTGGTTTTGCGCTTCCAATCGAGAAGCTTCGTTCCGACTTCGGGGTCGAGTGGGGCCGCATCTTCGGAATACTCTGTCTTTGGAAATCCGATCCTGCCGTGCACAACCCCTTCATTCACCATCATCAAAAGTTCTTCGAATTCGATCGCTGACCACTTGAGAGCAAGTACCTCGCTGACCCGGAATCCCGTGCATTGTGCCACCAGGACCATGATGTTGTACGGCTCTTTGAGAAGTCCGAATACGAACCAGAACTGCACAACAGTGAGCGTCACCGGCTTGCGGCTCCGCTTGCTGATCCCCCGTACCTCGACGAGGGCGATCGGGTTCTCGTGGAAGGAAAGCATACCGTACAGCTTCGCCTTGTTAAAGAGGCGGTTTACGAATGCCTTTAGGTGCCCTTTGGTCTTGGGTTTCGACTTCAGGTCCTTTAGCCACTCTTGGAAGGCAAGCGGCTTGAATCTATCCAGCTTGGTATTGCCCCACTTCTCCCGAATGCGCTTGCACAAGCTCAGATAGGATATTGCAGTTGAATAGGCTAGCTCATCCTTTCTTGTTGCGTATTCCCCCGCTTTGCGGCTCCTGATTTCGAGAAGATGCTCTTCTGCGATAAAGGTGTCGAGGAGATCTCCCACCGTGGGGTCGACAATGATCTTCTCGGTCTTTGTCGAATTGAGGCGCTCAACGAAGGGCTTTAGATGTGCTTCTATGGCCGAGCGCTCCGGAAATTCTGCCCCGGAGAAATACTTTGATTTGAGCGTTCCGGTTTCAGGATTTATGTAGCGCCACTCCCAGGCCCATTGACCATTTGCCCGCGGCACTTGGCGCAAACTTCCCTGCTCTAATTCTTCTGTAGTCCTCTTCAATAGTTTTCGCTCTCTTTCTGTTCGTCATCGTTCGACGGTCGATTTGTGTTGAGGTTCGAATTCATCTGCCTTTCGCGCCATTTGCTCAGTAAGGAAAGCAGGAACTGCCATTCCTTTCCCAACTTCATGGCAGGGACCTGGCCCATACGGGCCATTCGCTCGAGCGTTTTGTAATGAATGCCGAGAAAGGCGGCCGCTGTCCGCGAATCAACCGCATCCTCGTGCGGAGGTCGATTGCCGTTTCCGCCTTTTGCGTTTTCCATCCCAAGCTCCTTAGAGATCCGTGAAGTCCAGTGCGCTGGTGTCCGTCGAACCTCGTTCAACACCGCGTGAATCGCGGAGAGCAGGTCCAGACAGTTGGCAGTGCTGCGGATTGGGATGTAAGGTTTTTTGGGAAAGGATTTGGGAGCCAGCGAACGCCAGCGAATGACGGTCAGAGCCAGCGAACGCCATTCAGAGCCAGCGGGAACCAGCGAATGCAAACGCGAGCAAACGATTCTTCCGGAGATCGGGGACTAAGGCCGTTATTAAGACGAAGGCTGTTATTGACTCGACAAGGCTGGTACTGGACAGCGCCGCGAGGCCTTTAGGGGCTGGCTTGACACGGAAGAGGTCGCTGATTCGAATCCAGTCGTGCCCATTATTTTCAATAACTTACAGTTATTTTGAAAGTCATCTTCAACCCGTTGCCCAACCCGTAGCATTTCCAAGGCAAGCCGATCTCGTTCTTCAAGCGCGGGCGCACGCGCGTCCAGCCTCGGCATGACCCTCCGAAATTAGGTCGGCCGGCTATGGGGGACAGGTTGAGCTTTGAGGCTTTTCTCTGGGCTGAGATCGAAATGGCCACAGTTCTTTTGGGAAGAAAACTAAGCCATCAGCGAAGGCTGGTCTGCCTACCAGCCACTCGATGAAGCGGTTTCAACTTCGGATCTCCTCGATTGTTTGCTGGAGTGTTCGCGACTAGTTAACGGAAGCAGACGAAGCGAGTTGAGAGCCGCCATCATCCACGGATGGCTCCGTGGTGTCCGGAAACGTGAACAGGCCGAGATTTCGACTGCGCTTCGACATGCGCTCGAGCAGGGCAAAAAGGAACGCTCCCATTGGGGAGCCTGTGGCGTCTACGGCAGCTTCAAGTGAAGTGAAAAAGATGATGAGGAGGATTTCGGACTCGGCCTGATTGGATACGAGAACGCTCAAATTCAGACATCCAGGAAGTTGACGGATCAAAGAGTGAAAGAGACCACCTTCGCGGCAGGTCGAGATGAGGTTACGCGTGTCGGAGCGCTTAGTAGTAGAGAGCACGAGGAGTGAGTAAGTGATCACGGTTGAACACCTGGCTTTCGTTTTAAGTTGAGGCTGAGTTTCGTGGGTTCTGAGAAAATGCACGGAGTTGAATGAAGGGGTCTGAAAGACCCGCTCGATTCAGGTCGAAACGCCCAAAGTCGGTCTGACATCGAGCGTGCACTGGAGTTCGGCTGCCAGCGCTCACTTCGACGACCGGTTTCATGGGTTGCTGCACGGCGACTCAGTGGCAGCATCGGTGGCGATCACCGCAAAGTGGCCAGATAGCACCACGCCACAAACCGCCACAGAAAATCCAGCGCTTACGGCTCCGATGCTGCGATCGATCGCAATCACACCGGCATCGCCTATTTATGTGGAGTGAACGGAACCCAGTCTCTGACCGCAACTGGCACGTACTCGGACGGGTCCACCGCGGATATTTCGGGGACGGTTACATGGGGCTCCTCGGCGCCCGCCATCGTGCAGGTAAATCCGGCCGGACAGGCGAAGCTGGTCGCGGCAGGAAAATCGCTAACGCTGTTTGCGGCGAATCCGGGGGCCTGGGGCAACAATCTGCGCGTTTCGATCACGCCCAACCCCTCCAACAGCGCGCGCTTCAGCCTGTTGGTACAGCAGACCACCAAGTCGAGCATGCCGCAGACGTTGGAAAGTTTCGTAAATCTTTCCACGGTCTCGACGGATGCGAATTACGTGGTGACAGTGATCAACGCCGATTCGAATTATCTGACTTTCATCAACCCGGCAACCAGCGCGGTGGTGGCGCCGACCGCGCCGCCATCAGCAACGTCGCCCGGCTCGCCCGTGGCCCTCGCCGGCGGAGCCGAGGGAGACGCGCTTCTCCCTGCTACCGATCAGAACTTCGAGATAGCTGCGCATCCTCGACGACATGGAGGGCAAGAGCACTCAAAGTCCTGGCGACCTCAAAGCGGAGCTGAACAGGCGACTGTGGGAGGAATTCAAGAATCCAACGACCCCGGAAGGGAGGGCTGTCGCCGAGCCGATCGAGCGATCCGGTTTCGGTGTGGTCATCGTGGACGGCTTGGCTGCTCTGAGAGCGCTGACAGCAAAAGAGCTGCGATCCAGAGGTCTGCGCTTTGTGCACGGAGAAGGACGGATTCACGGGCACTGAGTGCATATGAGGCGAGAGCGGAGTGCCGCGCCTTTGCGGGTTTTGTGAGAGCCGCGATCCTCAGGCCCTAGGAGGCCAGGACGATGGGCTTTGCCAGCTTCAATTCTCCCGGCAGGCTGGTGCCGAAAAGAGGGCGCTCCCAAACTACGTTATCCGCGCAACGAATCTCCGCCGTGGCGTTGCAACGCCCGCTGCGCACGACATGCACCGCGCCTTCCTTGAGTCCCAACACCAGGCCTTCTACCGTGCACGTCATGGCCACACAGAAGGGAATGGACTTGACCGGCACGCCGTCAAGCAGAAGTTCCAACGCCGGCTCCAACTTATATGTGAAGTCGTGATCGGTGAGAGTCACGTCGATCGAGGTCTTGGGGTCATCGCGCGTTTCCCGGGCATGCTTCTGCAGTTGATACATCTGCGACCACGTTGCCGCAAAGATATCGACCACGTTCTCTTCCAGAAAGCCACATACATGCTCGGCCACCTGGTCGGGCAGGAGGTTCCACTGAGTTTCGGCCATTCGCGCAATGAGCTGCTTCTTCTCATTGCCGGCGGATTCCAGCAATGTGCGGCCATCGAGCTTCTGGGCAATCGCCGCTCTGGTCACGTTCAAAAAATCCTTGAGCTTCTTCCCATCCACGGTCGTATCGACTGCTACAGGCATATCTGGCTTACCTCGTCTTGCTTACTTCGGGCTGCTTCAACACCGTCGTTCGCGACGCGCCGGAATGATCGCGTAAACCGACAGTGAGCCGCACCTCCGCGCCGCGACCGGTGCGCACCGTTCCGGTCGCACCGTGCACCTCAAAGGTGATTTCCGGGGGAGGGGCTGATGCGGGGACCGGCTGCGAAGGCGGCGGCGGTGGGGATGATGGAATGATAAGAAGCAGCAATCCAGCCAGCCCGGCTATTCCGATTGCGACCCAACCCCATACCGGCACCCGTTCCCACCATTGGCGGTCTTTCATGACGATGCTTACGCCGCTGCCCACGTCCACGAGAATGCCCTGCTCGGGAAACTGAGTTTCGACAACGCTGCCAGCCTGATCCGGATTGCCGGGAGCCGATACTACTGCTTCGAGTCCCGCAACGGTCAAGCGGTCGACTGCTGCTTTCGTAGAAAGGCCCCGCAACGGCGGCACCGGAACGGGAGCGTAGAAGACGCTCACCATGCTGAGTGGATCCACCATCGTGTCCTTCACCGGGATTTGCCTGTTCACCAGAGCGCTCACTCGCGGACACTCTTTCCATGCAGGGCGCAGACCGGCCGCCACAATCCGGGCGGCGGCTTCAGCGCAGCTTTTCCCGGAAACATCCGGTGCAGGCACTTGCGGCAGTGGGGCAGGCACCATCGTGAGCTCCACCTGGGAGCCGGGATTGACAAACGTCAAAGGGGGCGGCGACTGCGCGGACACGGTCGCACCTTCAGTGTTCTCGCCGGTGATCTGGCCGACCGTGAGCGAGCTTTCAGCGAGGCGCTCTGTGGCCGCACCAAACGTCAATCCCTGCAGAGGGGGAACGACCACCTGCGGAACCGCAAAATCCACGTAAACCACCGTGCCGGGATCAACCGACGTGCCGGCAGGAGGAGAAGGATCTCCGGCAACGCCTTCCTTGACGCCGGAGAAACGGGCGCCTAATCTGGCGTCCTTCAGCAGCCGCGCAACCTCCGCAGGGCCAAGCCCTTTGACCGGAGGCACCACGGTTTGCTTCGAATCCGGAAGCGAGGGACGCCTGACTTTGAGGAGGAGCCGTTGGGTACCGGGAACGACCATCGTTCCTGCCCGCGGAGTCTGCCCGTTTTCTTCAACGACGGCATCCCCCGGCTGCTTTGGATCGATCGTAGCGAACAGTGGCTTGCCGTCCGGGGAAACCGCCTGCTCGAGCACCTGCGAGAGCGTTTCGCCGGCAAAGTTCGGCACGGGGATCTGGAGCACCTTCGCTTTCCACTCCGGCGGCACCTGGGACAGCGCCGATGGCGGGATTCTCTTCTTCTTCGCGGAGGAGGCATTGTTGTCGTAGATTTCGCCGGTGCCCGATTGTGTGCCGGGTTGGGCGCCCGCAGCCGCGCCACTCGCCAACTGCGATTCGGCGGCCAGTTTCCCCGAATACTTGCCGCCCGATTTCGCAGCCTGGACCGAGGCCGCCTTGGTAGCCGCTCCGGACTGTGCATAGGCGGCAGGCAGCAGCATCGCGAGCAGGCCGACTGAGATGCCAAACCGGATATCGAACATGCAGTCCGCTCCTGCCAACCAGGATGATCTTGAACAAGGACCCGAGGCCGAAGGGGGCCTACCGGTGAGGCTCTACTTTACGACAAACCGGGGAGCGGCGCCAGCCAAAAACAGTTGCGTCAACTCCGACGATCGCGCGGCAGAATCTGCGTGGAGTTGTCAGCTTTCGACAACATGGTCTTCTCGGAAGCTCACACCCCGTCGGCGGGGCGGCGCTCTCTACGCTGCCCAGAGGCCCGACGCAGCGTTCTGCTCAAACATTTCTCCCGTCCTTATATATGCGGCCAGAACCTCCCGCGATTTGTGCCCCGTCTGCTTCATCACCACGTACTCCGGTACGCCGTTCCTCACCGCCTGGCTCACATGACCGGCACGGAAACTGTGACCGCTCACGTCCCGTGCATGCCGGAAGCCGGCACGCCTTGCTGCCTGCTTGACGATGTACGCAACCGAAGCCGGATCAAGACCGCGGCGGCGCGAGACGAAGCCATAACGATCCACGCGGCGGAAGACCGGGCCACTCATAATCTTTGCCTGCTTGAGCCACGTTTTGAGTGCCCGGACGGGGCAGATGCTTTTGTCTTTGGCGTAAGGAATCCCGACTTCGCGGCCGACGCCCTCCTGATCCGTCTTGCTCCGGCGAAGCGTGCAGACAACGTCTTCGCGGCAGAACTTCAGGTCCTCAACCTTGAGGCCGGCGGATTCGGAACGACGAAATGCGCCGGCGAAGGAAAGCAAGAAGAGAGACTTGTCGCGGGTGCCCGAGAGGTCCTTCGGGCAAGCAGTGACAAGATGACGGATGTCCTTGGCAAGAAGTGCTGCTTTCTTGTGCTGCGCGGTTCCCAGCGTGCGCTTGATGCCGCGTAGCGTGTCGCCAACGACGAGGTTGCGGGTTGAGGCTGGCGACGAATGGCCTGCAGCGGCGTGGGCTTTGTATATTGCGGTGAGACGACGGACGATGGTCGCGACCGCCAAAGGCCGCGAGGCGAGATCAGTGATGTAGAGGGCGATGGTTTCAGGAGTGGCTGGCAGGAATTGGATGCGGTGAGATTCGCACCACCGCGTGAAGTCGTTCCAATCCGAACGGTGGGCGCGGACCGTCGAGGCCGCGCGGGCCCGAGAGATGAAGGTATTGGCGCGAGCAATCAACTGCTCAAGCCCGCGAGAAGGGGTGTATGAGACACGACGAGGCTCTTTCGTAGGAGTTTGAGTTGTGAGTAGGAGGGATCAAAGATGAAGCGTGGAATTTGGAAGAGCCTTGATGAGAAGGGGACGATGTGCCCGCGACCTCTGCCCTTATGACCTCTGCCTTTCGCCGATGACTTTCGCTTCTCGGGCTGTGCGATCGCTTGGCAGCTGCTTTAGGAAATACCTGTCTTTACACAGGAAAGGCTATGACCGCAGGGGCTCTTTTGCATCAGTCGCCGGCTCAAGCAGTACAGAGCGTTTCTTGAAGAGAGAGTGCTGAGCATGGCAGTCTTCCCTGAGTTGAGGACAATAGTCATGCTTCATGAGCAAGTTCATAAAGCTCTCGGGCGACCGAGTAGCCTCATCCAGCAAGTTTCGCTTCATTAGAGTCATGAAGAGTGCGATCGACCGAGCCTGACAATTGATGGACTTTTGGGGATTGAACTCGATGTCTGTAAAGCCTGCATAGGTTTGAAGACGTGACAGCCATTCACGGTGCTCGTAGATGGCCCCAATGTAGAGCCAGTCGTAAAAGAAAGTCTTTGGCTCAAGAGAAAAGGTGTGTCCTTGAAATCTGAACGCTACAAGTTTCCCCGATTCTCTCAGACGATTGTCCCTCTTAGCTTCCCGAACATCCTTCAGATAGAGATCAGTGAAAGGACCGCCCGATTCAAAAACCTTGGAACCTTGAAATACACATTCCAACGGAAGAGGACCAAATTCCTCGGTCTTTACTTTCAGGTGAAATGCACTCAGGTGACGACCAGCGGTTCGCTCGGATTTCGTGGATATCTCCAACAGAGGGCCAAAACCCGCGGCTTTTGCGGAAGCATGAAGTTCACGGATGTTCTTCTCTTTTTGAACGAGGGCAAACCCTGAATGCCATTGCAGGGGCAAGAAGACTTCCTCTACAAGATGCACCGCGCTTGCAGCCGGGATGAATATTGGGCGCTCAGCCATTTGGAAAATACTCTGAAAAGAATTTAAACGGAATGCCGTCCGGAACCAAGATTTCGCATCGCTCGGCGGCCTGACGGCGAGCGTATACAGCGGGGTCTGACCAATCAGTTCGTGTGTAGAGCACTTCAAAATCGATCATGTTCGCGGCATCCAAAATTGGCACCGGCTCCATCCCAGCTCGATTGGCTACTCCTGGAGTAAACAGTACCCCTTTCCGCGTCAAAACGGCAGGATCGACATACAGCCACGCGGTACGTTGAATACGACCATCTTGCCTAGCCAGGTATTCCAACGGATGATTTGTGTTGAAACAAAGATGAACATACTTATCCATACCAAATCTGCGGTCACTCTCCAAACTTAGCTCGTTGCCCCCTGGATGAAAGGTATCGATTCCTAGCTTCTTCAATTTGGCAGTGGAATGTAGACCGCCCGTATCTCTGATAGACGCCAGGTTCCGCCTATCTGTGAAGTGGTACAAGTAGCGAATTCGATCAAAAGGCGGAGGAGCCGGCACACTCCAATTCTAAGACAACGTCTTTTGTAAGGCCGCTCGGTGCGTCCCTTGAGATCCTAAAAGCAAGCTGTAATTAGAGTTACGCTTTGTTCAGCGCCTTCGTTAAATCTCCCATGATTGCAGCTGTCCCTCCCAGACCCCGCTTCAGAGACAAAGCGCTTTCATCTCCCGAAATTTGAATTGACAGAACTGATATTCATTACATACACTGAATGAAATGGAGAAAACGTTGAAGCTGAGTCAATATGGCTCCCAACTGTGGACTAAAGAGAGAGCGCGGCAGATTCGAAGCCGCGTCGGGACGATTCTTACGACTTTACAAACCGGCGATGTGCTGGTGGTTGACGCAGACGCAGTAGAGGCATTCGACTTTTCGTTTGCCACAGAGTTGTTTGGAAAAACTCTAATGACCCTTACCGTGGAGTCTCCGGGCAGGTTCCTGATCGTTGAGAACCTAAACGAATGCACGGAGGAGAATCTCAACCAAGCACTTGAAAGCCTCAGCGTCGCGATGATCGAAAGACGAGGAGCGAAGGTGAACCTGTTAGGCAAAGTTCACCCTGCAGATCGGGAAACATTCGCGGCGATCGTGAAGGGCGGAGAAGCAGTCACGGCTGGCGCGCTGAGCAGGAATCTAGAGGTAAATCTGACAGCCATGAATGAACGGCTGTCGAAATTGACAAGTATGGGGATCGTGCGTCGGGAAAAGGGTTCGTCAGCGACGGGCAGAGAACAGTACGTCTATCGCGTTCTGAGTTGATTTTCTTAGGGCAAAACCGTATCCGAAAGCACGCGTTGCGGAGGAAAAAATGTGGACGCTCGATAGCATTGAACTCAATGGCGGCTTCCTGCCTGGTTTGAAGTTGACTTTACCTCACGGATTGATCTGCATCATTGGACCGAGAGGTAGCGGCAAGTCGACGCTCGCCGAGGCGCTACGCTTCGCAATCAAAGGTACAGTCGGCGCATCCAAGCCCCGACTCGATTTGCTTCAGGCAAACGTCGGCGCTAGTGGCTTGGTGACCCTGGTGGCAAGAACGGACGCTGCTGGCACGTACACGATACGGCGCGGCTACAAGCAGTCAGCGGTACTGCTGTCAGCCGATGGACGAGCGGTTCCAAACGTCGACCTTGACCGGGGCACATTCCTACCCCTCGATGCCTACAACGGCCCCGAGATCGAAGCCATCGCCGACGAGACGCTAGGAGAAAGGCGCCGCGCACTTCTCGACGATCTCCGCGGCGAAGAGCTTTCAACTATCCATCTTTCCCTGGGAGAGCACCGAAGGGCTCTCGAAGCCAACGCGGATCGTATCCGGGCAACGCGCCGATCAATTGATGATCTATCCGAGAGAATCGAAGAAATCGGGGACGCCAGAGCACGGCTGGCCTCAGTCGGCCCTCTGCCCGAAAACGCGGCATCGACGGAATACACTGCCGCAACCCGACAGCAACAGTGCAACGCTCGTGAGCGGAAACGGATGGAAGATGCTCTGGCCGCGCTATCTTCACTTACGCGCGATGCGGAAGCCATCAAACAGCGAGCCTCGGATCCAAAGCAGTTCACCATTGTCGAAGAGACATCTGCCAACTCGGCCCTTCTGCTCGAAAAACAGGCCGCGCTCCGCCAGACGCTTAATTTGGCTCTTGCGCAATTCAACTCCGTGATTCCCGGCATCGAGAGCGCGAAGGCACTTATCGAACAAACAAAAACTGCCCTCGCCACGATTCATGCCCGTCAAGCCGCTGACCTTGCCCAATTGCAGCAAGTTCATAGGGAAGCTGATGAGCGGTACCGAGTCCGTCTGGACTTAGAGCAAAGCGTCCAAAGGCTTCAAGAGATCGAGAAAGAGCACTCGCTCAAGAAAAATGAATTGGTCCAACTGCTGTCGGATCGTAAAACTTTGAAGGCCAAGTTTCTGCTGGAGCGGGAGCAGGTGTCCGAGTTGCGCGATGAAGTAGCCTCAGAACTACAATTAGAGACCGGTCGGAAGGTTCGGATTCGTGTGCTACGGAACGCCGACAACTTGGCGTATCGCACCCTGCTCACAGAGGGACTGAAGGGTGCCCGGGTCAGGAACCATGAAGAGATACTGGATTCACTCCTGCAGCTTCGACCAGAGCAACTGGCTCAATTCATACAAATGGATGACCAGGTTGCCTTCGATGAGGCGTGCGGCTTTGGAATTGAGCGGACGCGAAAAATATTAGACGCATTTCGAGAAAACGTCGATCCACTTGAGCTTGAGGTCGTCGACATTGAAGACCAGGTGCGTATCGAGTTGAACGTGGCCACGATCAACGAACCTATCTTCAAAGACGCCGCCGAGCTATCGCGCGGACAGAAGTGCACGGCTCTGCTCCCGCTATTACTTGCAAGGACCGACAACCCGTTGATCATTGACCAGCCGGAAGACAACCTTGACAATCACTTCATATACGAGACGGTCGTAAACTCGATTCAGCGGCTCAAAGGAAAACGTCAGATGATTTTCATTACACACAACGCCAACATCCCCGTTCTTGCGAACGCGGATTTGGTCATTGTCATGAACTCGGACGGCAAGATCGGTTACGTCGAGAAGTCTGGATCTGTTGACGAGTGCCGCAATGAGATTGTCGATCTTCTTGAAGGGGGCCGAGAGGCGTTCGAATTGCGCCGTGAACGATATGCCCGCGCCTGAGCCGCTGTACGAGCGGCTTCGGAGGCTCGCGGTCGAGGACCCTCGGGAGGCGAGAATCGCCTTCCTTGCCGAGTTCGAGGCTAAGTCACCGGAGCTGACTGACCTCTTCGCCCGACTGCGAAAGCCCAATGAGGGGCGGTTACGGCAGGTCATTGCCAACTCGGTGCGGGCGCATCCGGAAAAAACAAGAATTGTCTCCGAACTGCTGCAATGGGGCCAAACCGAAACGGACGAGTTCACCCGCCGGGCAATCGGAGGCGCCCTTGCCGACGTGGACCCGACGGCACTGCGCGAAGACAAGACCGTGCAGAAGGTTGCCGCCTCAAGCGAACTGGTTGTCGTATATCGCTATGTCGCCGATCGGCTTCGCCATCGCCTGCGCAACACGATGCTTGCCGCGCAGGCCCAAGCCAGCCGGCTGAATCGTCTGATGGCAACCGGTCAAGGCAGCGATGTGCAGGCAGTCCTGGCCAAATTGAATGATGCCATGATCTCCATGGGCCGGGATCTTGAGGCAACGGATGTTGATCCGGAGTACTTTCGCGTGCGCCCCATAGCCTTGCCGGACTGGCTTCGGCAACTGAACGCTCGATACGCCGTGCAATACAGCCCAGTCAAACTCAACATGATCCATGCAGATCACGCATGGATTAGGGTGCTGGCGAATGACTATCTGCTGGACACAATCTTCTGGAATCTCTGGTTAAACGCCCAGCAATCGGTTGGGGAGAACTGCGAAATCACGATCAGTTTTAGGCGGCAACAGCGCGAGCTCGAGATCTCGATCTCGGACAACGGCGAGGGTTTTCCCCCGGAACTGAAGGAGATTGTATTTCAACAAGTCTACTCAACTAAGAACAGCAGCGGCCGTGGGAGGGGACTAATGGAAATTCAGGATGCCGTAGAGCGCCTCGATGGCCGGATCGAGTTATACGAGGCAAATCCCTCCAGTTTTCGAATCCGGATCGCGGTTCCACTGGAGACGAAATGAGCTACCCACTTGCGATTCAAGCGCTCGTGATCGAAGACGAGGAAGGTCCGAAAGAGGCCTATAAGGGCATCTTCGAGACCATTTCAGAAGAGGTTACCGGCCTCCCATTCTCGCCTGTTCTTCCTTCCTTCGCTTTTTCCTACGATGAAGCCGTAGCCTGCTTGGAGTCCAGCAAGATTTTCCACGTCGTTGTTCTCGACTTGCGTCTTCCCGAGAAGCCCCGGATGCCAACCGCTGAAGTTGAGCTGGGGATCAAACTTCTGTATCGATGCATCGAGCGAGATCGCTTCCCAATACCCTCCCTGCTTGTCATAAGTGGCCATATCGGATCGACCGAGCAGGCTCGGCTCCAGGATGCAGTGCACCAAGGCTTCCACTACGGCCGCACGTTAGTAAAGGGGGCGGATCTTGGTCTTCTCGAGGCAGAAATCCGGCAAGCGTGCAACGAGGCTCTCCGCTACTGTTCGGTTGGTGTTCACGTTCGGGACGCCGGCCAGGACCAGTTTCCAACAATCTCGCCCCGCGATGAAGATTTGCTGCGCCGATCTGCGCTTCAGCAGACCGGCATCGTTGGTTTGGATCTGACCTGGTGGTCCGCTAATCGCCTGGTTGCCATATCGAAAAGTGGCAGCGATCATGTGAATCCGTGGACGAAGGTACTGATGGGCAGATATCTCCTGGACGGTGGCCGCGGACCCTCCCGACCTAAGTTCTTCAAATTGATGGACGGCTCTGATGCTAAGAGCGTCATCGATAGCGCCCGCTACGTCGAACAGAAGCTCACCCATATCAAGCTCGCCAGTCACGTTACTGCAAAAAACTGTGCCCTGATCGTCACCGAGAAGGTCGGCGCACAGGATGCCAGACCTAGTTCGCTCGAAGTCATCTTCAACGGATCTGAACCGGGCCGGGCTCGGGCGGTGGCCCTGCAAATCGCCGAACAAGTGATGCAACTCGGCGACCTCTTGCCAGAAAGCAAGCCTTTGAAGGCGCTGCTTTGGCCCGGCCACGATATTGGCCTTGTAACTGAACAGTGGAATCGGTTCGCAGCTCAGGTGCGCGAACAACTGAACTACGACGTGGACCCAATTTCTCTCTTTTCTGAATTACTTTCGAGCGAAGAAAAGCAGCGAATCACAGAGCGATCAATTGTTCATGGCGATCTGCACATAAGAAACGTCGCGCTCGACCTCGAACCCGATGGAGCTCACGCCTACATTTTCGACGCAGGTGTCGTTAAGCGCAATGTTGCCGGTCGAGACATTGCTGTCATTGAGGCGTCGGTTCTGCTACATCAGCGGATTGAACATGACATATTCGTTCAGATCTGCTCGATCCTTTACGGACCGGCGCCTTCTGCGACAGACGAAGGCGTCGCGGAGCCCGTTGTTGGGATTGCCAGAGACATCGTGGAGTTCATCCAGGCGCTGAGGGAAGCTGCCAAGCCATGGAACGATCCTCAAATCTACGCGCTAATGGTTTTTGATTTTGTCCTAATCCAGGTTGGCGGATTGGCTTTCGGATCCTACGGCAATAAGATTGTCGACCAGCAGTCGGCGGCGTATCTGCTGGCCGTGGTTGGGGAATGGTATCGGCGGATACGCAGCGCGACCCAATCTAATTAGGCGAGTCACTACTAGGCATGAGGGAGTATTCGGAGAGTGGGGCCCATCGGGTGGGCAGTTCATGGCGCTCTCGTCCCGAGAGCAACTGTTAGGGCGGGAAGATGGGCTGGAATAAAAAATGGACCTGCCCGAAGGCCGGTCCGAATATGAACGACTTGCTAAGCGGCCCGCTTTGCATTCCCCCTGGCTTCGACTCGGACTTTGCCGCTTTCCTCGCCTTCTCTTTCGCGGCAAACTCCCGCTTGACCTTTAGAGCCAAGGCGTCAGTATCAACACCGTAGGCTTGGGAAGCGCAAGGGGAGGGGGATCTCTCACCCTTGAAACGGAGCGAAGCGGGAGTGGAAAGGGCGGAGCGAAGCGGAGGGCTGCACAAGCGAAGCGCGGAAGCCTGGGGAAACCCCTTGCGGGCGCGAGGGGGGACCCTTAGGCATTTTTGGGGTTAATCTGTCTCTATCGGTCGCGGCACGGTAGTAGTTATGAAAGCATCTAGTGTATTGTCTCATTATTAGAGTCGATTATGCATCGAGGGTCATCTTATGATGAGGAGACCTCGATATGCGTGTAG
>OBLW0100001887.1_pt1 | contig 17467 bp, 16 predicted proteins | sample 1520161 | NCBI WGS metagenome assembly OBLW01 (sample SAMEA3539309, study PRJEB22396) | soil metagenome | biome: tundra; feature: field; material: soil | place: USA | collected 2010-05 | depth 0.15 m | reverse complement strand
AGGCTTGCCCGCCAGCTGCGAGCTCACCTGAGCCAGCGAGTCCTGCGTCCAGCCGGTGGTGCCAACCACCACATGCCTGCCACGGTCGATGCAATGAGCGACGTTACCGGCCGCTGAGCCGGGGACTGAGAACTCGACGACAACATCGGCCCCACCGAGGTCGCCCAGGTCATCACCGACGTCGTAACGCCCCACCAGCTTGGTGTCCGGCGCAGCTTCCACGGTGCGACATACCGTTGACCCCATCCGTCCGGCCGCGCCGATGACAGAGACGGTGATGGCAGGGACGTTCATCGATTCGCTCATCCGCCAACCCTAGTGAGCCGCGGTCAGAAAACGCTCAACGTCAGCGGCCTCACGGTCCAGGTCAGCCAGGATCGGGGCCGCGATGGGGCTGAACGGCTCGAGCACCACCCGGCCACGCGGCATACCCCAGGTGGCGAGCGCCTGACCATCCACGAGAGCGAAGGGCCGGAAGATGCCGTTCCTGGTCACAATCGTCTGGTTACCGCCCAGGACCGGCGTGCGGTCGAGCCAGCCGAACAGCAGCGGGTCAAACCCGCCGAGCAGCCTGGGCAGGGGTCGGCCCTGCGGCACTTCGCGTCCGGCCAGGTCAACCAGACCATCGGGGCGCTCCTGCACGTCTGCGACCGCTGCGCGCAGTCCACGGCGCGCGTCGGTGAGGGAGATGCCGGCCCACTTGGCCAGGTCCCTTTCATCGGCGGGGCCATGTCCGGCGAGGAACCGTCGGGCCAGCTCGGACAGGTCGCTATCGCGGTCGGTCAACCGGGGTGGATCGCCCAACCAGTCGCGGGCCAGCACGAAACCCTGATCTATACCGATGATCGGCCCCCGGACCGTCAGGCCCCGGATGGCCGAAAGGGCCAGGATGTGAACGAGAGCCTGCCCGGCTAGGGGCACATCGGCTGCCGCCACGATCTCACGCAGCTGGGCGCGGGTCATCGGGCCGTCAGCGGCAAGCGCAGCCTCAATGGCGGCCACACCTCGATCAGCCTGATTGGGTGAGACCCCTTCCTGTGCAAGACGCCTGGAGTTGCCGGTGGACAGCTGCGGCGTGGTGAGCCGTTGTAGCCACCAGTAGTCCTGCGAGCGGACGAGATGGAGCGTGCCCCGGTTCAGCCAGGTCACCACCACGGTCCGCTTCTCGAGCTCACGGTCCACATCAGCTGCGGTAAGTCCGGTGGTGCGAGCCCTGAAGGCGAGCCGCGCGGCGCGCAGATCCTGCGCCTGAATAGCCAGCAGCCGGTCGGCGACTTGGACGACTCCGCCGGCTGGCGGCCCGAAAAGCTGCTGAGCTGCCAACCGGCGGCCGTCTCGCTCGCGCACCACGGAGGTCACAGTCGATACTCGCACCATGACCGTGACCCTAACCAAGGTCCTACCCTCGGACTTGGCCCCTCTCGTCGTTCCGACCTGGTTCGGGTGAGCACCGGCGCCCAGGTTCGGCTGATTCCGCCTGTCGTGTACCTTCTGCCCTTCGCCCTCATGTGGGCGCTGCAACGCTGGCGGCCGTGGACAATCCCCGGCGGCGCCGCGTTGCGTGTAGCCGGGCTAGCCCTGGTAGTCAGCGGCATCGCCCTGATGCTCTGGTCGTTCGTCACGTTGATGCGCGCAGACACGACCGTCATCCCGTGGGAGCAGGTCTCGTCGGTAGTGGTGGCCGGACCGTTTCGGTTCAGCCGAAACCCGATCTACCTCGCCGACGCGACAACCTATCTCGGTGGCACCTTGCTCATTTCCAGCTGGTGGCCGTTCCTGCTGCTGCCAGGCATAGTTCTGGTGATGCGGCGCAAGGTCATTGACCGCGAAGAGCGTTACCTCAACGAGCGTTTCGGTGAAAAGTACCGCCAATACCAGTTCCGCGTCCGCCGCTGGCTATGACCCTGCCACCAGCAGCCGAGGCCCGGCGCACCCTCTCGGGCGCACCGGGCCTCGGTGTTGTTCAGCCAGACTCAGGCCGACCTACTACACACTCAGGCGTCGACCGGCTCTGTTGAAGCCGCGTTGGCGTTGACCACGCCGCCAGCTGCGGCAGCATCGCCGGCGGCGACGTCCTCGGCCAGGACCGCACCCAGGGAGAGCTTGCCGCGAGGGTCGATCTCCTTTAGCTCGACCTGAATCTTCTGGCCGATCTTGAGGACGTCGTCTACGGAGTCGATTCGCTTGCCACCGACGAGCTTGCGCACCTCAGAGATGTGCAGCAGACCGTCCTTGCCCGGGAGCAGGGAGACGAAGGCGCCGAAGGTCGTGGTCTTGACCACGGTGCCCATGAAGCGCTCGCCCACCTCGGGCATCGTCGGGTTAGCGATGGCATTGATCATCGCGCGAGCCGCCTCGGCCGACGGACCATCGGTGGCACCGATGTAGATCGTGCCGTCGTCCTCGATCGAGATCTGGGCACCGGTCTCGTCCTGGATCTGGTTGATCATCTTGCCCTTCGGCCCGATGACCTCGCCGATCTTGTCGACAGGAACGGTCACGCTGATCACCCGCGGGGCGAACTCGCTCATCTCGTCCGGGATGTCGATGGCCTCGGCCATGACATCCAGGATGTGCAGCCGCGCATCGCGAGCCTGCGTCAGCGCGCCAGCCAGCACTGAGGCGGGGATGCCGCCCAGCTTGGTGTCGAGCTGGATGGCGGTGACGAACTCGCGCGTGCCGGCGACCTTGAAGTCCATATCACCGAACGCGTCCTCAGCTCCCAGGATGTCGGTCAGGGCCGCGTACCGCGTCTCCCCGTCGACTTCATCGGAGACCAGGCCCATCGCGATTCCGGCGACCGGGGCGCGCAGCGGCACGCCGGCGTTCAGCATCGACAAGGTGGACGCACACACCGAGCCCATAGACGTCGAGCCGTTGGAGCTCAGAGCCTCGGACACCTGACGGATGGCGTAAGGGAACTCCTCGCGGGTCGGCAGCACCGGCAGGAGCGCGCGCTCAGCCAGAGCACCGTGACCGATCTCGCGACGCTTGGGCGAACCCACGCGGCCGGTCTCCCCAGTGCTGTAAGGCGGGAAGTTGTAGTTGTGCATGTAGCGCTTGCGCGTCTCCGGGGAGAGCGTGTCGAGCATCTGCTCCATTCGCAACATGTTCAAGGTGGTGACACCCATGATCTGAGTCTCGCCGCGCTCGAAGATCGCCGAACCGTGGACCCGGGGCAGGACCTCAACCTCAGCGCTCAGTGCGCGGATGTCGGCCAGGCCGCGACCGTCGATACGAACCTTGTCGCGCAGGATCCGCTGACGGATCAGCTTCTTCTGCACCGCACGGTAGGCCGCGGAGATCTCCTTGTCGCGACCTTCGAACGTGGTCTCGAGGTCGGCCTTCACGGCAGTCTTGATCTCGTCGATACGGAGCTCGCGTTCCTGCTTGCCTGCCATCTGCAGGGCTGAGGTGAGGTCTCCGGTGACGGCGCTCTCGACAGCTGCGTACACGTCGTCCTGGTAGTCCAGGAACACCGGGAAGTCCTGGACCTCTTTGGCGGCCTTCGCGGCCAACTCGGCCTGGGCCTTGCACAACACCGCAATGAACCTCTTGGAAGCCTCAAGGCCCTCGGCCACCACCGGCTCGGTCGGTGCGCCCTGGCCCTGGTGCTTGACCAGGTCCCAGGTGTTCATGGTGGACTCCGCCTCGACCATCATGATTGCGACGTCCTCGACACTGTTTTTGCCGGTCACGACCCGGCCGGCGACGACCATGTCGAATACCGACCGTTCACTGTCGGCGAAGGTCGGGAAGGCAATCCAGTTGCCGTCGATCAGCGAGACGCGTGTCGCGCCGATCGGGCCACTGAACGGCAGGCCAGAGATCTGCGTCGACGCCGATGCGGCGTTGATGGCCAGCACGTCGTACTGGTGGTCTGGGTTAAGCGCCAGGACCGTGATGACGACCTGGACCTCGTTACGCAGACCCTTCTTGAAGGTCGGGCGCAGCGGCCGGTCGATCAGGCGACAGGTGAGAATGGCGTCGGTGGAGGGGCGGCCCTCACGACGGAAGAATGAGCCGGGGATCTTTCCAGCGGCATACATGCGCTCTTCGACATCGACCGTCAGTGGGAAGAAGTCGAACTGCTCCTTGGGGTACTTGCCGGCAGTGGTGGTCGACAGCAACATCGTGTCTTCATCGAGGTAGGCCACAACTGCGCCGCCAGCCTGCTTGGCCAAGCGTCCGGTCTCGAACCGGACCGTCCTAGTGCCGTATGAGCCGTTGTCGATGGTGGCTTCGGCGAACTGAATTTCTGGACCCTCCATTGGATCCTCCTTTTCTCTCAAATCAGCCGTGCATCGTCGTTGTGCACGTGCTTTTCACTAGGATGGGCGCTACCTGCGGCGGCGCCACGGGGGCGGTGTTCTGTGTGCCCCGCTCTCAAACGGATGGAGCGGCTACCTCACACGTCGTGGAGGTGGCCGCTCCATCGAATGGAACGATTATCGGCGCAGACCGAGGCGCTTGATCAGCTCGCGATAACGAGTGACGTCGGTGGCCTCGAGGTAGCGCAGCATGCGCTTGCGACGACCGACCAGCAGCAGCAGGCCGCGGCGGCTGTGGTGGTCGTGCTTGTGCTCACGTGAGTGTTGGGTAAGGTCCAGGATGCGACGGGTGAGCATCGCGATCTGCACCTCAGGGGAACCGGTGTCGCCCTCGTGGGTGGCGTACTCGGTCATGATCTCTTTCTTGACAGCAGTCTCCAGGGGCACGCAGTATCTCCTCGATAATTCTCGTTGCGCGGTGCCTTGGGGCAGGTTCACCCAGGCTCTCTGTATCCGCGGCCGGTTGCACGGCAGGATCAAGGCTACCAGCGGCGAAGGTCGCCCCCAAATCCCCGATCCCGACTCATGTGACCACCAAGCTCCGAGGCGAAGACCGTGCCCATCACCTCGTAATGTACATGGGGATAACCCGATCTCAAGGAGAATCACTTATGAAGGTGCTCGTTACCGGTGGCGCAGGGTTCATCGGCACCAACTTCGTCCAGCGGACACGGGTGACCCGACCTGACTGGGAGCTCACCGTCGTCGACGCCCTGACCTACGCGGGTTCGTTGGAGAATCTTGCACCGGTCGCCGGCGAGATCGAGTTCGTCCGCGGGAACATCGCTGACGGCGACCTCGTCGACCGTCTGGTCGCCAACACCGACGCCATCGTCCACTTCGCGGCCGAGTCACACAACGACAACTCGTTGGATGACCCCTGGCCGTTCATGGAGTCCAACATCATCGGCACCTACCGGCTGCTCGAGGCCGCGCGCAAGCACCAGGTGCGCCTGCACCACATCTCTACCGACGAGGTGTACGGCGACCTCGAGCTCGACGACCCGTCTCGCTTCACCGAGCAGACGCCACTGAACCCCTCGAGCCCGTACTCAGCCAGTAAAGCCAGCGCAGACCTGCTGGTGCGCGCGTGGATTCGCTCCTTCGGCCTCCAGGCCACGCTGTCCAACTGTTCTAACAACTACGGCCCGTACCAGCACGTCGAGAAGTTCATTCCCCGCCAGATCACCGGCATCCTGCAGGGCGTCAAACCCAAGCTGTATGGCACCGGCGCCAACGTGCGCGACTGGATCCACGTGGACGACCACAACGACGCCGTCGTGGCGATCCTGGAGAAGGGCCGGGTCGGGGAGACCTACCTCATCGGAGCCGACGGCGAGCAGGACAACCGCCAGATCGTGGCACTGCTGCTGGAGCTGATGGGCAAGCCGGCGGACTGGTTCGATCTTGTGTCCGACCGCCCCGGCCATGACATGCGCTACGCCATCGATTCCGGCAAGCTGCGAGCCGAGACGGGATGGCTCCCGAAGTACCAGGACATCCGCGCAGGGCTCGGCCAGACGATCCATTGGTACCGCGACCACGAGTCTTGGTGGGCCCCAGCCAAAGAACGCACAGAACAGACTTACCAGCGTCTGGGCCGCTGACGAGAGGCCGCAAGGGCGCGAGCGTGCCGCATGTGAGCAAGACGGCGTTCGCAGTCACAAGAAGCTCACCGCCGACGACGCGGGGAATGCTCGAAGAGCGCGGCGAGCAGGAAGCGGTTCACCCAGAAGGCGGTCAGCAGCAGGAGGTAGAACAGCCAGCCCACATCGCCGCGGACGACGAGCGGGGCGATGATCAGCAGCAGAACCGCACGGCCGGCGTTGCTGGCCACGAGGAACCAGTCGCGACCACCGGTCGACCAGAAGCCCCACAAACGGCCCCAGCACCGTAAAGGGCAGCATGATCGTCGCGAAGGCCACAGCGATGGCGCTCGCAGTGGGGCCCGCTCGGGGGTGAGCCAGACGGTGGATGCCAGAGCGACCTCGAAGATGCCATCCGAGCCCTGGGACAGCAGTCTCACCGCTAATAGCCGAGGAAGCCGGAGAACTGTAACAGTGCGGCAAGGTCCCGAAGAAGGTCATCCGATCTCGGAGCTCAGCCCACCTCCTCACCCGGGGCCCTAGATCTCGCGGAGGGGCCGCGCAGGGTTCCCGTGGGCTAGAACGTTCGCAGGAAGGTTCTTGGTGACCACCGTGCCCGCACCCACCACCGTGTTCTCACCAATCGACACGCCGGGGCACACGATGACGCCGCCGCCAAGCCAGACGTTGTTTCTGATGCGGATCGGTTTGGCAGCCTCAAGCTTGGTCCGTCGAGGCTCGGGCTCGATCGGGTGAACTGGCGTCAGCAACTGGACATTGGGACCGATCTGCACGTCGTCGCCGATCGTGATCTCAGCGACATCGAGCGCGACCAGACCAAAGTTTACGAATGTACGCGCTCCCAGGCGCAGGTGCACGCCGTAGTCGACGTACAACGGCGGACGGATGATGGTGTCCTCGCCCAACGACCCGAGCAGGTCGACAAGCACCTCACGGGCCGCGGTGGGGTTGGATTTCCACATCTGGGCATAGCGGTCGACGAGCTGCTGAGCGCGCCGCATCATCGCATGGAGTTCACCATCGGCGGTGTACCAGTCGCCAGCAAGCATCCGCTCGCGCTGGCTACGTGGATCTGCGCTCATGCGAACGAACGTACACAACGCTTGAGGCCAATGGGTCCCACTGGCACTATGACCCTGGAAAAACCAGGATGAGGCGGACAGTGGTGATCCCGCTCTACACCACCGATGCTGGGGAGTGCCTGGACCGCGTTGGCTCATTCCTTCTGCTGCGACCGATCGAGCTACGTGTGCTGCTCAGCAGTCAGCTTGTGTTGCCGCCGCGATCGTTCGGGTGACAGGAGTCGAAAAGTGGACCCGCCAGCCATCGATCCGCATCGTGCTGGCTTGTGAGCCGCACCACGCACAGATCCGCCCGCGAGGTCACCGCAGCGGCCACCCTCTCAGCGTTCTCGTGATGGGTGCGCCAGGCCCATCTGACGATGTGGTCTCGTTCCGTGAAGAACCTCGACAGCGGTGGTTCGAGGTTTCCGTTCCATAGGACCGTCTTGTGGAGTCGGCGCTGCGCGGTGCGTTGGATCACACGCCGCATGACAACAGCGCGGGGCAGGTCGAGCCACACGAGCAGGTCCGCACGCTGCAGGAGCAGCGGCCTAGCCCTGCCGTACTGCCACTCGGTCACCCATGTGGATTGAGCAGCGAAGAAAGCCACATCCATCATGAAGCTGTCGCGCGGCGTCCAGTTGGGTCCGTGGTACAGCGCGTCAATCTCTGTATGTGGTGCCCCCACTGTGGCGGCGATGCGTTCGGCGAGGGTTGTCTTACCCGAGCCGGACGTGCCCGCGACGAGGATTCGCCGAGGTGCGAAGGCCAAGGGGTCGTGGGCGCTCAGCACCAGCGTCACTCGCAGTCGAGAAAAGTGCCGGCGGCCTCAGGTGCGTGGCGCAGGTGTCCCCATGCCAAGAGGCGGACGCCCTGGCACGTGGCAAGATCGGCCTCCGAGACCTCCACAAACTGAGCGAACCGCGTGTCGCCGGTCTGCGTTAGCCCTGTGTGCGCTCGGCGTGGGCAACTTGGGCAGGTCAGGCTCGATCGAGTTCTGACTGAGGGACCCGGTGGACGTGAGTCGATCATCATCTCAGTGTGCCCGCCATCCCTTCATGCCCCACCCGAGGGCGGCCGTTGACATCATCGGTGGGCCTAGCTGACTTAGCATCATTGCCATGGTGTTCACCGAGACCGAGATCGCCTATCTCGCCAGTCAGCGTCTGGGTCGTCTAGCCACGGTCCAACCCAACGGAACTCTTCAGGTCAGCCCGGTGGGATTCTCCTATAACCCGGCTACGTCAACCATTGACATCAACGGATACAACTTGGCAAAGAGCCAGAAGTTCCGCAACATCGGTGCCAACGGGCGCGCTGCATTCGTCGTCGATGACCTCGTCTCAGTTCAACCGTGGCGCGTGAGATGTCTGGAGATCCGCGGCGTGGCCGAGGCACTCACCACAGAAGGCGGCCCGCTGATCAGGGTCCATCCGAGGAGGATCATCTCGTTCGGAATCGACGAGCCGGACACCGAGGCGCACAGCCTGACAGCCAACAACCGAAACGTCGAGTAGACCGGGCGACTCACTACCGCGCCCCAGACGGAAAGGAGCTCGCGGCGCATGACTACTCGGGTCGGCGGGTGGCCTGCGACCTCGGTGAAGCACGCACGCTCGTGCAAAGATCACGACCCGAAGAATTATCCACGTGGTGGCTTATGGTCCGGATAGGCCTCAAGATCTGGACCTGCTGCTCCCTCACGTAGTGGACTGCCGCGGCGAGCGATGCCGTTACATCCCCTGACCGGTGACGCCTGGCAACGTACGCGCCATACGACAGGCCACACTTCGCCTGTCGTCAACGGGCCTCATGATCCACGAGCGTGCTAGCTTCACGCAGTCCTCGCACGGTCCGAGGCTGATCCATCCGGCTGGGGTCCTGTTCGCATATCCAGTCAGGCCAGGAACGACACCGCTGTCGACCGGCTCGCACAGCCGCTGCAAGTTGTCCTCGGCGCCTTGACCGCCGGCCGTTTACCCTTGTGCTCTTGCGGAAGTACATGCACCAGCAGCCGACCATCGAACCACCCGGGAGGTCGGACAGTACCGCGAGATCCGCCCAAGTCTGCGGTGTGAACAGCCGGGGCTCAAAGGAGCGTCCGACAAAGGCGACGGTAGTACCGGCCCGGCCTACTTGAACCGGGCCGGGTCCCCCATCCCGACCCGCACGACCTCGGGGTACCCCTGGGACCAGTCCACGACCGTGGTGAGCTCTTTGCTGCACTCGCCGGCGTCCACCACAGCGTCGATCACAGAGTCGAGCTCCTCCTTGATCTGCCAGCCATCGGTCATGGGCTCCTCTGCATCGGGCAGCAGCAGGGTGCTGGACACCAGCGGCTCACCCAACTGCCGCAACAGGGCCCGTACGACGGGGTGGTTGGGGATGCGCACGCCAACGGTCCGCTTCTTCGGGTGCGCCAGCCGCCGCGGCACATCACCGGTCGCGGGCAGGATGAACGTGTAGGGGCCAGGGGTCGCCACCTTGATGGAGCGGAACGCGGCATTGTCGAGGTGGACCAGCTGGCCAAGCTGGGCGAAGTCAGCGCACACGAGAGTGAAATGGTGCCGGTCGTCCAGGCCCCGGAGCTGGCGGATGCGCTGTGCGCCGGTCGGGTTGCCCATTTGGCAGCCGAGGGCGTAGCAGGCGTCGGTGGGATAGGCGATGAGACCGTCGTCCTGCAGCAGGGCCACAACCTGCGCGATGCTGTGCGGTTGAGGGTCCCGCGGGTGGACGTCGAAGTACCGGGCCATGGGTCGAGGGTACGACTGATCGGGCACCAAAGGAGCCGCAGTGCTACTCGAGCAACGGTTGTTCCACAGAGCAACAGTTGTTCGACAGCTGGTGCAGCGCTGACGCTGCCGGCGGTCCGGCTAAGCGGCCTGCGCCACTGGCACGTCGCGCAGCTCATCTTCTGCAGCAGGCTCTCGAGGAGTCATTGGTCTGCCACCCGGCTGGCGCGCGCTCGAGCCCGACAGGAGGGCACGCAAGCGGAAGGCAGCGAAGACAGCAATGAGGCTGATACCCACGTGTACGACAACGAACAACGAGCCGTGCCCGGTGCTGAGTGCCACGCCTGCAAGGAACGGACCCGCCGCGGAGACGCCAGTCTGGAGTGCAGCGAAGATGCCCAGCGTGGTGCCGACCATGCCGGATGGAGCAAGGCTGGCGGTCAGCGGGTTGAGCACGGGGGCATACATCGTCTCGCCAATGGCAAAGACCCCGAAGACCCCCACGAACATCACCCCGGCCTGGGCGGGCATGAAGGAGGCGGCGCCCAGCATCAGCCACGAGAACACCCAGATTGAGCCGACAACCACCAGCAGCGACGGTGCCGATCGCTGGGCGGTCCACTTCATCACGGCCATCTGCAGGACGACGATCACCAGGCAGTTGACCGCCGCAGCCGTGCCGATCGTGCGCTCGGAGACCCCCAGCACTGTGATGGCATAAGCCGGCAAACCGGACTCGAACTGTGCATAGAAGCCGAGCGCGAGCGTGACGGTGATGACGGCGGCCCATCGCAGAGCTGGGGTAGCCAGGATAATCCGGATCGCGGCTCCGCCTGAGCCACTCGGCACGTCTCGTGGCGCGTCGACTTCGTCGGGAGGTGCGCCACGACCGGCGATGCCTATCACGGTGGCTGAGATGAGGAAGCCCATGGCCGCGGTCGCGAATGCCGGCCACATGCCATCGAGGGCCTTGAGGTTGACGAGGAATCCAGCGGTGAACGCTCCGATGGCCATACCAATGGCAGAGCCAGTGAACACCAGAGCAAAGACCCGGCGACGATCAGCGGAGTCGACCCAGCGGAGCACCAAGATCGTCTGGACCGGGATTGCTGCGGTGATACCGGCACCGAAAACGAACATGCCCAGCAGGAAGAGCAGCGGTGTCCCGGCAACGACGAGGAAGGCACTGGCGACGGCGGCGACGATCTGTGCGACAACGACGACCCGGGCAGGGTTGAAACGATCGGCCAAACGGCCACCGATAGGGGCCGCCACGAGGGCACCGATGGAGAACAAGCTCGAAGCGGCGGCCGCGACGAGCCCGCCCCAGTGGCGGGTGTTCGCCGCGTAGGCGTACTGGTAGGGCAGGATGGCGCCCCATCCGAGCATGCTCACCGTCGACGCCAGCACCAGCGACCGCGCGCGCTTCATCGGATTCTCCATCTTCTTGCATTTCGTAGTTTTAGATATCGAATAGTTCGATATCGAAATTGTAACATGACAGAATGATCCCATGACGACACCCAGGTCGCCGGCGAAGCGCACCTCCCGCAGCGCCGTACAGACCCCCGAGCGCGCCGCGCAGAGCGCTGAGCAGGAGTATCGAGCAGACGTTGCTGCGTACGTTGCGGCCGGTGGAGACGAGTCAGTCCAGCGCGTGATCACCGCCGTTCACGGGCTGGCCCGCAAGCTCGATCAGTGGTACACCCGGCAGCTGGCCGACCTTGATCTCTCCGCGGGCGAGTGGGCCGTCCTGTCGCAGCTGGCACGCAGCAACGAGGACCAAGCCCTCACGCCGAGCCAGCTCGCCGAGGCGAGCTCTGTGGCGCCTTCCTCCATGACCCACCGTCTTGACCGGATGGCCCAACGAAACCTGATCGCCCGTGCCGCTGACCCGGGCAACCGCACGCGGGTGCTCATCACGCTCACCGATGAGGGGTGGCAGACCTTCAAGGCGGCCGTACGCGAGTCCGACATGGTGGAGTCCGACGTGTTGGGGCCGCTGTCCCGCCGCCAGCGCGAGGACCTCGGTGCACTGCTCGAGCTCCTGATCAAGGGCCTAGACCAACCCGCTGCCGGCTGACGAGTCCCAGCCAGGCCTAACGCGGCTTCCGCGGCCCAGGTGTCAGACGAGTTCGGGGAACCAGATGCCGATCTCGCGCGCAGCGGACTCACGGGAGTCCGATCCGTGAACAATGTTCTCCAGGACCTCTTGGCCCCAGTCGCGGCCGAAGTCGCCGCGAATCGTACCGGGCGGCGCCACGGTCGGGTCGGTAGCCCCGGCCAGGGCGCGGAAGCCCTCGATGCAGCGCTCGCCCTCGATCACCACGGCCGTCACCTGGCCGCTGGACATAAACTCCAGCAGCGACTCGTAGAACGGCTTGGCCTCGTGCTCGGCGTAATGCCTGGCCAGTCGCTCACGGTCGGGAGTGAAGATCGACAGGGTTACAAGGGTGTAGCCCTTTGCCTCGATCCGGCGCAGGACCTCACCGGAGAGACCCCGCAAGAACCCGTCGGGCTTAACCAGGACCAGCGAACGTTCTGTCTGTGTCGTCACAGTGAGCAACCCTATCCGGCCTGGGAGGACGTCTATCGCTCCGACCTCTATGGCGCAGACTCCTCCTGCTCGGCTTGCCACTGCGCGTCAACAGCCCTGGTGTGCTCATCCATCTTGCGTCCCTGAACCAGGGCAGTCAGCCATAGTGCTCCGAACAACAGCCCGACCACAAGCATCACCGGGACGATGAACGCGCTGGCAAGGGTCGCGATCTGCAGGGCCCAGCCCACCGTGATCCCCCACGGCCGACGCAGCAGGCCGGCGTCCAGGATGCACAGAACCGCCAGCAGAGAACCGATGAGCAGGAACGAGCTGGAAGTGTGCAAGCTCTCGGCAGCAGCAAGAGCCCGAGCGACCAGGGCACCGAAGAACACGACCAAGCCCTGCGTGCCGATCACGACACCTATCAGACGTCGGGTCATCTTGCCCGGCACGCCGTAGAAGCTCAGGCTGCTCATCCGTCCGTGGCGCCCAGAAGCATGCGGATCTCGGCCGCGGTGGTGATCGAGCCGGTCGCCAGCACTCCCCCGCCGAAACCGCCCTCGTCGGCCTTCTCCGCGGCCTGGTCCAGCGCGTCAGGCAGGTTGTCGACGACGGTCACCCGGCCCTCACCGTAGATCTCCACGGCAAGCTCACCCAATCTATCGGGGTTGATGGCCCGCGGGGATGTCGTGCGAGACACGATGACTTCGTTCAGCACCGGCTCAAGGATCTCCAGCATCAACGACGCGTTCTTGTCCTCCAGGATCGCAATGACACCAACTATCTTGGCGAAGTTGAAAGAGTCCTCCATCGCCGCCCGCAGGGCCAGCGCGCCTGCTGGGTTGTGAGCTCCGTCCACCAGGACCGTAGGCGAGCGGCGGACAACCTCCAGCCGGCCCGGTGACGTCGCCCCAGCCAGCCCGGCGCGGATCAGGTCGATGTCCAGTCGATGCTCTCCACCTCCGACAAACGCTTCGACGGCCGCCAGCGCAAGCGCCGCATTGCGCCCCTGGTGGGGCCCATGCAGCGGAAGGAACAGCTCGTCATAGTCACCGCCCAGTCCGCGGATGGCGAGCTGCTGGCCACCCACGGCGACCTCACGGTGCAGGATGCCGAACTCGTTGCCCTCGAAGGCCGGCGTTGTGCCGACCTCTTGGGCGAGCCGGACGAGGATCTCGGCGACCTCCGGCTCCTGTACGGCACTGACCACCAGGCAGCCGGCCTTGAAGATGCCGGCCTTCTCGATGGCGATACCCTCCAGCGAGGAGCCCAGGAAGTGCTCGTGGTCGAGCGAGATCGGGGTCACGACGGCAACCTGGGCATTGACGACGTTGGTCGCATCCCAGGATCCGCCCATGCCCACCTCCACGACGGCCACATCGACGGGGGCGTCGGCAAATGCGGCATACGCGACGGCCACCAAGACCTCGAAGTAGGTCATCCTCGGACCAGCCTCGGCGGCCGACCTGGCGTCCACCATCTCGATGAAGGGAAGCACGTCCTCATAGGAGGCGATGAACTTCTCGATGTCGATCGGGCTGCCGTTCAACGCTATCCGTTCACGGATGTTGTGCAGGTGGGGCGAGGTGAACCGTCCCGTGGACAAGCCCATCTCGCGCAGCATGCGCTCGATCATCCGCGTCGTGGACGTCTTGCCGTTGGTTCCGGTCACGTGGATCACCGGGAATGCATGCTGGGGGTCGCCCAACAGCTCCATCACGGCGGCAATGCGATCCAACGAGGGCTCGAGATCGTGCTCCGGTGCGCGACTCAGGATCGACTGCTCAATCTCGCGCATCCGTTTACGCGTCTGCAGCTTGTGCTCAGCCTTGCGCTGGGCCGCGTCCGGACGTCCACTCATCACTGCTCCTTGAGGTCGAGCTCGAGCTGCATCCAGACGCTCTCAGGGATGCCGTCTCCGCCGGACTCTCGGCTGATCTCGACGAAGCCCTTACCACGGTAGAAGGCCTCGGCCAAGGTGTTGCCGTTGAGGTAGGAAAGCCTGATCTGGTCGTGCTCCCCCTTGGCCGCAGCCACGACCGACTCCATCAAGGCCGAGCCGATCGCCTTTCCCTGGTACTCGGGAAGCACATACAGCTTCCACAGGACCAAATGGCTCTCGTGTGGACCCACGACCGCGATACCGACCACCGAGCCATCAACTTCAGCGACCGTGACGCGGCCGGCCCGGATCGCGGGAATGGTCGCGTCCTCGGTCCACCACTTAGCAAGGCCCATCGCCACATAGTCCTCACCCGCGATGGGCCCATAGGTCACCGGCCAGGTACGACGGCCCACGTTGAGAACGGCCGCAAGGTCGTTCCCGTCGGCGACCCGGATGATGAACGCCATCAGATCTTCTTCACGAGGATGCGGATCGACTTGTTGTCCCCGACGACGGCTTCCACGCCCTGGTCTTCAGGCAGAGCGTGCGCCGAGCCGGCTGAACCGAACTGAACCGACAGCGTTTCGACCATGATGAGCTTCTCGTGGGCCACCGTGGCCGTCCAGACCTCGTCGTCACCGCTGACCGTCAGGCTGATCCGGTCGCTGACGTCCAGGCCCGCATCACGACGGGCCTGCTGGACCGCACGTATCACATCCCGGGCCAGTCCTTCTGCGGCCAGCTCCGGTGTGACAGTCGTGTCCAGAACGACGAACCCGTTGTGCGGCAGCATGCCGGTGACCCGCGACGACCTCACATTGCCATCATCACCAGCGCCATAGCCGTCGGCGACATCTGCCACGACGGTCTCAAGGGAGTACTCCCCCTCGATGAGGGAGAGCCCACCGGCTGTGACCGCGCCGCCTTCGGACACGGCCCAGTCGCCGTCCTTGCTGCCCTTGATGGCGCGCTGAACGTCCTTTCCCAGGCGCGGACCAGCCGCTCGCGCGTTCACGCTGAGCTTCGTCGAGATCCCAAAGTCGGACTCGCGCGCCGAGCCCAGCTCAACCCACGTGACGGCCCGGACATTGACCTCCTCGGCCACGATCGAACCGAACACGTCAAGTGCGCCGGCGTCGGTGGTGACGACGGTGAGGTCCGCCAGGGGCAGGCGGTTGCGCAGACCGGCCGCCTTGCGTAGGCCTGAGGCCACGGAACAGATCTCGCGAGCGCGGTCCATAGCCGCCACCAGGTCGTCGTCCGCCGGCAGGTCGGACGCGTCTGGCCAGTCGGTCAGGTGCACCGAACGGGCTCCGGTCAGGCCACGCCAGATCTCCTCGGTCGTGAACGGCAGCATTGGAGCGCTGACCCGGGTGACGACTTCGAGGGTCGTGTACAACGTGTCGAAGGCACTGTCGCGGGACTCGCTTGCCGTGTTGGCGGTGTCCCAGAACCGGTTGCGTGAGCGGCGGATGTACCAGTTGGAGAGCACCTCGAGGAAACCGCGGACCGACTCGCATGCGGAGGCCACGTCATACGTGTCGAGGTCGCCCTGGACCGTCTCAACGAAGCGGCGCAGCTTCGCCAGGAGGTAGCGGTCGAGAACGTCCTGCGACGAGGTGGACCACTTGGCCTCATAACCGGCGCCACTTTGTGCGGCGTTGGCATACAACGAGAAGAAATACCAGGAGCTCCACAGCGGGAGCAGCACCTGGCGCACGCCGTCGCGGATCCCCCGCTCGGTGACGATGAGGTTGCCACCCCTCAGGATCGGGCTGGACATGAGGAACCAGCGCATGGCGTCGGCGCCGTCACGGTCGAAGACCTCTGAGACGTCCGGGTAGTTGTTCAGCGACTTGCTCATCTTCCGGCCGTCGTTACCCAAGACGATGCCGTGGCTGACGCAGGAAGAGAACGCCGGCCGGTCGAAAAGGGCTGTTGCCAGCACGTGCATGAGGTAGAACCAGCCACGGGTCTGGCCGATGTACTCCACGATGAAGTCGCCCGGGAAGTGGTTCTCGAACCACTTCCCGTTCTCGAATGGGTAGTGCACCTGGGCAAACGACATCGAGCCCGAGTCGAACCACACGTCTAGCACTTCCGGTACGCGGCGCATCGTCGAGCGACCAGTCGGGTCGTCAGGGTTGGGCCGGGTCAGCCGGTCGATGAACGGCCGGTGCAGGTCGGTGACCGGGACCCCGAAGTCCGCTTCGAGTTCCGCGAACGAGCCGTACACATCGATGCGCGGGTATGTCGAGTCGTCGGACAGCCACACCGGGATCGGACTGCCCCAGAATCGGTTTCTGCTGATCGACCAGTCGCGCGCGTTGGAAAGCCACTTGCCGAACTGCCCGTGCTTGACGTGCTCGGGCACCCAGGTGATCTGCTCGTTGAGCTCGACCATGCGGTCCCGGAACTTGGTCACCTCGACGAACCAGCTCGACACCGCCATGTAGATCAGCGGTTTGCGGCAGCGCCAGCAGTGTGGGTAGGAGTGGTCATAGGTCTCGCGCCTGAGCAGGACAGTGCCGGCAGTTGTGGAACCGACGTCAGTGCCGGTCTTGCCCTCAGTGCGCGCCTTGAGGTGCTCGATGATCGCGGTGTTGGCGTCGAAGACCAGCATGCCCTCGTAGTCCACGACCGGGGCAATGAACCTACCGTCCGGACCGACGGGGACTACCGGGTCGATATCGGCCGCAGCAGTGACGACCATGTCCTCCTCACCAAAGGCAGGCGCGATGTGCACGATGCCTGTGCCGTCCTCGGTCGTGACATAGTCCGCCGACAGGATCCGGTGCGCTTTCGGGTGTCCGATGTAGTAGCTGAACGGCGGCATGTAGGTGCGCCCGAGCAGCTCGGATCCCTTGAGCCGCTGCACGATACGTTCGCCGGCATCCTCGCCGAGCTCACGGCTGTATGCGGCCACCCGGGCCTCGGCCAGCAGATACCGAACTGTGCCGCCGGCGGCGTCACCCTCAACCACGACGTAGTCAACGTCGGGGTGCACAGCCACGGCCAGGTTGCTGACCAGCGTCCACGGGGTCGTGGTCCAGATCAGCGCCACGTCGCCACTGTCGAGCCGGTAGCCGACGGTGACGGCCGGGTCCTGGCGCATCTGGTAGACCTCGGGGTCCATCCGCAGCTCGTGGTTGGACAGAGGCGTCTCGTCGTTCCAGCAGTAGGGCAGAACGCGTTTGCCCTCGTAGACAAGGCCCTTGTCGTAGAGCGTCTTGAACGCCCAGATCACCGACTCCATATAGTCCGGGTTGAGCGTCTTGTAGTCGTGCTCGAAGTCGACCCAGCGGCCCTGGC
>OBLW0100001885.1_pt1 | contig 17472 bp, 16 predicted proteins | sample 1520161 | NCBI WGS metagenome assembly OBLW01 (sample SAMEA3539309, study PRJEB22396) | soil metagenome | biome: tundra; feature: field; material: soil | place: USA | collected 2010-05 | depth 0.15 m | reverse complement strand
CCTGGTTCTCTGCTCCCACAAAATGAACCGGCCTTCCGACTACGGCAGACCTGATGCTGACCCCGAACTGATGTTCCGCCTTCTTGCGCAGATCCCTGAGAATCCTTGCGATCAGATCTTCAAGCGTGTGCCTCCGACCGAAAACCTCCGTGCTGTGAAGGTTGCGACTACTTAAGAACGACTTGAGTGATTGGATCAGACGACCCTTCACGTCCGCGGAGAGATATTGCTCGATGGCCTCCGGGCCCGTCCACGACTTCAGAGTATTTACACCGCCTTCCTTCGCCTGCTGAAGATATAGCAGCGACCGATACGCATCAGTCAGGCCCCCCAAGTATGGGAACTTGGCAAGCTGAACCTCATCTGAGCCGTAGGCACAGGCGATTGAACTGTTCGTTGTCCCAAAGTCGATGCCGATCGAGCCTTTGCTCGTTTGGGAGGCCGGTGAATACATTCGGAATCTCTCCAAGTGGAAGTGGGGACTGCATCAGTTATGTGCGGCGTTCATCAATCGTAGCACTCACAATTTCACGCGAAGGCAAGACCCAAAGAGAGCCGCCAACTGCAATCCAATCAGGGACGGGTACCGGACTTCAGCAGAAGATGCGCAGAGGTCGCCACTGTCACAGATGAATCCTCACCATGCAATGGGCACTTCACTTTGCCGGCGATTTCCATTTCGATAAGGAAGCCGAACGACGGTCTCTCGCCGGGTTCTGCCGAGGTAAGCTCTTTATCTTCTTTTGTGTTCAGTAGGCGGTTCAGAACTCATAGGTCGTAGGTTCGTGTGCGACCGCCGCCCCCAATCTAATCGGGGCCAGACTGCCAGTTCGTAAGCCCCAACCTTGGCAGCCTGAAAAGGTCAATCGCAAAACAAAACGTCCCAGACTCATTGAGTCATGGGACGCTCGTCGAACAGCCCTCCCCCGAAGTCTGCTCACCAACAGACTAACCTTGGAGGCGTGGGGTGGGAATGGCCCTGATGGGCTATTACGGAAGTGCTCCATCAGCCAAGCCCGGCAGTTCCACACGCAGTAGGCCTGCCTTGATACGCACAACGAAGGGTGCATCTCCAGTGCTACACTACGGCGTCGTCCATGGCATTACCGCAAAACAACAGGCGGGTCGCAAGGTTCGGACTATTTGAGCTCGATCTCAGCGCAGGGGAGCTGCGCCGGAGCGGCGTGAAGCTGCGCCTGCAGGGGCAGCCGTTTCAGGTGCTGGCGCTTCTGCTGGAGCGAGCGGGTGACGTAGTCACGCGTGAGGAGTTACAGCAGAAACTGTGGCCCTCCGACACATTTGTCGACTTCGATCACAGCCTGAACACGGCCATCAATAAGGTCCGCGAGGCGCTGGGCGATTCCGCTTCCAGTCCGCGCTATGTCGAAACGCTGGCGCGGCGTGGCTACCGGTTCATCGCCCCGGTGCAGGCGGATGCATCCAGCGGAGCAGGATCCGGGAGTGAAGGCGTGGCACGCGTTGAGGCGCAAGGCCTTGCCCCGACGCCGGGCACGTCGTCGGATCCTCATGCGTCGGCGGTTGCGCTGCATCCCGAACTCGAAGTCCCCATCCCGCGTCGAGCGATCACCCGCGGACTCTTCGCGCTGAGTCAGGTCATGTATCTCGCTTTCTATCTGACGGCACTGTTTCTGTTGCGTTACGTCTACGAAATTGGAGATGCCTTTCGACCGCGATGGGGCGGGACGATGCTGGCGGGGACTGTGCTGATCACAGCCGGAGTCGGGATCCCTTTACGTTTGTATTTGCTCTCGGCGGTGGGTTTTGACCACCAGCGACTGGGTGAGAAGTTTCGGCAAATGTTCGCATTGATCCTGGCATTAGACCAACTGTGGGCAATCGCACCATTTCTGCTCATGGAACAGATTGGTTTGGGAGCGGCCTTTGCGGTCAGTGCGGCGCTCCTCTATCTGCCATTCTCGGAGCGAACGTTGATTCGCATGGCGTACGTTGATCTGCCCGGCCGCTAGCCCAAAGTATTTCCGTGGAACTAACCTCACCGATCTACCGTAACCACGTCTAAGAGGCTGGGCGAAGGTGTGCCCTGCTGGAGGATCTTATGAAACTTGTTGCGATAAAGCGCCTGTCGCTTGCCGTTCTGGCTGTCGCCATTGTTGCCGCGGTACCCGCTTATGCTGACGAATGGTCGAAGACCTACAACGTCAGCGGCAGGGCCGACCTGCGGATCGAGACTTCGGACGCGAATATTCATGTCACGACCTGGGACCAGAACACGATTGCAGCCAAGGTGGTCACGAACCGCTACAAAATAGGAGAGGGCGGCATCCGCGTCGAAGAACATCAGAGTGGCGATTCGGTGGAAATTGACGTGCGTTACCCGCACCACAACCTCAACGTGGAATGGGGCCAGCACAAGGTCGACATCATTATCCAGATGCCGCGCGAGGGCCGGGTCAACTTGCGGACAGGAGATGGCAAGATCGATGTCGCCGGATTGAAAGGGGAGATGGATCTGCACAGCGGCGACGGCTCCGAGAATCTGGAGGGCGTCGACGGCAAGCTGCACGCTTCGACTGGCGACGGCCACATCACAGCTCAGGGGCGCTTTGATGAACTCGAACTCAAGACAGGCGATGGACACGTGGAAGTGCGCGCGACGCAGGGGTCCACGCTGGCAGCGGGCTGGCGCCTGGAGACCGGCGACGGCAACGTTTCGCTCGAAATCCCCAGCGAACTGTCGGCCGATGTCAGCCTGCACACCAGCGACGGCCACATCGATCTCGACATGCCCATCACCACCGAGGGCAAGATTCGGGAGAACGAAGTACACGGCAAGTTGAACGGCGGGGGCAGCTCCCTGACGATCCGCACAGGAGATGGATCGATCCACTTGCGGAAAGGCTAGAACGAACACAGGACGTCAGTCGTGGGACTTCAGAACCCCGGACATCAACCCTTGTGAGGGAAAGGTTGACGGCTGGGCTTATACTTTTGAGTCCCATTGTTTTCCATTTCCTACCGGAAGAGGGTTCCTCCATGGCAATTCTGCGCAGGAGTGTGGTTGCGCTTGCAGTCGCTTGTTTCCTTTCCCTAGCCAATGCACAGCAGCCCGGCGCGACGTATACGCCGGCACTCGATGTGACGGCGATGGACCGGAATATCGATCCTTGCGTGGACTTTTTTGCCTATTCCTGCGGAGGGTGGATCAAGAAAAACCCGATCCCGGCGGACCAATTCTCGTGGGACACGTACTCCAAAATGCAGGACGAGAACCTGAGTCAGTTGCGCGGCATTTTGGAGGCAGCATCGGTCTCTGACGCGAAGCGCAACGGGGTCGATCAGAAGATTGGCGACTACTACGCGTCGTGTACCGACGAGAAGGCGATCGAGGCCAAGGGGGCCGCGCCGCTTCATCTGTCGCTGGAAAAGATTGCAACAATCAGCTCCAAAGCGGAACTCGCCGACGCTGCCGCGACCATGATTGATGACAACGTACTCTTCCGTTTTGATTCCATCCAGGATTTCCGCGATGCCAATCAGGTGATAGCCGACACCGATCAGGGCGGGCTGGGCCTGCCAGACCGCGACTACTACACGAAGGACGACACGAAGTCGGTCGAACTGCGTAAGGGCTACCTCGCGCACGTGCAGAAGATGTTTGAGCTCCTCGGCGACCAGCCTAAGACCGCCGCTGAGGAGGCGCAAACGGTGATGCGCATTGAGACCGCACTGGCCAAGGGTTCGATGACGCGGGTCGAGCGGCGCGATCCGAAAGCTCTGGACCACAAGATGACGAGCGCAGAGTTGGAGAAGATTGCTCCCGAATTCCGGTGGCAGGTTTATTTCGCCAAGGTCGGAATGCCTGCTCTGCCGTCGTTGAATGTCGCCTCGCCCGGATTCTTCAAGGCGCTGAATGAGACACTCGAAAAAGAAAGTCTGGGGGACTGGAAAACCTACCTGCGCTGGCATTTGGTGCATGCCGATGCGGCCCATCTCTCGGCGGCGTTTCTGAATGAAGACTTTGCTTTTTACGGGAAGACTCTGCGGGGCCAGCAGGAACTCAAGCCGCGCTGGAAGCGTTGTACCGAGTATGTAGACGATTATCTGGGCGAGGCTCTGGGCCAGGCTTACGTACAAAAGTATTTCCCTCCCGAAGCCAAGCAGCAGGCATTGAAGATCGTGAAAGAAATTCAGACGGCAATGGAGCAGGACATCAACGGTTTGCCGTGGATGTCGGGGGCGACCAAGCAGCAAGCGCTAGCCAAGCTGCATGGCATGGCTAACAAAATCGGATATCCCGAGAAGTGGCGCGACTACGGCAAGCTTGAGATCGTGCGCGGAGACGAACTGGGGAACCTGGAGCGGGCGAAGAAGTTCGAATTCGACCGGCAGCTGGCGAAAATCGGCAAGCCGGTGGACCGTGGCGAATGGGGCATGACTCCGCCGACGGTGAATGCGTATTACGATCCGCAGATGAACGACATCAACTTTCCGGCGGGCGTGCTGCAACCTCCGGCGTTCGATCCCAAGTCGGACGCGGCGCCGAACTACGGCGACACTGGAGGAACCGTGGGACACGAACTCACCCACGGCTTCGACGATGAAGGGCGCCAGTTCGATGCCCAGGGGAATCTGCGCGACTGGTGGACCGAGGACGATGGGAAAGAATTTGTGAAGCGGGCGAATTGCATCTCAGACCAGTACTCGACTTACACGATCGTCGACGACATCAAGATCAACGGAAAGCTGACGCTGGGTGAAGATGTCGCCGATTTGGGCGGGTTACTTCTGGCGTATGTGGCTTGGAAGGGCGACACCAAGGGCCAGACGCTGGAACCGATCGATGGACTCACACCCGACCAGCGCTTTTTCGTTGGCTATGGGCAGAGTTGGTGCGGGCAGACGCGCGACGAGACCAAGCGCATGCGGGCGACGGTTGACCCCCATTCTCCGGAAAAATATCGAACCAACGGTGTGGTCTCGAACATGCCGGAGTTTCAAGAGGCCTTCCACTGCAAGGCAGGTGCGCCGATGGTGAATGAGAACCGTTGCAGGGTTTGGTAGGAGTTCCCGAAGCTACACATCCAACCCAATCGACCGCATCAGTTCGAGGCCGTTGCTCTTCGTAACGACGCCGTCGCGCAGTTTGTAGTCGAAGGTCATGCGGCCGTTGGAAAGATCATCCTGGAAGTGGACATTTTGCAGATGGCCTGCGACCGAGCCTCCGATGTCGGTCAGGGCTAGGTCATGCGTGCTCACCAAACCGATGGCGCCGCGATTCACGAGGGCGCGCACGATTCCCTGGGCGCCAATGCGGCGGTCGTTCGAGTTCGTCCCCTGCAACAGTTCATCCAGTAGAAACATGAGTGGCGGATGGCCGCCTGCGAAATCGAAGATTTGACGCAGCCGGGTGATCTCGGCATAGAAACGGGAACTGCCCTCCTGCAGGGAATCGTTCACCCGAATACTGGCTCCCACTTGCGTTGGAGTCAGCTGAAGGCGGCGGGCCCGAACGGGCGCTCCGGCCATCGCCAGTACAACATTCATCCCAACGGCGCGCAGCAGCGTGCTCTTGCCCGACATATTGGAACCGCTGACCAGCAGAATCCGTGTTTCTCCAGAGATACTTGCGTTGTTGCGAACGCAGATCGCCGCAGGGACTAGCGGATGTCCAAGGTCCTCCGCAACGAACGACGCGGCACCGCCTGAAAATTCAGGAAAGGGATCCGAGGGATGCTCGAAGCTGTAAGTTGCCAGCGAAAGAAGGGCCTCGATCTGCCCGATCGCACTTACCCACAACCGCAGTGCGCTGCCGTGGGCCCGACGCCAGCGCTCCGCCGCGAATGCGACCTGGACGGAGTACATCAGGGGAGCGTCGATGATGCGGACAAAGATGTTGTGACGCGAATTGATCCGGTCGACCAAAGTCCTGAGGCGCGCGATCGCTTGCGAGCTAGGCACGCCGCCCGACAGAAGGTCGCATTGCAGCGCCTGCAGTCTCGGCGCTTGGAATTTTTGTGACTCCATGCGTGCGAGCACGCCTGAGAGTAAGGCCAGGTCGCGAAAGGCATGCTCGGTCCCGTGGAGGACTTCTTCCAAAGGCTTCTTGAGCATGTATGTGAGAACGGCTTCGATCACCACGATCAGGACCAGCGGTGTTGCCAGGTCCCAGACGGCCCATACGACGGCGGCTGCGACTGCCAGGGCAGCGAGGCAAGGCGCCAGCCATCGAATCCATAAGGGCTTCATCCGGTTTGACGACTCCGCCCACTGTGAGAGGGCAGCGGGATGCACGCCCACGCCAACATCTTCGCCCAGGACCGCCAAATCTTCCCGAAGATCGAGTTGATCGCGCAATTCGTTCACCGCAGCATGGCGCTCGTGGACTCGTTCCACCGGAGCAGGGGAAAGCAGCCATTCCGCAAGAGTGTCTTCTCCCATGCGGGTGCGGGCGGTCGATAAAAGCTGAAACAGGCTGCTGTTGCCGAACAGGTCGAGATCGGCGGCGTATACGTGGTGAGGATTGTCGAAGCGCTGGCCGGTTTCTCCAGAGTTGGCCCAACGGTCTTCGACGCGGGCCAGTCCTTTTTCATAAAACTCCGCGGCCCGCTGGGCTAGTTCGCTGGCGCGAAGAATTCCTGTGTGATACGACGCGAGGCCCACGAATGCCGCTACCGGCGCGGCCAGCCACCAAGGCGAGAGGTCGTGCGCTCGGAACGAAGCCCACGCCATGACTACCGCGACTGCGGCCAGAAGAAGCCGGGCATTTCCCAGGCGAATATGAATCTGCTCGTACTGCGAGACACGTAATTGGCGAGCATTGCGACGCTGGACGTATTCTTCGGAGGGAAGCACTGGCTCAAAATGTAGCAGGTACACCAAGCACGAGGAAGGGCGCGATCTAAGCGGCGACCTTCGACTCGCCGAACAGGATCGCCCGCATCGAGATGCTGCCGAAATCGAAGCCTTCATAGGGATACGACACTGCATCCCGTTTATCCGTGCTGCCCATGCAGTAGAGCAACGGCAGGTAATGTTCCGGCGTGGGATGCGCCGTTGCCAATAAGGCGTCGCCCCACTTCTGGGGCTGGGCCAGCGAATTCGCATCGTGCGCTTCTACCGCTTCCTTGACCTTGGCGTCGAACTCCACCGCCCAGTCGAAAGCACCGGAAGGATTGTCCCAATCAATACGGCGCAAGTTGTGCACGATGTTGCCGCTGCCCAGGATCAGAACTCCGCGCTCGCGTAGCGACTGAATTTCGCGGCCAAGTTCAAGATGCTCGTCGAAAGTACGACGATCGTCGAGGCTCAGTTGGAACGCGGGTACGTCGGCCTTGGGATACATATGGCGAAGGACGCTCCAGGAGCCGTGATCCAGGCCCCAGGTGTCGTCGGGGACGATCTCAGGATTGCGGGCCAGGTTCTTGGCTTCGGCGGGAGCGCCGGGCGCGGGATACTGCACTTCGTAGAGCGGACGCGGAAAACCGTAGAAATCATGGATGGTTTTGGGATGAGCCGAGGCCAGCACCTGCGAGCCGGATGTCACCCAATGCGCTGATACGACACAGACCGCCTTCGGTTTAGGCAGGCGCGCGCTCAAACCCTGAAGCGCTTCGGTGAAAGCATTGTGCTCAATCGCGTTCATCGGCGACCCGTGACCGACGAACAGAACCGGCATCTTCTCCAAGAAAGACCCCTCTCTGCAGTGTCTCAAATCAGGCGGCTTCGGCCCACACTGACTGCTGTTAACTATTTGATTATCGACACAAGGAAAGGATTCGCAGCGGAGAGGCGCTCAAGACAGGCGCTACTGTAAGTCGGCCTTGTCGGGATTGTAGAAAAAGCGGAAGCGCAACGCGAGATAAGGTCCCGTGAAATCGGTGGGCAGGGGCGGAAACGGATTCGACGCCGAGATGCCGGCCCATGCCGCACGATCGAGGGCGACATCGCCGGAGCCGGCGGTCAACCTCATATCCGCGACCTTTCCGTCTTTTGTGATGGCAAACTCAATCTGCAGCTTGCCCTTCTTCATCTCGGCGGATTCGGGAATCGCACGATACCAATTCTCGCGGACTTCCTGCAAAATGCGCTGCAGGTAAGGGCCGAAATCGACGCCCTGAGTGTCGCTGAGTATCTCGAGATTGCCCAGAGCCCGACCGTGTGCTCCCGTACCCAGGCCGAAATCGCCCTCTTGCCCGGCACCGCCGGAACGGTTGGCTGCCGCCCCCTGGGTGGCCTGTTGAATCGCCTGCCCCGGCGTCATGCCCCCGCCATATTTGCTGAACGAATTGTTAGGACGAGCGGGGATCTGCAGCTGTGCGATCTGGTCGCTCTGAAACTGGGGACGCTGTGTCTGTTGCTGCGCGGGCTGCGGTTGTTGGTTTTGTGCCAAAGGCTGCGGCGCTGCCTGCTGGGGCGCGCGTGGACCCGTCATGCCGGGAGCTCCCGGAGGAGGCGTAGCCAGAATCTTCCGTAATTCCTTGGGATCGAGTTCCGGATGACGCGAGGTAGCGATGCGATCTTTGTCCGACGCAACGTTGGTGTTGGGCCTGCGCGACGGCTTCTGCAAATCCGGGGGAAGAGTCAGGTAAGTAAGGTTCTTGTCTTTCAAGTTCGAGGATACGGCAACCGCAGTATGCCAACCGACAGACTTTGCGATCCAGTCGAGGTGCCACAGCGCAAAGGTGAGCACCATGTGCACAATGATCGAAATCCAGATAGCCTCGCGCCAGCGGGAGCGCTGCAGATCGTCCTGCAACTGGATGAGGAGATGCGGAACATGCGCGTCGAGATCGCGGTAAGCGGTTTCCCAGTCCTGCCTGTCGTAAAGGCCGAGTTGCTCCGGTTGAGGCTTTTCGGGAGCCACCGGATCCTGGAATGGAATTTGAGTGATCGGCATGCGCTGGGCTGAACTGTAAAAGCTTTAGTTGTGTCCGCCTGTCGTTAGACACCGAATACACTCGCGGCGTTGCATCCGGCCTTCGTAGGAAGCAATGCACGGTGCGCGCGGTGCTTTACAGCTCAGTTACCTCTATTTTCGCATCTTTCGTGGGATTCTGCTCACGAACAAATAGGCTGCGACTTAGCTGTGTAAACATATGTAAATCAGAATTTTGACGCGGTCAGGACTGCTTTGCTTGAGAGGTCGGGGCGAGACCGAGTTTATCCGAGTGCTGGCGAATCGCAGCCACAATATCCAGCGCCAGGGCGAGCGCGCGGCGGCCGTCTTCTAAGGGAACCACGGGCGTGGAGCGCTCCCGAACGGCGCGAAGAAATGACTTGAGTTCCGCGTGCAGCGGTTCTTCCGAGGCGACCGGAGGCTTGGTGACGCCAATCTGGGGATTTACCGAGGGCGTTCCGGATGCGGTATCGTGACCGACCGTGAACACCAACACTTCCTGGCGTCCGTAGTCGAGCGAAACGTATTGCCGCGGCTGAAAGAAACGCAGTTTACGAACGCGTTCGGTGGAAACACGGCTGGCAGTGAAGTTGGCGATGCAGCCGGATTCGAATTCGAGGCGGACGTTCGCGATGTCCACTCTCCCCGACAAAATCGGCAGTCCAACGGCGCGAACTTCCTTGACAGGCGACTTGGCAAAGGCCAGAACGATGTCGAGATCGTGGATCATCAGATCGAGGACGACATCCACATCGAGCGAACGAGGAGTGAACACGCTGAGCCGGTGTACTTCGAAAAACATAGGCTGCGTGAGCAAGGGAACCGTGGCCCGAACGGCTGGATTGAAACGCTCAAGATGGCCGACCTGGGCGATCCGTTTGTGGGTGGCCGCGAGGGATACGAGTTCTGCCGCCTCGGGGAGCGTTGCGGCGAGCGGCTTTTCGATCAGCACGTCCACTCCAGCCTGCATCAACTCGCGCGCCACGGCCAGATGATGCAAGGTGGGAGCTGCGACCGAAGCGGCCTGCAGCTCGCTGTGCGTGGTGAGCATCTGCTGGACCGAACTGAAGCCCTTGCACCCGAACTCACCGGCTACCGCGTCGGCGCGACCTACGTCAGGATCGACCACTCCTAGCAGGCGCACGGGTTCGCCTTGCTGTTCGAGTTCCTTGTAGACTCGGGCGTGATTGCGCCCGAAAACGCCGACACCAACCACGGCGACGGAAATCGGGTCTTGCGATGACAGGAAAAATTCTCGATGGCCGGTTGCCGGAAAGAAATTGTAAATGGAAACCAGGGAAAGAGCATCTGCATTAGCGCCGGTGGCTCAGGCCGCGTGGGCGCTGCGTTCGAAAAATCAACCGCAGAAAGGATTGAATCGCCCAGATGAGGACGATCGTTTTGCTGACCATCTCCAACATCTTCATGACGTTTGCCTGGTATGGACACTTGAAGTACCGCGAGGTGCCGCTCTACAAAGTGATTGCGGTGAGCTGGCTGATTGCCTTTTTTGAGTACTGCTTCCAGGTCCCGGCAAACCGCATCGGGTCTTACGAGTTCACAACGGCACAACTCAAGACGATTCAGGAAGTCATTACACTTACGGTCTTCGCGGCGTTCTCGGTGCTGTATCTGAAGCAGCCGCTGCGGTGGAATTATCTGGCGGGGTTCGCGCTGATTGTGGCGGCCGTGGCCGTGATTTTCAAGAAGTGGTGAGAAAGCGATTGTCATCCCGAGCAAGCGTTCTTTGCGCCGCGAGGGATCTGGGCGAGCCGCGCGAAGCGTCGCAGGTTTCGCGACGCAGCTATCGCGCGTTGGGCTCGCTTCCCTATTTTCGCGAGCGCTCCTGCACCTTCTTCAGGATCGCAATTTGCCCAGCGTGGTAAAGCTCGTGCTGCGCGATCCCGTGAAGCATGTGATAGAAGTCGTAGCGCTTGCCCGGAACACGGTCTCCCAGGCGCGAGTCGGGGAGAGCGTCGACGGTTTTGACGAGGGAGTCGTGGTTGCGTTTCGTGGCGGCGACAGCTTTGCGCCAAGCCGCAGTTGTCGACATGGACACGAGAGGAAAATTTGCGGTGCCGGTGGGCTGACATTTTTCCCCACCCAAGCGGCGCAGAGCTGCGCTGTCCCACACGGCAATGTGCAACACAAGTTCCCAGATGCTGTGAACCTTGGGCAGCGGCTTGGCGGCGGCCGTGGCGGCGTCTACATCTTCCAGCAGCTCAAGCAGGGCAGGTCCGTGCCATGCGCTGCCATCGAAGGCGCGGCGAAGCTGATCGGCGATGCGGGCGGCTTCGGACACTACTCCGGCTTCCTTCGGGTTCATACGGTATCACCCTTCCTCGGCGACGATTGCGATGTTCGCAGCGTTGGCCGCGTCGATAACTTTCTGTCCATCGAGCAGGAGGCATTTGCCCGCGTCTAACGCCAGGCAGGCAGCACCGGATGAGTCCATGACTTCGATTGTCTTCAGGCCGACGACAGGCACATCGAAGCGCATATCCTGATTCGGTTTCGCGATCTTCACCACGGTGAGGGCGCGGCTGAGGGTGGAGGCATCGCCGTGCAGCGAACGCATGATCTGTCCGGCACGCTCGATGGTGGCGTCGGTGCCTTCCATGGCTTCGACCGCGACGCACGCAGATTCAGCGATCACTACCGTCTGGCCGATGTCGTGCTGCGCGAGTTGGAGGGCCACGGCGCGTCCGTACTCGATGTTCTTCTGCTCCTGGTCGGTGGGCTCGCGCTTCGTCAGGACGCCCGGCTTGACCAGCAGTGGTTCCAGCAGCCAGGTGGATTTTTCGAGCGTGATGCCTTCCTCGGCCAGTACTTTTGCTATCGCACCCAGCAACGAATCGGTGTTGCGGGTAGCGAGCGAGAGCAAGAGCTTGGCCAGGCGCCAGTCGGGGCGGATGGAGGAAAAAATCTGCTTGTGCCGGACCTGCCCCGCCATGACGGCGCGCTTCACACCTTCCCGCTGAAAGGTCTCGATCAGCTTCGACAGTTCCCCCAGCGAAAGCCAGTGAACGGCAATCGCGCCGTGCGACTCGATCTCAGGGGAGGTTTCTTCCTTGATCGCAGCGACCACCACTTCGTAGCCCTGGGCGCGCGCGGCATCGAGGACGAGGAAGGGGAACTTGCCATTGCCGGCGATGAGGCCGATCTTTTGGGTTTGGGAAGGCATGGAATGCTATTTAATAATCCCACGCTCCGACGCCTCGATGAAGCGAAGCAGCCGGTCGATATCCTCGCCGCGATCGGATTCGGATCTGAGTTTCTCGACAGCCTGAGTTGTATTCATTTTAGAGGCGAGTAAAATCTTGTAGGCGTGGTGGATTTTGGCGATGCGTTCTTTCGAAAATCCGCGGCGCTCGAGGCCGACTTTATTCATTCCGTAGGCATGGGTGTCGCGCGCGGCGGAGGTCATGGAGTACGGCAGGACATCCTGTGTAATGGTGGTGCCGCCGCCGATGTAGGAGTGCGCGCCGATGCGCACGAACTGATGCACCGGACATAGCGCTCCGACTACGGCCCATTCTTCGACCGTCACATGCCCGCCCAGGGTCGCGCCATTGACCAGCATGGCGTGATCCTCGATCACGCAATCGTGACCGATGTGGGTGTAGGCCATGATGAGCAAGTGGCTGCCAACTTTGGTGAGGCCTCCGCCCTTCGCCGTGCCGCGATTAATGGTCACAAACTCGCGGATTTCGTTGTGATCGCCGATCTCGAGGCGGGTTGGTTCGCCTTTGTAAGTGATGTCCTGCGGCGCCATACCGATGGCGCAGAAGGGAAAGAAAGCGTTGTCGGCGCCGATTCTGGTCGTTCCTTCGATGGCCACATGCGACGACAGACTGCAACCTTCGCCAAGTTCGACGTCGGCCCCGATCACGCAATAGGGCCCGACCTTGCAGGAAGAAGGAACCTTCGCGCGCGGATCAATCAGGGCCGTAGGATGTACGTTCATGGAAGCTGAATTCATAAGCGAGGGCGCGCGGATCACTTCGGCTGTTGGCGAAAGCTATCCTGCGTCGCCGTTCCCGCTGTCCGAACCACGCCCGCGCGAGCTATCCACTAACTGGCACGAAACAATGGCTTCGGCCACGCGTTTATCGCCCACATAAGCGTAACCTTGCATCTTTGCAGCGGTCATACCCGGCACAGATCGCCAGCCAGTAACCTCCACTTCCAGACGCAGTTGATCGCCCGGGCTGACGGGCCTGCGAAACTTGGCACGCTCGATGCCGGTGAAGACCATGACCTTGTCGCTGCGATCTTCGACTTCGGTCAACAGCAGAGCGCCGCCGGCCTGAGCGATGGCCTCCACGATGAGCACACCAGGCATGATGGGCAGGCCGGGAAAGTGTCCCGCGAAGAACGGTTCGTTGATGGTGACGTTCTTGATAGCGACGATACGGACTTTGCGCTTCAAATCCAGAACACGGTCAATCAGCAAGAACGGATACCGGTGGGGCAGGATTTTCAGGATGTCGTGGATGTCGAGCGCGATCTTCGTCGCGGAGGGCGAAGGATCCGGCACAGGGGTGCTCTCATTCATGTTCGTCTCAAACTGGTTCGTCTCAAAACGGCTTGAAGATTATACTGTACGCCTTGCGCCCGAAGGCAGCTTCCACACCAGGGCGGGAGATGAGCGGAAAGATGCCGGGCAAAAAAACTGCACGCTCGAAACAGAAACCAACCGAAACATACCAGGTAAACCCGGTATGGAGCGACCGGCTGCGCTATTTCGAAGCCCGGCAGGAACAGATCGTGCAGATGATCCGCGAGTTTGTGGAGATCGAATCTCCCAGCGATGACAAGGCCGCTGCCGACCGAATGGGCGCCTTCCTCGCAGGAACTTTCGAAGCTGTAGGCGGAAGGGCCCGCGTGCACCGCGCCGAAGACTATGCGGACAACCTGCAGATTGATTTCCCTGGCGAAGAAAAGACCAAGCCAGTCCTGCTGCTGGGGCACTTCGACACCGTCTATCCACTGGGAACGCTCGCCACCATGGCCTGTCACGCCACCGATGGGCGCTTGCACGGACCCGGCGTGCTCGACATGAAGTCTGGCATCGCACTCATGCTCTACGCGATCGCTGCGCTGCAAGCGTGGCATGGCGGACTGCGGCGGCCCGTCACAGTGTTTCTGGTCTCGGACGAAGAAGTGGGCAGCTACTCTTCGCGCAGAACTACCGAGGCATTGGCCAAGGAGTCCGCTGCGGTGCTCGTGCTCGAACCGGCGGGCCCACGGGGTGCAGTGAAAACCGCGCGCAAAGGAGTAGGGGAATACACGTTGAAGGTGAAAGGCGTGGCTGCGCACGCGGGACTCGATCCCGGCAAGGGACACAGCGCCATCCTCGAACTCGCACGGCAGATCACTGCCGTCTCGAAGCTGAACGATTTGCGACGAGGGCTCTCGGTAAACCCGGGGGTGATTCGAGGGGGCACCCGCACGAACGTGATCGCCGCTGAAGCCGCTGCCGAAATCGACGTGCGCATTGCGAACGCGAAGCAAGCCGGCCCCCTGGATCGAAAATTGCGCGCATTGAAGGCTTTCGATCGGCATTGCAAGCTGAGTGTCGAGGGCGGCATCAACCGCATGCCCATGGAGCGGACGGCCGGAGTAGCCGCCCTTTACGAGAAGGCGCAGGCGATTGCGAAGCAGCTGGACTGGAAACTCGAAGAAGCCGCAGTGGGCGGGGGCTCCGATGGAAACTTCACCGCCGGCATGGGCATCCCGACGCTCGACGGCATGGGAGGTGTGGGTCAGGGAGCACACGCGGTCCACGAACACATCGTGATCTCGGAGTTACCGCGGCGGGCGCTGCTTTTGGCGGGAATGATCGAAAGCGCGTGACCCTTCTGATTTTCGAGGTCAGGAATTTTGCCGCCGCGTGGGCTGGTCGCTGAGCATGCGGTACACCAGCGCGACCGGGAGTCCGACGACGTTGCTGTAATCTCCTTCAATCCGCGGGATCCAGCGGGAAGCCATTCCCTGGATGGCGTAGGCTCCGGCTTTGTCCATGGGCTCGCCAGTCGCGACGTAATCGCGAATCTCATCGTCGGACAAGTCGTCCATCGTCACGAGTGTGATTTCGGAGTCAGTTCTGGGTTCTTGGTTCTCTCCGGCAGCCGCTGCCGGCACTACGCACACTCCAGTGATGACGCGGTGCACGCGGCCAGAGAGCTGGCGCAGCATGCGGGCCGCGTCGGCGGCGTTGATGGGTTTGCCGAGGATCGCCTCATCGACAACCACGATCGTATCCGCCCCCAGCACCACATCCTGAGGACGCAAGCGCCAGACTGCGAGCGCCTTGTCACGCGCCAGGCGCTCCGCACACTCACGCGGCGGTTCTCCCGGAAGAGGAGTCTCGTCGACATCCGCGGGCTGCACCGTGAATGAAATACCCGCGTTGCGCAGAAGTTCCTGGCGGCGGGGCGAGGCCGAAGCGAGAACGAGCATGCGCTCTGATTTTAGTCGAAGAAATAGGGGCGCCTGTTCGCCTGCGCCGTGACCGTCAATGATTTGCCAAGCTGAAAGCGCGCAATCGTCCAAAGAACAAAGCCCACCACCATGAGGCACATCCCGGCGATCGGCAGTGCAGACCAGGCCGGCGGAGCAAGCTTCCAGATCAGCAGGCCTAGCACCGACCCTACGACGATTGTCAGCAATGCGTTTGGTCCGACCATGAAGTCGCCCGGCAGATCGCTTGCTCGGCAGACGAGAGTAACGCAGGAACGTGGCCGTGGCAAGCGTCGCTCGCCCTGCGACTTCGGCCACGCCAGTTACCATGCGTACCCGGTTGGGAAATGGGTGCGAATCACACCATCGGTTTTATGTGAAGTCCTCGCACGAACCTTCCGGAGTAATACACCGCGAGAATCACACTCCAAAGGAATTGTGTGACTTTGAGCAGTTCCCAGTCTCCATAAAGGTAGCGCAGACTATACCAACTTAAAACATGGACCATATATGCCAAGTCGTAGGCGGTCCCGATAGTGACTAAGATCCACAGGGCAGCCCCAAGTGCGTTAAGAATCTGCCTCAGTCGGCTAAGTCCGTGTGGAGTTGGATCCGTTGCTCGAGGTGCTGCCCGGCGCTCGATTCTTGTCCCCACCCAGTACCAAAACACGAATACGAACAAGAAGAATGTCACAATTCGAGGTTCAATCCAGAGCTTACCTAGTCTGATACCCAGCCTGAACAACATTTGTGCAGGAGCGGAATAGACATATGCCGGGAAATTCAGCCAAGCACTGAAGGGATTGCCATACCAACCCCAAGGCGCCGGGGCGTCGTCGGAGGCCCTTACGGACAGTTTGTATTGCACCCACGTCGTTATCGACAAGGGGAAAATCACACCTGGTAGTAAAAAACGCCACGGGATTTTTCGAACGTGCATTTGAGGTCCGAAGTTCATTGATGATTAGACACCAACCAGCATGAGCCGAGGGCGACCATGCTTCAACCCCTGTTAGAATCAAGGATTAGCCACTCACCATGGACGCAGCATTCATCCGCAATTTCGCGATTATCGCGCATATCGACCACGGCAAATCTACGCTCGCCGACCGCCTGCTGGAACTGACGGGATCGGTGACCGCGCGCGAAATGCAGGCGCAGGTGCTCGATTCCATGGACCTGGAACGCGAGCGTGGCATCACCATCAAATCCCATGCCGTCCGCATGGCGTATACCGCGCAGGATGGACAGACCTACCAGCTTAACTTGATCGATACACCGGGACATGTGGACTTCTCTTACGAAGTCTCGCGGTCTCTGGCGTCGTGCGAAGGAGCGCTGCTCGTGGTCGACGCGTCGCAGGGAGTCGAGGCCCAGACACTGGCCAACTCGTATCTGGCGATCAACCATGGGCTCGAGATTATTCCCGTCATCAACAAGATCGATCTGCAAAGCGCCGACATCCCGCGCACCAAAGAGATGATCGAGAGCGCAGTCGGGCTCGATGCGACGGACGCCGTGCTGATCAGCGCCAAGACCGGGCAGGGCGTTCCCGAGGTATTGGAAGCGATTGTAAAGCGCGTACCGCCGCCCAAGGGCTCGCCCGATAACCGGCTGCAGGCGCTGGTTTTCGATTCCTGGTTCGACCCTTACCGCGGAGTGATCGTACTGACCCGCGTGTTTCAGGGCACGCTGCGCAAGGGCGATCGAATTCGCCTGTGGTGGAACGGCACAACGTTCGACGCGGAGACTCTCGGCGTGCTCACACCCAAGCCGGTGGAGATCGATCAACTCGTGGCCGGCGAAGTCGGGTTCATCATCGCTAACATCAAGAATGTTGCCGACACAAAGATCGGCGACACCATCACCCACGACAACAATCCCGCGCTCGAGGCGCTGCCCGGCTTCGAGGAAATCAAGCCCATGGTGTTCGCCGGACTCTACACCATCGATGCTCACGCGCATACGCAACTCCGCGAAGCGCTCGAGAAATTGCGGCTGAACGATTCATCGTTCTTCTTCGAGCCAGAGAGCTCCGTCGCGCTCGGGTTCGGCTTCCGCTGCGGGTTCCTGGGCCTGCTCCACATGGAGATTATTCAGGAGCGGCTGGAGCGGGAATTCAATCTCGA
>OBLW0100001884.1_pt1 | contig 17473 bp, 18 predicted proteins | sample 1520161 | NCBI WGS metagenome assembly OBLW01 (sample SAMEA3539309, study PRJEB22396) | soil metagenome | biome: tundra; feature: field; material: soil | place: USA | collected 2010-05 | depth 0.15 m | reverse complement strand
GCGGGACACCGCCGCGTTGCTTCTCCATGGATCTCCAGTCTCCCCCGTATGGCGGACATGATGCCTGATCAGGTAGCGAGATCCTGCTCGATCGCGGCGAGTTCCTCGGCCGTGCCCTGGACCTTTGGCCCGGTGAACCAGGTACGGGCGGAGACCAGCCACCAGATGCCGGCGAAACCGATGACGGCCAGCAGGGCAACGATGGCGTAGTTGAATGTCTTCAGGGTAATCGGGCTCGCCGCGGGCAGCACGAACAGGATCGTGATGAACACGACCCAGATGCAGGCGATGATGCCGATCGGCCTGCTCCACCGGCCCAGGTGCCAGGGCCCGCGCTGGAAGTTGTCGCCCTGGCGCAGCCGCAGGAACGTCGGCGTGACGTACGCGATATACAGGCCGATCGTCGCGATGGAGGTCACTGCCGCGTAGGCGTAGCTGTTCCAGAGGTACGGCAGGCCGAGTATGAGCGCGCCGGCCGCGGCCAGCCAGATCGCGTTGGTCGGGGTCCTGGTGCGGTGGTTGACCCGGTGCCAGATCGCGGACCCCGGCAGGGCGCCGTCACGGGAGAACGCGTAGATCATCCGCGAGTTGGCCGTCACCGAGGACATGCCGCAGAAGAGCTGGGCGCCGATCGCGATGAGCAGCAGCAGCTTCCCGCCAGTGGCCCCGACCGCGTCGATGAAGATCTGGGCCGGTGGCACGCCGGTGGCCGAGCCCAGCTCAGCGGTGTAGTGCTGGATCGCGAACGTGATCCCGATCAGCAGGATCCAGCCTGCGAAGAGCGACACCAGGATCGACATCACGATGCCGCGGGGCCCGCTGCGGGCGGCCGAGTGGGTTTCCTCGGTCATGTGCGCGGACGCGTCGTAGCCCGTGAAGGTGTACTGGGCGAGCAGCAGTCCGAGCAGCAGCACGTAGAAGATGCTGTGGAAGCCGGTCGTGTTGAAGGTGGAGGTGAACACGAACTTGGCCGACTGGTGATGCGACGGCGCGAAGGTCAGCACGCCGACGATGATCAGGACGCCGACGATGTGCCACCAGACGCTGATGTTGTTCAGCAACGCGACCAGGCGGATGCCGAACTGGTTCAGCAGGCCGTGCACGAGCAGCACGGCGGCGAAAATCAGGATCGTTACCCAGTGATAGGTCGGGGTGCCGAACTGGAGATTCAGCAGCGCGTTGATGAAGAACGCGGCGCCGAAGTCGATGCCGGCCGTGATCGCGACCTGGCCGAGGAAATTGAACCAGCCGGTGAACCAGGACCAGGCCGGCCCGTTGGTCGGCGCGAGCTTGGCCGCCCAGTAGTACAGGCCGCCAGCGGTGGGGAAGCTGGAGCAGACCTCGGCCATGGCCAGGCCCACGAACAGGGTCATGATCCCGACGATCGGCCAGCCCCAGACGATGATGGCGGGCCCGCCGGCGCCCATGCCGTATCCATAGAGCGTCAGGCAGCCGGACAGGATCGAGATGATGGTGAACGAGACGGCGAAGTTGGAGAAACCGGACATGCGGCGGCGCAGTTCCTGCGCGTAGCCGAGCTCGTGAAGGCGCTTCTCATCCTGGCCGAGCTCGGCCGCTTGCTCGTGGACCGACACGGACTGCTCCTTACGTCGAGAGGGCCCCGGCTGTACATCGGAGGCCGTTGGGCACGGCCTGCTCCGCTGGCGGGGCGGGGCGATGAGGCCGGAAGCTGAACGAGCGTTGGTCGGCCGCCGGAATTTGAATGGTTTATTATCAGACCATTGGTGGCTAGAGCGCGGGCTCTGTCAAGACCCGTGGGTGGCCGAACCGGGGGCGGAAGACCCCGGCGGCGGCACGCGGGTGACGCGAGGGCACTCGCGTTCCGGCGTCGGCGGCCCGTCGGCCCCCCGTGGGCGCCCGGACGGCCGCCGGATCGTGCTCGCGATAGCAGGGGGGCCGCACCGGGGAGGAACCCAGTGACTGCCGGGCTTGAACTGACCGCCGTGCTAGGGCAGGTCCGCGCGGGCAATGCCTTCGAGGAGACAGTCGAGCGGCTGCTCACCGTCATCAAGCTTGGCGTGGTCGGACCGGGGGAGCGATTCCCCGCGGAACGAGACCTCGCAGTGCTGCTCGGCATCAGCCGCATCACGTTGCGTGAGGCCATCAAGGCATTGCAGCAGGCTGGATACGTCGAATCCCGGCGCGGGCGCTTCGGCGGGACCTTCGTCAGCTACACCCGGCCTGCGCCGAGCCGCGGCGAGTTGCGGCGCATCGCGCGCGAGGACGGCGGCCGGATCGCGGACGCGCTGACCTTCCGGATGGCGGTAGAGACCGGCGCCGCGCAGGTCCTGGCCCAGTCGCCGGGGGCATTTGACAGCGATGTCCTGCTCGCCCGCCTGGCCAGCGTGAATGGTGCGGTACCCGACGACTACCGGCGGATGGACACCCTGTTTCACCTGGCCATCGCCGAACTCACCGGGTCCAGCTTGCTCGCCGCGGCGGGCGCCGACGCCCGGATGCGGCTCAACGACCTGCTCAACGCGATCCCGGTGCTGCAGCGCAATATCGACCACACGGCCGCGCAGCACACGGCGATCGCCGAGGCGATCCTCGCCGGGGACACCGGGCGCGCCCAGCACGCCGTCGCCGAGCACCTGGAAGGCACCGCCGCCCTGCTCCGCGGCTTCCTGACCACTCCCGCGCGGCCTGACGAGGGAGCGACCTAGAGGTGTCCCCGAGGCCGCGGCCGTCCCGGCCGGCCTCAGGCCGCGACGGGCGCCTTGGCTTCTGCTGGCGCGGAGGGCTCAGGGTGACGCCGCAGGCGGGCCACCCCATCGCCGATCAGTGCGATAGCCAGCGCCACGCTGACCGGGATGGCCAGCGCGGTCGCCATGTTCATGCCGAGCATGTGCCTGGGCACCGCGGTGCCCTCGAAGTAGCCGGGCGGGATGAACGCGGCGATGGCGCACCCCGTCATGCACAGGACGAGAACCGCGCCGTCGCGCCGCCATGACCCGCTGTACCTGCGGCGCAGCGAGACGATCGCGATTCCCGCCATCACCGCCCACAGCGGGACCAGGAACAGCAGGCCCAGCTTCGGCCCGATGGCCCGGATCAGCCAGCTGACCACGTCCACCCGGGTTTCGACCGCGCCCGGTGGATGACCAGCGCTCGGTGCGTAGGTGCCCAGGTACCCTATCCGGACGTTGAGCGCGTACTTCGCCTCGAGCTGGCCGATGCCGATGATGCGGGAGGGATGGGTCAGCAGGAAATGCGCGATGTTGTGATCGCTCAGCTTCGCTGCGTACCGGGTGTACAGCGGATCATGACGGACCGTGACCGGTGACCAGTAGTCCGTGCCGGCGTACTTGGCCCAGCTGGCAGGCAGGCCGAGCGCACGCAGGTCGGCGTGCACGTTGTCGTGCCCAGTGACGATGCCGGCGAATGTCATGTCCACCGCCTGCTCATGATGCAGCGCCGCGGCGAACTTGCTCCCGTGGTCCCATAGCACGTAGATGCCGCCCAGCACGGTCAGGACCGCTATGACCGCCGCGGCAGCGGCCGTGCGCTGGGTCAGGAGCCGGCGCAGCCCGCGCCCGCGCACCGTGCTGGCCAGCACCAGCGTGAGGAAGATCGGCACGGCCAGGATGAGGTACTGCTCCTTCGAGAGCAGCACCAGGGCGCTGCCTGTCCCGGCCAGCAGCAGGCCGAACACGGTGGCGGGCCAGGACCGTCCCAGGTAGACCACGCCTGCCGCGACCAGCAGCAATCCGACCAGGGTGGAACCTTCGCTGAGCGGGCTGGCAAAGAGCTCGAAGAAAGCCCCATCGGCCATGACGAGCCACATGCCGGCCGCCACCGCCAGCCGGGCCCAGATGTTCACCCTCAGGCCGGTAGCCAGGCTGGCGATGGCGAACGAGGCGATCGCGCAGGTCAGCAGGCCCAGTGCGATCAGGTTGATGCGGCCGGGCAGGCCCAGCACCGGTGTCAGCCACTGGGCCACGACCAGCAGCAGGTGCTGCGACGACGGATAGAGATTGGCATGGGCACACGCACTGGGAGCCCGATCGAACTGGAAGTAGGCGTACTTGAATTCGCTCAGGTGGCCGCCGGTGACCGGCGCGACGTCGAAGGCGCACATCAGCCGCCCGCCATCGCCGTTGTTGGCGGTGCCGACGGGCACGGGGACCAGGAAGCGGACGGTGAACAAGCCCATCGAGCCGGCGAAAATCGACAGCCACAGGCCGACCACTCCGGTTACCCGCCGGGCGCGTGACCGGCCCGGGGCTCCGGCGGCCTGCATCTCAGTGCCGGGCGAGTCAGTGCCGGGCGAGTCAGTGCCGGGCGAGCCGGTGACAGATCCGTCCGGGCCGGCCGGTGCGGCCGCGCCTGGGGCGCCGCGATCGCCGCGCGTCGCCGCGCTGTCGCCGGCCGTCTCGCCGGCCGTCCGCTCCTCCTGCGACACCAGGTCCTCCTCATGTGCGCTGGTATGACTCTGCGCTTGTGTGCCACTGCGCTGCTATGGCTATCCGCTGGTATGGCTGTGCGCTGGCATGGCGAGCGGTCCACCGGGCTACGCAGGGCGCCTGCCGTTGCCCAGGGTGCTGCGGTCCTTCCAGCGCGTTCGCCCAACGGGAGGTTAACATTTGGCGATTCGCACCGACCGCCGTTTTGGCCGGGCTTGGGGGGTATCGGCCCGCGAATTGGGCGTGCCTCGCGCCCGGCATGAGGTAAGGCTTGCCTCAGTGATCAGCTTTATCCCCGCTGATGTTGCGGCCCGGGATGGATTTAAGACACACTGATGTTGTGGAAAGCGTGCGACCGGCAAGCGTGGGTTCCGGCGCCGCTGCGCGGAAGAGCGCCAGCGGCGCTGCTGGCGTGCACGCTGGGACCTCTCAGCAGGCTGGTTCGGAGCGGGGCACACGAGCCCGGATCGCCCGGCTGATCATGGAAAACGGCCCGGTCACTGCAGCCGGCCTGAGCACGCGCCTGAGCCTTACCCCGGCGGCTGTCCGGCGCCACCTGGACAACCTGCTGGCCGACAACATGATCGAGACGCGCACGGCGCGGCGTCCGGCGAGCCGCGGCCGGGGCCGCCCGGCCAAGCTGTTCGCCATCACCGATGTCGGGCGCGGCGCCTTCGAGCACGCGTACGACGACCTGGCCACCAGCGCCCTCCGTTTCCTCGCCGAGGTCGCCGGGCCGGCGGCGGTCGCCGAGTTCGCCCGCAGGCAGGTGGCTGACCTGGAGCGGCGGTACAGCCCCGTGGTGGCGGCCGCACCGGCGCAGGCACGGGTGCAGGCCCTGGCCGAAGCGCTGTCCGCGGACGGCTACGCCGCGTCCGCGTCTGGCGCGCCGGAAGGCAGTGCCGCGGCGGGCGGCGGCGTGCAACTGTGCCAGCATCACTGCCCGGTCGCCCATGTGGCAGCGGAGTTCCCCCAGCTGTGCGAGGCAGAGACCGAGGCATTCGGCCGGCTGCTCGGTACGCCCGTGCAACGGCTCGCCACTATCGCGCACGGCGACGGCATCTGCACTACGCACATCACAGCGCCGTCACTCCTGCACACCCGCCCGCACATGACAACAGAGCTAAACACCACTAAAGAGCCCGGAGGCATCTCCGTATGACGACGATCGCACACCCCGAACTCGACGGGCTTGATCGATACAAGTTCGGCTGGGCCGACTCGGACGTGGCCGGCACAGGCGCTCGCCGTGGCCTGTCCGAAGACGTCGTCCGTGACATCTCGGCGAAGAAGAGCGAGCCGGACTGGATGCTGGACCTGCGCCTGAAGGGCCTCCAGCTTTTCCGCCGCAAGCCCATGCCGACCTGGGGCTCTGACCTGTCCGGCATCGACTTCGAGAACATCAAGTACTTCGTCCGGTCGACCGAGAAGCAGGCCGCGAACTGGGACGACCTGCCGGCTGACATCAAGAACACCTACGACCGGCTGGGCATCCCCGAGGCCGAGAAGCAGCGCCTGATCGCCGGCGTGGCCGCCCAGTACGAGTCAGAGGTCGTCTACCACAAGATCCGTGAGGACCTTGAGGAGAAGGGCGTCCTCTTCCTGGACACCGACACGGCCCTGCGCGAGCAGCCGGACCTGTTCCGGGAGTACTTCGCCACGGTGATCCCGGTGGGCGACAACAAGTTCGCCGCGCTGAACACCGCGGTCTGGTCCGGCGGCAGCTTCATCTACGTGCCGAAGGGCGTGCACGTGGACATCCCGCTGCAGGCCTACTTCCGGATCAACACCGAGAACATGGGCCAGTTCGAGCGGACGCTGATCATCGTGGATGAGGGCGCCAGCGTGCACTACGTGGAAGGCTGCACCGCGCCGATCTACTCGTCCGACTCGCTGCACTCCGCGGTGGTCGAGATCATCGTGAAGAAGGACGCGCACTGCCGCTACACGACCATCCAGAACTGGTCGAACAACGTCTACAACCTGGTCACCAAGCGCGCCGTGGTGCAGGCGGGCGGCAGCATGGAGTGGGTCGACGGGAACATCGGCTCCAAGGTGACCATGAAGTACCCGGCGGTCTACCTGATGGGCGAACACTCCAGGGGCGAGACGCTGTCAGTGGCGTTCGCGGGCACCGGACAGCACCAGGACGCGGGCGCCAAGATGGTGCACTGCGCCCCGAACACCTCGTCCACGATCGTGTCCAAGTCCGTGGCCCGGGCCGGCGGCCGGACCTCCTACCGGGGCCTGGTCCAGGTGCAGGAGGGGGCCGCGCACTCCAAGTCCACGGTCAAGTGCGACGCGCTGCTGGTGGACACGATCAGCCGGTCGGACACCTACCCGTATGTGGACGTGCGGGAAGACGACGTGGAAATGGGCCACGAGGCCAGCGTCTCGAAGATCTCCGCTGAGCAGCTCTTCTACCTGATGAGCCGGGGCATGACCGAGGACGAGGCCATGGCCACCATCGTCCGCGGGTTCGTCGAGCCGATCGCCCGTGAGCTGCCGATGGAATATGCCCTCGAGCTCAACCGGCTGATCGAGCTGCAGATGGAGGGGGCGGTCGGCTGATGGCGGGGCTGCAGGGGGCAGTGGAATCCACCGCCCCAGTTTCAAGGCTGCATGAGCACAGGTCGTACGACCTCGCTGACTTCCCGGTGCCGACGGGCCGCGAGGAGGAGTGGCGGTTCACCCCGCTGCGCCGCCTGCGTGGCTTGCACAGTGCGGACCAGGCCCTGGCCGAGGGCAAAGTGACGGTGGAAACGGATCCGGCGCCCGAGGTAACGGTCGAAATTACCGAACGCAACGATCCCCGCGTCGGCCGTAGCTTCATCCCGGCCGACCGGGTCAGTGCCCGGGCGCTCGCCTCGGTGCGCGAGGTAACCATCGTCACCGTCCCCGCCGAGGCGGTCGCCTCCCGGCCCACGGTGATCTCGGTCCGCGGCGAGGAAGCGGCCGGGGCCGCGTTCGGTCACCTGGTGGTGGACGTGGCGCCGCTGGCCGAGGCGGTGCTGGTGCTCGACCATCAGGGCAGCGCTACCTACGCCGACAACGTGGAGATCATCGTCGGGGACGGCGCGTCGCTGTCGCTGGTGAGCGTCCAGGACTGGGCCGACGATGCGGTGCACGTCTCGCATCATCACGCGACGCTCGGCCGGGATGCCCGGCTCCGGCACACTGCCGTCACGATCGGCGGTGGCGTCGTGAGACTGGCACCGTCGGTTCGTTATGCCGGCCCTGGGGGAGATGCGGAGCTGCTCGGCCTGTACTTCGCGGACGCCGGCCAGCACCTGGAGCACCGGCTGTTCGTGGACCACACGCAGCCGCGCTGCCGCAGCCGGGTGGAGTACAAAGGGGCGCTCCAGGGCGAGGGCGCGCACTCGGTCTGGATCGGGGACGTGCTGATCCGGGCGGAGGCGATGGGGACCGACACCTATGAGCTCAACCGGAACCTGCTGCTGACCGAGGGCGCCCGCGCCGACTCGGTGCCGAACCTGGAAATCCTGACCGGCGAGGTGGTGGGCGCCGGACATGCCAGCGCCACCGGCCGGCTGGAGGATGAGCACCTGTTCTACCTGATGGCCCGCGGCATCCCGATGGAGGAGGCGCGGCGGCTGGTGATCCGCGGATTCTTCGGCGCGCTGATCAACAAGATCGATGTGCTGGAACTGCGCGAGCGGATCGCCGCGTCCATCGAGGCTGAGCTGACCCGCAGTCTGGGCGGTGGGGACACCCCCCGGACCCCCGGGCCGGAGCTGGGATGAGCGGGACAAGCACGTTCGTCCGGGCCTGCGCCCTGGCCGACCTGGCCGAGAACAGTGCCATCGGGGTGGAGATCGGCGACCTGCCGGTGGCCCTGGTGCGCACCGGTGGCGAGGTCTTCGCGCTGCACGATGTCTGCTCGCACGAGGAAGTCCCGCTGTCCGAGGGCGAGATCTACGACCACACCGTGGAGTGCTGGCTGCACGGGTCCTGTTTCGACCTGCGGACCGGCGCTTCCACCGGCCCCCCGGCGACCAAGCCGGTGGCCACCTACCCAGTAAAGATCGACGGGGACGACGTCTATGTCGCCGTCCCCGCGACCGACCTGATCAGCTGACTTACATCGACTGACTGATATCGACCAGGAGATTAGTGATGGCCACTCTTGAGATCCGCGACCTGCACGTCAGCGTGGTGGATCCGGCTGCGGCGGCGGGCGACCATGGCGGCGAGGACAGCCGCGAGATCCTGCGTGGCGTCGACCTGACCGTGGCGGCCGGCGAGACCCACGCCATCATGGGCCCGAACGGGTCCGGCAAGTCCACCCTCGCCTACGCGATCGCCGGGCACCCGAAGTACACGGTCACCAAAGGCTCGGTCACCCTCGACGGGGAAAACGTGCTGGCCATGAGCGTGGACGCGCGGGCCCGGGCGGGCCTGTTCCTCGCCATGCAGTACCCGGTCGAGGTTCCGGGCGTGTCGGTGTCCAACTTCCTGCGCACTGCGGTCACCGCGGTCCGCGGCGAGGCGCCCAAGCTGCGGCTCTTCCTGAAGGAGATGCGGGAGGCGATGGCGGCCCTGTCCATCGACCCGGTGTTCGCCGAGCGCAACCTCAACGAGGGCTTCTCCGGCGGGGAGAAGAAGCGGCACGAGATCCTCCAGCTCGAACTGCTCCAGCCGAAGATCGCGATCCTCGACGAGACCGACTCCGGGCTGGACATCGACGCGCTGCGGGTGGTGTCCGAGGGGGTGAACCGGTTCCGCAAGGAGCCGGACCACGGCGTCCTGCTGATCACCCACTACACCCGGATCCTGCGGTATGTGACCCCCGACTTCGTGCACGTGTTCGTGGGTGGCCGGATCGTCGAGGAAGGCGGCCCGGAACTCGCCGAGGCACTGGAAGCGGGCGGGTACGAGCGGTTCCTGACTGTGCCAGCCCGGGGCGACGCCCCCCCGGAGCCCCCCGCGAAAGGCCCGGCGACATGACGGTAACTCAGGCCGCCACCCGGCCACTCGACGTGGCCGCGGTGCGCGCCGACTTCCCGATCCTGGCCAGGACGGTGCGGCACGGCCACCCCCTGGTCTATCTCGACTCGGGGGCCACGTCGCAGAAGCCGCGGCAGGTTCTCGACGCCGAGCGTGAGTTCTATGAGCAGCACAACTCGGCCGCCCACCGGGGCGCCCATCTGCTCGGTGAGGAAGCCACGGACGCCTACGAGGGTGCCCGGCTCAAGGTGGCGGCGTTCATCGGCGCCGACCCGGGCGAGATCGTGTTCACCAAGAACGCGACCGAGGCGGTGAACCTGGTCGCCTACGCGATGAGCAACGCGGCCATCGCCGGACCGCAGGCTCAGCGGTTCCGGCTGGGCCCGGGTGACGAGGTGCTGGTTACCGAGATGGAGCACCACGCGAACCTGGTGCCGTGGCAGCAGCTGTGCCTGCGCACCGGCGCGACGCTGCGCTGGATCCCGGTGACTCTGGAGGGGCGGCTGGACCTCGCCACCCTCGACGAGCTGATCAACCCGCACACCAAGGTCGTGGCCCTGACCTGCCAGTCCAACGTGACCGGCACGCTGCCGCCGGTCGCCGAGATCGCCGCGCGGGCGCACGCGGTCGGGGCGGTCGTGCTCGGAGACGGCGCGCAGTCGGTGCCGCACCAGGTCACCGATGTGGCCGCGCTCGGCCTGGACTTCCTGGTCTTCTCCGGGCACAAGATGCTCGCCCCGTACGGGATCGGCGTGCTGTACGGGCGGCGCGAGCTGCTCGAGGCGATGCCGCCGTTCCTGACCGGCGGGTCGATGATCGAGGTGGTCCGGATGGAGGGGAGCACCTTCCTGCCGCCGCCGCAGCGGTTCGAGCCGGGTGTGCCCGCTGCCGCGCAGGCCGCGGGCCTGTCCGCGGCCATCGACTACTTGACCGGGCTCGGCATGGCGAACGTCGCCGCGCATGAGGAATCGCTGACCGCGCACGCGCTCAAGGTCCTCGGCGAGATCGACAGCCTGCGCATTCTCGGCCCGCTCAACACGGAATACCGTGGCGGCGCTGTGTCCTTCGGCGTGGCGGACGTGCACCCGCACGATGTGGGCCAGGTCCTCGACGATCTTGGCATCGCGACGCGGACGGACCACCACTGCGCCTGGCCGCTGCACCGGGCGCTCGGCGTGCCGTCGAGCACCAGGGCGTCGTTCTACCTGTACAACACGCACGAGGAAGTTGATGCCCTGGCCGAAGGTGTCCGCTACGCCCAGCGGTTCTTCGGCCGGACGTGATGGCCTGCCAGGTGCCGGAATACAGGGTGCCGGAACACACGGGGCCGGCCGGCTTGTTCAGGGAGGTGTGATGCAGCTCGAGTCCTTGTACCAGGAGATCATCCTGGACCATTACCGGCGTCCGCACGGCAAGGGCCTGCGGGAGCCCTATGACGCCGAGGTGCACCATGTGAACCCGCTCTGCGGCGACGAGGTGACCCTGCGGGTCTCGGTCAAGGACGCGGGCGGCGAGCCGACCGTGGCCGACATCTCCTACGACGCGCTCGGCTGTTCCATCAGCCAGGCGAGCGCGTCGGTGATGACCGACCTGGTCGTCGGCAAGACCGTTGACGAGGCCATGGCGATCAGCGGCGAGTTCCTCAGGCTCATGCAGTCGAAGGGCGAGGGCGCCGGTGACGAGGAGGTGCTCGGCGACGCGGTCGCGTTCGAAGGAGTGGCGAAGTACCCGGCCAGGATCAAGTGCGCCCTGCTGGGCTGGATGGCCTGGAAGGACGCAACCGCGCAGGCGCTTGATGCGGCCGGGCGCGCCGACGCTCTGCTCACCGAGACTGGGCCAGCCGAGACTGGGCCAGCCGAGACTGGGCCAGCCGAGACTGGGGCAAGGGAGACAGCATGACGGAGAACGCTGTGACAACACAGGACACTGCTGCCGCGCAGGACAGTGCCACCGCGCAGGACACCGCCGAGAGCACTGATAAGGCACCTGGCCGCGACACCGAGGACCTCCTTGAGGCACTCCGCGACGTGGTGGACCCCGAGCTGGGCGTCAACGTGGTGGACCTCGGCCTCATCTATGGGGTGACCCTGGCGGAGGACAACGTCGCGACGATCGACATGACCCTCACCAGCGCGGCATGCCCGCTGACCGACGTGATCGAGGATCAGGCCCGCGCCGCCCTGGACGGCCTGGTCACGGACTTCCGGATCAACTGGGTATGGCTGCCGCCGTGGGGGCCCGACAAGATCACCGACGATGGCCGGGAGCAGCTGCGCGCCCTCGGCTTCAACGTCTGAGCGCTCCCGCGCTCCCAGCGGAGCTGCTCAACAGCGACCCGCGTGGATTCGCCTGGGGCGTCTGGCACGATCGCACACCCACGCTGGTCAGGCGGATCCGGGATGCGCACCCGTATGGCCCGGCGCAGCGCCGCGCGCTCAACGCGCTGCTAGCGGAGACCGCGGCCGACCCGATGCCGATGGGCACGAGATCTGGGCATCGTGGGGCGAAGGTCCTTCGGTAAGCCGTGGCTGGACGCGCCGTTCCTGTGGTCTGAGTCGTACTTCTACCGGTGCCTCATCGACGTCACCAACGGGCTTATCCAGGTCAGGACCTGATCGCTGGCGGCGGTGCCGCCCTGGGCCAGTGCCGCCCCCCGGTACTTGGCGTGTCAGCCGGCCTGGACGGAGATCTCCGGGCCACCGCCCGGGCCGGGGAACTGGTTGTTCAGGTTGTTGGTGGGCAGCGGCTTGCTCAGGTCGGCGAGTACCACCTGCTGGCCGATGGTGAGGCCGGAGGTGATCCGGGTCAGCACTGGCCCCTTGGTGCCGACCGTGACCCGGGTGACCTTGGTCTTGCCCCCGGCGTAGACGGTGACTGTGGCCGAGCGGCCGGGGCCGTGCACGGCCGAGGTGGGCACGCTGACCCCGCTGCCCCGCGCCGTGGTGATGGTGACGTTGGCGTATCCGCCGGCGTGCAGGCCGGAGGGCGGCCCGGTCAGGCCGATCGTGACGGAGTAGGTCGGCGGTGACCCGCTGGTGGCCGGCACCAGCCCGATCAAGGCCACCGAGCCGCTGAGCGGGGTGCTCGTGCCGTCCGGTTGCACGCTCGCCCGCTGCCCGACCTTGAGGTCCGGCAGGTCGGCCACGGCGACCGTGGTCACCACCTGGTAGCTGTCCAGCCCGGCGATCACGAACGCGGTGCTGCCCGCGCCGGCGCTGCCGCCCGGGCTGACGCTGACCGTGACCACGGTGCCGTCGATCGGGCTGACGACGCTGGCATCGGCGAGGTTCGCCTGGGCCACGGTGACCTGCGCCGCCGCCGCGTCGGCTGAGGCCTGGTCGGCGGCCAGTTGCGCCGCGCTGACCGGCCCGGCCGAGCCGCCGCCCCCAGCGCCGCCCCGGACGGTGCTGCTGCTGCTGCTGCTGCCGCCGCCCGCGGTCTTGCTGGCCGCGGCGGCAGCGCTGGACAGCCACGCCCATCCCCTGCGGGCAGTCGGCCATCACCGCGAAGCGCTCTGACCTGTTCGGATGGGCGGGCTACGGGTACTGCCCCAGCCATTCGCGCTGGTACTGGGGTGCCAGGCTGCTGCTCATCGTCACCTGCGACGGGACCGTGACCGGCTTCGCCCTGGCCAACCCGAAGCTCGCCGGCGAACGCGAGCAAGCCCGGACGATGCTGGAGCGCCAGCCGGCGAACCGCCCGGCACCAGGCACCGCCATCGTCACGGACAAGGGCCTGTCCGGCGGAGACACCGAAGCGTTCTTCGCAGCCCGGACCTGGGCCTGGCACTGATCCGCCCGGCCCGCAAAGACGAGAAGACTCCCCGCTACTTCCCGAACTGGCTGCGCCAGCGGGTCGAGGCGATCATCTGGACCCTGAAGAACCAGCTCGGCCTCGAACGCCACGGCGGACGGGTCCCCGCCGGGCTGTGGGCCCGGATCGTCCAGCGACTGCTTGCCCTCAACGCCACCAGCTGGCACAACTGGCGCATCGGCGCGCCCGTCAAGCGTTCCCTCATCGGCAACGACCACTGACCTGCCCACATTTCCCGGTCAACGATCTAGGCCGGATCTGGAAGGCTTCCCCGCAGGCCATCAAGCAAGATAGCCCACCGCTCTACGGTGGTAAGCGTGAGCATCCCCGACTGGACCCAGGGGTCATCCGCGAACCGCTTCCGGACGGCGTCCTGGTCAGGCGCGTTGACGATGATCAGAACCTCGCGCTCACCCTGGAGCGGTCCGCCGAGCACGATGAACCCCGAGTCGACAAGACCGTCCACGAAACGAGCATGATCTTCAAAGCCGATCTGCCCGCGCAGGTCTCGGGTCCAGTCCCATGGCCCGCCCCGCCTCTGGCGCACGGCGTAGAACTCCACAGGGCTCATGCTAGACCGAGTCAGTGCGCCAGCGATGCCGAGCGATATGGGTCGAGAAGACCTACGGAGTCGGTAAGACGACCACGCTGCGGATGATGCTCGGCCTGGTGCGCCCGGATGAAGGCACAGCCACCATCAACGGGACGGCCTACCGGGATCTGCAGGATTCGCTGCGCCAGGTCGGCGCGGTTCTGGAAGCATCCAGCTTCCATCCAGGCCGGACAGCCCAGAGTCACCGCCGGGATCGGCGCCGTGTGCTCGGCGGCGCGGCCTTCGGCCCCGCCCACGGCGCGTCCACCGGGGCGGTCCCGCTCCCGTTCGCGGCCGTGACGGCGCTGCTCGCGGCCGTGGCTATCCTGATCGCGGTGGCGGCCGCCCGGACGACCGTGGCGCGAGACGTCACCTAATCGCGATGTCACCTAGTCAGGAGGCGGCTGTGGCGCCCGGCGGGCACGTCATCGAGAACCCGCTCAGCGGGGAGCAGATCACGATCCGCGCGACGGCCGCGGAGACCGGGGGCAGCGTACTTGAGTGGGAGCTCGTGCTGGCCCCGGGCGGGCGGGTGCCGAGCAGCCACGCCCATCCCGAGCAGGAGGAGTCCTTCACCGTGCTCGCGGGGCGGATGAGGTTCAGGGTGGCGGGCCGGCGGGTGACGGCGGGCCCGGGCGACACGGTGCGGGTCCCGCCCGGCACGGTGCACCATTTCGCCAACGCCGGAAGCCAGCCCGCCCGGGTCGCGGTGCGGACCAGGCCCGCGCTGAATATGCAGGAGCTACTGGAAACCGCCGCGGTGCTGGCCCAGGAGCAGCACGCGGCGGCGCGCAGGCTGCCCAGCCCGCTCGACCTGGCCCTGTTCATGCGCGACTTCGAGCGTGAGGTGCGGGCTCCGTACCTGCCGCCCGCGCTGGTCCGCGCCGTCACCCACCCTCTCTCCTGGCTGGCCAGGCGGCGCGGGCTCGACGCGCGCTACCGGCGCCTGCGGGAACCCGCTGCGGGCCGGGCCGGCTCCTGACTGCCAGCCGTCGCGCGAAGGACACCGTCCGATGAACGCGGTCGAGGTCGCTCACCTGGTTAAGCGCTACCGGGCAGCGCGGCGCAACGCCGTCGACGACATCAGCTTCGACGTCCCGGAGGGCCAGCTTTTCTGCATGCTCGGGCCGAACGGCGCGGGAAAGACGACCACGGTCTCCATCCTCACCACGACCCTCGCGCCGACCTCGGGCCGGGTCCGCATCGCCGGCCGGGACCTCGCGATGGAGCAGGCGGGGGTTCGCCGGGAGCTCGGCGTCGTTTTCCAGCAGCCCTCGCTCGACCTCAACCTCACGGCCGAGGAGAACATCAGGTTGCACGCGGTGCTCTACGGGCTCTACCCCTGGCGCCCCCGGTACCGCCTGATGCCGGCCAGCTACCGCAGCCAGGTGCAGGAGGTGGCCGGCGTCCTTGATCTTTCCGACATCCTGGGACAGCGGGCGCGTGCGCTGTCCGGGGGGCTGCGGCGCAGGCTGGAGATCGTCCGGGCGCTCATGCACCGGCCCCGCGTGCTTTTCCTCGACGAGCCGACCGCGGGCCTCGACCCGGAGAGCAGGCGCAGCCTGTGGGCCTACCTGCGGCAGGCCAGGGCCGGCCTGGGGACCACGGTGTTTCTCACGACCCACTACCTGGAGGAGGCGGAGGCCGCCGACGCGCTGTGCGTCCTGGCCAGGGGCCGGATCATCGAGCGCGGTAGCCCGGCCGAGGTCAAGGCGCGCCAGCTGAGCCCGGAGCTCGTGCTGGACGCCAGGGACCGGGACGGCCTGCGCCGCGAGCTCGACGCGCTCGGCCTGCGGGTCACCGGGACCGGCCAAGGCGGCGAGGCCGGCCCGCTGCGGGTGCCGCTGAACGGGCGCAGCGCGCAGGGCATCGTCGCCGCGATAGGCGCCGAGCTGACCAGGTTCGAGATCGCCGAGCCGACGCTGGAGGACGCCTACCTGCTGCTGCTTGAGCGGGCCGGCCCATGAACGACCGGGCCGCAGGCGATAAGGCCATGAGCGATAGGGCCATGAGCGTGCATCCAGGCACTGGATCTGCTCCGGCGCTGACCGGCCTGGCGCACGAGCTGTCCGGGATCGCGATCATCGCCCAGCGCGACGTGATCAAGCTGCTGCGCGACCGGCCCAGGCTGGCGGTCAACCTGGCGTTCCCCATCCTGCTCATCGGCGGTCTGGGCAGCATCCTGCAGCCCACCGTGGGGCGGGTCACCGGCTTGAACGCGGTCACGCTCGCGTTCACCGGGGTGCTCGCGGCCAGCCTGTTCCAGTCCGCGGCCGCGGGCATGATCTCGATCGTCGAGGACCGGGAGACCGACTTCTCCCGTGAGCTGTTCGTGACCCCGGTCTCCCGGCTGACCCTGGTCACCGGGAAGGTGGCCGGGGAGACCCTGGTCGCGTTCTGCCAGGGGATCTTCATCGTCGTGTTCGCGGTGGCATTCGGCGTCCGGATGTCGCCGGGGCAGCTCGCGGCGCTGCTGGCGCCGTGCCTGGCCTGCTGCCTGCTGGGCGGTGCGTTTGGGCTCGCCACGATCGCCGCACTGCCGAACCAGCGCTCCGCGATGCAGATCTTCCAGTTCCTGATCATCCCGCAGTACGTGCTCGGTGGTGTCCTGGTGCCGCTCCGCGGGACGGCGTTCTACCTGAACGTACTCGCGCACCTGATGCCGATGCGCTACGTGGTCGAGCTGACCCGTGCCGCGTTCTACGCGGGGACGCCGGGCTACCGCCAGGTGGTGTCCGGTAGCCCGCTGCTCGACGCTGTGGTGACCGGGACGCTGTTCGTCATCCTCATGCTCGCCGGGGCGGCCGTGTTCGGCTACCGGGAGCGAACCCGCTGAGCTGTGCGCGCCGGGCGCCCCGCTGAGCCGTTGTTCAGCTGCTCTCCAGGACGCGCGCGAAGGCGCGCAGGTATCGGGGGTCGCCCTGCCGCTCGCGCAGCAGCCAGTATTCGGCCCCCCAGAACAAGTACCCGTCCATGACGAATCCGCTTTGATTACTCCAACGCATGCACTGGCTGTAGTTCCCGATCAGATCCTCGGGACGGCAGCTGTACATGGCCCGGCCAGCCGGGCTGGGCGGGGTGGTGACGGCCTCCCACGGTTCGGCCTGTACCTCGGCGATCATCAGCCGCCGCCCGTCCTGGGCCGCCCACTCCAGCAGCCGCTCTCGCCGCCGCTGCTGCCAGCGGGCCCTGCTGCCGTCGAGGTACAGGGTTAGCGGCCCGGCGGCGGCCAGCGCGTGGCGGGGGTAGAAGTCGATGCCGACGATGTCGGCCAGGCGCTGCGCTACCGACAGGGAGTCACCCTGATCCCTGGTGCGCCACCATTGCTGCACCCGGACCGGCGTCGAGGTCGGCAGGAAGCCGTTCATCATGACCGGCCTGCCCGGGTCCGCGGCGCGTACCGCCTCGACCTCCGCGCGGACGAACGCCTCGGACAGGCGCCAGGAGTGCTCCATGCCGAGCGGGTCGACTGCCTCGTGCTCGACCTGCCAGGCAGTGATCGCGTCCCGGTCCCGGTACCGCTCCACCACGCGGGTGACGAACGCGGTTCCGGCCTCCAGCAGCCGCCGGTGCTCATCGGGTCCGACCAGGGCTCCTTCCCGCAGTGGCCGGTCCAGGTGGTGCGGCGGCACGAAGAACTCCGGGTAGCCGAACGCCTTCACCGGGCCGACGC
>OBLW0100001882.1_pt1 | contig 17507 bp, 13 predicted proteins | sample 1520161 | NCBI WGS metagenome assembly OBLW01 (sample SAMEA3539309, study PRJEB22396) | soil metagenome | biome: tundra; feature: field; material: soil | place: USA | collected 2010-05 | depth 0.15 m | reverse complement strand
GCTCTTCCGATCTCTTCCCGCGTACACAACGTTGCGGCCAGGGTCAGATAGCCGCCGGTCAGGGCCTTGCCGACCGTGAGGATGTCCGGCACGACACCGCATCTGTCGGCCGCCCACAGCGTTCCGGTCCGCCCGAACCCGGTCGCGATCTCGTCCAGGATCAGCAGAGCCCCGTGCTCGCGCGCCAGGGACGCAAGCACCTGCACGACATACGGGCTGTAGATGTGCATCCCACCGGCGCCCTGGAGCACCGGCTCCGTCACGACCGCTGCCACCTCGGATGCGTGAGCGCCATACAGCTCTCGCGTCTGCTGCTCCCAGGCGGCCATGGCCGGATCGTCAGCCGAGACGTTGATCCCAGCAGGTGGACGCGGGGCGAAGATCTGCTCGGGAAGGACGCCGGTGAACAAGGAGTGCATGCCGCCGACTGGGTCGCAGATGCTCATCGGTGCGAAGGTGTCGCCGTGGTAGCCACCACGGATCGTGAACATCTTCTTTCGCGGTCGTCCCGCGTTGACATGGAACTGCCACGCCATCTTCAGGGCCACCTCCACCGAGACCGACCCCGAGTCGGCCAGGAACACGTGCTGCAGCGGTGACTGTTCATGGCCAGCCAGTCGCGGCGCGAGCTCGATCAGCTTGCGTCCCAACGCGATTGCCGGTTCGTGGGTCAGCCCGCCGAACATGACGTGACTCATCCGCCCCAGCTGGGCGCGGGCCGCCCGGTCCAGCGACGGCACTGCATAGCCATGGATCGCGCACCACCAGGACGACATCGCGTCAATGACGCTGACGACCTGTCCGTCATGGCGGCGCAACCGCAGGCGTACACCGGACGCAGACTCCACGAGGTAGGGGGTCGACGGCGTCAGCGCGGACGAGTACGGGTGCCAGAGGTGTTCGCGATCAAACGCGACCAGGTCGCTGAGCTGGTCTTGGTCGGTCATCGTCTGTTGTAACAAGGCAGGCAGCTACGAGCTCGCGAGGTTGCCGCGCTCGAGCCTGTTCATCGGTGCAGGACGCTCTCACTGGCCAGGTGCACACCGAGCTTGTCGAGGAGCTGGTGGTCATGGTTGCGGCCAGCGTTGGGCGTGGTCAGGAGCCTCTCACCGAGGAAGATGCTGTTTGCCCCGGCGTGCAGGCACAAGGTCTGGAGCTCGTCACTCATCGACTCCCGGCCGGCAGACAGGCGCACCACCGAATGTGGCATCAACAAGCGGGCGGCCGCGACCGTACGGACGAGCTCGAGCCCGTCGATCGGCTCGACATCGTCCAGCGGCGTGCCCGGCACCTGCACCAGGAGGTTGATCGGCACGCTCTCCGGATGCGGGTCCATCGACGCCAGCTGGTGCAGGAGACCGGCCCGGTCGTCGCGGCTCTCGCCCATCCCCACGATCCCGCCGCAGCAGAGGTTCACTCCGGCCGCCCGGACGTTTGCCAGGGTGGCCAGCCGGTCGTCGTACGTGCGGGTGGTGATGACCTCACCGTAGAACTCAGGTGAGGTGTCCAGGTTGTGGTTGTAGTAGTCGAGACCGGCGGTGGCCAGTGCCGCGGCCTGCGCTGCGGTGAGCATGCCGAGCGTCGCACAGGTCTGCAGCTCAAGTGCAGCAACCTGCCGTACGGCGGCTGCTACCGCGTCGACCTGGCGGTCCGTTGGGCAGCGCCACGCGGCGCCCATGCAGAACCGGGTGGCACCATCCGCCTTCGCGTCGCGGGCTGCGGCAACGATCTCCTGCGTGCTGAGCAAGGCCTGAGATTCGAGGCCGGTCTGGTGTCGCGCCGACTGTGGGCAGTAGGCGCAGTCCTCCGAGCAGCCGCCGGTCTTGATCGAGACGAGCGAGGCGCCCTCGATCTCGTTGGGGTCAAAGCGGTCGCTGTGGACGCGGTGCGCGTCGGCGAGCAGGTCGTGGAACGGACGGTCGAGAATCTCTCGAACCTCGGCTTGGGTCCAGTCATGGTGGATCATCGACTATTAGCTCTCCTACGAGAAGGCGACGCCAAACCGTGGGCAGAAGCCCACCTTGGCCCAGGGCACGATGACCCATTTCACCATTCCCACGAAGATAACAGCACGTCATCCTCGGCGGTCACGAGGCTGCCGCCCAAGAGGCCTGAACGCGTTGTTCCCCCCAGACGCGCCTGCGGGTGGGGGGCAGCGGGGTGACCCTTCGCCGCAGTCTGACCGTGCGGGTGTTCTACCCCCCGCGCCCGGGCGCCTCTGGTCAGGAAGTTCCCGAAGAGCCGATCCCCCGCCGGAGCCGGGCCTGGGTGTGCGTGGGACGAAGGTCATCGGGTCCCTAAGGTCAGTTTGGCTTGCCGTTGACGCGCGCAGACCGTTCCTCGCACTCACGATGTAGCCGCGCGGTGACCACCGGCCGAGGAAGGAAGAGATCCCCGTGGACCGATCCCTGACCGAGTACCAGTGTGCCCTTCGCCCGGCATGCCCGATGGTGCCTATCCCGGGCAGAGACCCTTTCGATTTCCGATCACCCGATTCGAGCCCGCCATGGTGGCGAAGTCAGCGAAGCTCCAGACGCGGGCCCCGTCGCTCACGCCTGCGCCGACGACGATTCAGGCGACGGGAGAGCACGGCCGTGTTCGCTGCCGCGGACCTGCCGGTACTGCCCCCGCCGGCAGACCGATCAGCCCAGCGGACCGCGCCCCGGTGGGGGCCGCTGACCTATGCCGAACCCGTGTTCGCCCCCGCCGCGCGGGTGCCCCTGGCGGGACTGCTGCTGGCGACCCCCGGCTTGGATGCCGTCTTCGACCTCCGTTGAAGTCGCCGGCTCCTCAGAGGCTTGTGGATCGACGCTCACCTCGGTTGCCGGCTGCGACGGTGGGTCGGATGGAGCGTTGCGCGGTCTTTCGCAGCGGGGGAACGGCGCCCGAAGCCAGGAAGTCGCTGACGGGAAGAGTCGCCGCACCCAGCGCTACAGCGTCGCGCCCCAGCTGAGCCGCAACGATGGACACGACGCTGAAGGGCATGCGCAATGCCTGTTCGGAGGCGACCTCACGAATCGCCGGCAGGAGCCTGTCCCCGAGAATCTCTTGGATCCACCCGCCGACGACGATTCGCTCGGGGTTGAACAAGTTGATGAGGTTGGCAATACCTGCACCGAGATACGTTGCCGTCTCCTGCAGGACCCTGGCCGCGGACTCGTCCTGGCTGGGCGCCTGCACAATCGCGGTCAGGCGCGCGACGAGGTCGGTGACGGCGCCGGTGGCAGTGCGCTGCCGCAGCTCGTCGTACCGAGCCACGAGCGCCCAGCCGCCGATGTACGCCTCGAGACATCCCTTGGCGCCGCAGCGACAGGTCCGACCGTCAACCATCACGGTGGTGTGCCCCCACTCGCCCGCGCTGCTGGAGGTCCCGCGGTACAGCTCACCTTGGGTAAAGATACTGGCGCCGGTGCCCGTGCCCAGGAGCACGATAATCGTGCTATCGGCGTCCCTGGCCGCACCAAACCACTTCTCAGCTTGTCCGAAGGTCTTGGCTCCGTTCTCGACAAACAGCGGCAAGCTGGTTCCACGTCGCAGCATCTTCCCGAAGGGCACCCCATCCCACCCCACGGTTTGGGCGTGGACGACCGCGTCGTCGCCGTTCTCGACGAGCCCGGGCACGCCAACTCCGACCCCCAGGATCTCGTCCTGAGCCAGTCCGGAGTACAACATGACGCGGTCTAGCCCTTCCAGCACGTGCTCGGCCGTCTTCTCGGGATCGAGCAGCCCCGCGGTCGGGGTGATGGAATGCGAAGCTCGAACCTGCATGTCGAGATCGAAGAGCTCGACGAGAATGGCGGTCTCGCCGACGTCGACGCCGACGACGTACTTGTAGTCGGGCTTGACGCGCAGCAGCGCCCGCGGACGACCGCCATCGGAGTCTTCCGCGCCGGCCTCAACGATTACGCCCTGGTCGAGCAGGTCGCCCACGAGGTTGCTGACGGTGGCTGCGCTGACGCCCGTCGCCGCTCCGATCTGTTGGCGGGTTATGGGACCGTTGTGGTAGACGGCCGCCAACGCTTGGGCGCGGTTGCGCCTACGTAGGTCGCGGACGTTGATGGCCCTGCCCCTGGTCATTGACCCTCGCTCTGCCGGTCGAACGGCTCCATGCCGGTCGTCGTTCGCAGGATAGTTTTGACCGTGAACGAACGCAAGACCGCGAGTCATTGTCGATGTGAACCGCATACCGTCTGATTGCAGTGTTTGATCGAGCCGCCCACGCCGTGGCGGCACTCGACCTGCTTTGGCGGTGAGGTGCGTTGCCCGCCAGGTCCGGCCCATTGCAGTGAACGGACCCTGACTGGCTTACCCCTGAACCGTGAAAGATGACTCCTCGACCTCGCACCGAGATCCTTGCGCGGGCACGCTTCACGACCGGGATACCCCCCGCCAGCATGACCTCGAGGTGGACGCGACCCCGAGGACCACCGCCTGTCGCCGTGCTGGGTCTGTCGCCTGGCCCACCTCGGAAGTCAAGGAGAGCTGTCGCGCCAGTGGTGATCACCGGGCCCATCGGCACCCGGATCACAGGCGTCCGAGGCTGACGCCACTGGGGGTCTGCGATGGGCCTCAGGCGCGTGGCCTTACCCCGAATGAACCCGCCGGCTAGATTCCTTGACATAGCATAAGTCTTGTAGGAAGGTGTGAAGGGACATCTCCGGGACTGCAGTGCAGCGTCGCCTGCCCGATCGCGTCTTGACGCACACCGCCCGGCTTCTTAACGGAAAGGACACATTGTGCGACTCACCAAGATCTCGGCCGTCGCCGTTGCAGGACTGATGGCGATACCCCTGGCTGCCTGCGGTAGCAGCACCAGTACCAGCGGCGGGGCATCCTCGAGCAAGTCGAACGCAGGGGTGACCCTGACCTACTGGGCGAGCAACCAGGGCACCAGCCTGAACAATGACAAGCAGGTGCTCACACCGGAGCTGCAAAAGTTCACCAAGCAGACCGGCATCAAGGTCAACCTCGAGGTTGTGCCTTGGTCAGACCTGCTGAACCAGGTCCTCGCGGCGACCACCTCGGGAAAGGGGCCTGACGTCGTCAATATCGGCAACACCTGGTCGTCGTCGATCCAGGCGACGGGAGCGTTTCTCCCATTTGACAACGCGACGTTGACCGCGATCGGCGGCAAGTCGCGGTTCCTCACCGGCGCCATGTCGGCTACCGGCGTCGCTGGTCAACCCCCCGTGGCCGTCCCGCTCTACAGCATCGCTTACGGGTTGTACTACAACAAGAGTCAGTTCAAGGCCGCGGGCATCAGCAGCCCGCCGAAGACCTGGGACGAGTTCGTGGTCGACGCCAAGAAGCTCACGACGGCGCACCATTGGGCGTTGTCGCTGGAGGCAGGAAGCGTTACCGAGAACATTCACAGCGCCTTCATGTTGAGCCAGCAGCAGGGCGGGTCGTTCTTCGACTCCGCTGGGAAGGCGACGTTCAATACGCCGCAGAACGTTGCCGCGATCAAGCAGTACATCGACTTCATGCAAACCGACAAGATCGTGAACCCGAGCGACGCCCAGTACTCGAACGGCACGGAGGCGCTGAAGGATTTCGCGACGGGTACGACCTCAATGGTCTTCTGGCAGGCGGCCCAGGGCTCGGTTCTGCAGTTTGGTATGAAGCCTGACGACATCGGCGTCGCTCCCGTCCCGCTGCCAGCGACGCTCCCCGCGGGTGGACGCCCCGTGACGAGCATGGTGGCAGGCATCAACCTTGGGATCTTCAAGAACACCGCGAACAAGGACGCCGCGATCAAGTTCGTGAAGTTTATGACCAGTACGCCCGAGGAGCAGATCCTGAACAAGGCCTATGGTTCGCTGCCGTCGGTCACCGATGCCTACAGCGACCCCGCGTTTCAGACACCCAACGTGCAGGTGATCAAGGGTGTGTTGAGCCACAGTGCGGCGCCGATGCCCCAGGTTGCCGGCGAGAGCCAGTTCGAAAAGCTGGTCGGAACCGCGATGGCCACCCTGTTTGCGAACGCCGCGACAGGCAAGACCGTGACCAGTAGCCAGATCAGCACTGCGCTGGCCGCTGCTCAGCAGCAGGTCACGAACTAAGGCGAGAAAGTCCGAAACGAATGCGGCGCGGTGGTCAGTTGCGACGACCCACCGCGCCGCCAGAGAGGTACACGTGGTCGACGTCGTCAAGGCAAAGGTGCCGCGTGGGCAGGCACTGGTGAAGTCCGTTCGGCGCCGAAAGCGCCGCCAGTGGCTGCCCTACGTGCTGCTGATACCGGCGGTCGTGATGGAGCTGCTGATCCACATCATCCCGATGCTCGTCGGGGTGGCGATCAGCTTCTTCAAGCTGACGCAGCTCTACGTGGCCAACTGGCGGCAGGCTCCGTTCGCAGGCCTGGATAACTACCGCCTTGCCTTGAACTTCAACGAGCCCGCGGGTCAGGCGCTGCTCCACTCGTTTGAAGTCACGATTGCCTACACCGTGCTCGTGTTGGTGTGCTCATTGTTCCTGGCGTTGGTAGCGGCCGTCCTGACGCAGCGACCATTCCGCGGCAGAGGGTTCGTGCGCACGGTCCTTCTCGTACCGTTTGCCCTGCCGATCTTCGCCTCGGTCATTACCTGGAACTTCATGGCGCAGCGCGACACCGGTGTCATCAACCACGTGCTGGTCAACCAGCTGCATCTGGCCCAGAGCAACCCCTTCTGGCTCATTGGGGGAAATAGCTTCGTCACGATCACGCTGGTGGTCATCTGGCGCACCTGGCCGTTCGCATTTCTGATGATGACGGCCGGTATGCAGAGCATCCCAGCCGACCTGTACGAAGCGGCGGCGCTCGACGGTGCCGGAATCGTGACACAGCTCCGTCGGGTGACGCTGCCGATGCTGGCACCGGTCAACCGGGTGCTGGTGCTGGTGCTGTTCCTGTGGACCTTCAACGACTTCACCACGCCGTACATCTTGTTCGGTGACACCACGCCGGCGCAGGCGGATTTGATCTCGATCCACATCTACAACAGCACTTTCGGCACGTGGAACTTCGGTGAAGGATCGGCGATGTCGGTGCTGCTGCTGCTGTTCCTGCTGGTCGTGACGGGTCTTTACCTCATCTTCGTGAACAGGAGAACCGACAATGCATGAGCCGAACTGGTTCCGATGGACCAGGCGGGTAGGTCTGTTCGTACTCGCGGTCTTCACGCTCGTCCCCGTCTACGTCATGGTCAGTTCGGCCGTGAAACCGTTGCAGGACGTTCAAGGCACCTTCACGTGGTGGCCGTCGCATTTCACGCTCGCGCCGTTTCGCGATATGTGGACGACGATCCCGCTTGCCCGTTACTTCGTCAACAGCCTCGTGGTCGCCACCGCCTCGTCGCTGGCGTCGGTGTTCATCGCCCTCCTGGCTGCCTACTCGATCAGCCGGTACCGTTTCCGCGGCCGGCGGACGTTCACCTTCGTCGTACTGTCGACGCAGATGTTCCCCGGCATCCTCTTCCTGCTACCGCTCTTCGTCATGTTTGTGAACATCAGCAACGTGACCGGTGTCAACCTCTACGGCAGCCGCCTGGGTCTGATCCTCACCTACTTGACGTTCACCCTGCCCTTCGCCATCTGGATGCTCATCGGGTACATCGACTCGATCCCGCGTGAGCTGGACGAGGCGGCGTTGGTCGACGGCAACGGCCCCCTCGGTGCGCTCTTTCGGGTCGTCGTGCCGGCTGCGATTCCGGGCATCGTGGCAGTCGCCATCTACGCCTTCATCACCGCCTGGGGCGAGGTCCTCTTCGCGTCCGTGATGACAAATGACACGACTCGAACTCTTGCCGTCGGCCTGCGCGGATATGCCACGCAGAACAACGTGTACTGGAACCAGATCATGGCAGCCGCGCTCACCGTGAGCGTGCCGATCGTCATCGCTTTCCTGCTGTGCCAGCGCTTCATGGTTGCTGGCATGACCGCCGGTGCGGTCAAGTGAGACATGTCGGTCTCCGCCCGGCCCCTGGCCGTCGCCTTGACCACATGACCGGAGACGGTCGATGAACAACCGCTTCGCACTTCCCGCGGACTTCCTGTGGGGGGCCGCGACGTCGGCATTCCAGATCGAAGGCTCACCGTCGGCGGAGGGTCGGCTGCCCTCGATCTGGGATGATTTCTGTCGGACTCCGGGAACCGTCGAGGGCGCGGACACGGGACAGGTCGCCTGTGACTCCTACCGCCGGTGGCCCGAGGACCTCGACTTGCTGCGCCAGCTCGGCGCGGCGTCCTACCGGTTCTCGATCGCCTGGCCTCGCATCCAGCCGACCGGTCGTGGACCGGCCAACGTGGCCGGCCTGGACCACTACGACCAGATGGTCGACGACCTGCTCGAGGCCGGCATCCGACCGTTCACGACGCTCTACCACTGGGACCTGCCCTCCGCGTTGCAGCACTCGGGCGGATGGACCTCGCGCGAGACGTCCTACCGGTTTGCGGAGTACGCCGCGATCGTCGCAGAACGCCTTGGCGACCGGGTGAGCGACTGGGTGACCCTGAACGAGCCTCTGTGCAGCGCCTGGATCGGGCACATGGAGGGGCGCATGGCGCCCGGAATACGCGACCTGCGTTGCGCGGTGCACGCCTCCCACCACCTGCTGCTCGCCCACGGGCTCGCCGTCCAGGCACTGCGGTCGGTCGCGACGACAACGCCGTCGGTCGGTATCGTCAACAACCTCAGCCCGTGCGAGCCGGCGACCGACACGGCCGCGGACATCGAGGCTGCGATGCGCGCCGACGGCCACACCAACCGCTGGTGGCTCGACCCGCTCGTTGGCCGCGGCTACCCGGTGGACATGGTCGAGCTGTACGGGATCGAGCTCCCAGTCATGCAGGGCGACATGGAGACGATTGCCACGCCGCTGGACTTCCTCGGCGTCAACTACTACTTCAGACAGAAGATCGCCGCGGACCCCAGCATCGCAACACTTGGCTTCCGGCAGGTGCCAGTCGAAGGCGCAGTCACAACCGCGCTCGGGTGGGAGGTCCACCCGGCTGGGCTGGAGGAGATCTTGTTGCGGCTGACCAAGGAGTACGACCCGCCCGCGCTCTACGTCACCGAGAACGGGTCGGCCTGGACGGACGAGCCCGACGCCAACGGGTACGTCGCCGACCATGAACGGACCGCGTACCTGCTCGAGCACGTGGCCGCAGTGGCCGACGCCGTGGCACAGGGAGCGCCGGTCCGGGGGTACTTCGCCTGGACCCTGCTCGACAACTTCGAGTGGGCATACGGCTACCGGCCACGGTTCGGTCTCGCCTACGTCGACTACGCCACGCAGGCCCGAGTCCTGAAGCTGAGCGGTGAGACCTATGCAGACCTGATCGACCATTTCGCGGCCGTCACACGATGACAGCGGCTCACGTGTGCCTGTGATGCTCAGCCTTTGGCGCTCAGCGCCGCAGAAACACCTACGAAAGGACGGACATGCTCGCCCCCCGCTGGACTACCTCGCGCAGCGCGCGCCGGCTTGACGGACTTTGGGACTTTACGTTCGACCCGCAGTCACTGGGGGTGAGGCAGCAGTGGTGGCGTGATCAGTTACCGGCTTCACGTCCCATGCCTGTCCCGGCCAGCTACAACGACCTGGTCGTCGATCGCGGCGAACGTGAGCACGTGGGCGATGTGTGGTACCAAACCCAGGTCGTAGCGCCCTCGGCTGCACCCGGGAGGCGCACGGTGCTGCGCTTCGACGCGGCGACGCATCGGGCCGAGGTCTGGGTCGATAACGTGAGGGTCGGCTCGCACGAGGGCGGGTACACGCCCTTCGAGTTTGATATCTCCGCTCTGGTCAGTGGTGTGGACTCGATTCGGGTCACCGTCCGCGTTGACAACCGGCTCACGATGCACAGCATCCCGCCGGGCATTGTCGATGTCCACGAGGACGGGAGGCGTCGGCAGAGCTACTTCCACGACTTCTTCAACTACGCGGGGCTCTCGCGAACGGTGTGGCTTCTGTCGACACCGGAGCGCTACATCGCCGACATCGCGGTGCGCACTGACCTGGAGACCGGCCGTGTGGTCGTCCATTATGAGGTCGACATCGCGGGCGCGGACCCAGACACATCCGGTCCTGGGTCCGGTCACACGAGCGTGGTACTACGTGACGCCACCGGCAGGTCCGTCGCCGCGTCCTCGGGCGCCATCGGGTCGGTCACCGTACAGGGGGCCTATCTGTGGTCGCCTGACAGCCCGTACCTGTACACGCTCGAGGTCAGGCACGGGTCGGGAGCCGGCGTCGACCAGTACTGCCTTCCCGTGGGCCTGCGCACGATCCGTGTCCAGGGGGCGCTGCTCCTGCTCAATGACGAGCCCATCTACCTGCGTGGGTTCGGCATGCACGAAGACGCGGCGTGGCGCGGCAAGGGGCACGATGACGTTCGAATGGCGCGGGACTTCGCGCTGCTGCGGTGGATTGGCGCCAACTCGTTCCGTACCTCGCACTACCCGTACGCCGAGGAGGTCCTCGATCTCGCGGACCGGCTCGGCTTTCTGGTGATCGACGAGACGGCTGCCGTCGGACTGAATCTGGCCTTGAACTCCGAGCGCGTAGCCGTAGAGGACACCCGAACATTTCGGCCTGGCGCAGTCGATGACGCCACGTTGGAGAGCCACCTTGGCGCTATCCGCGAGCTGATCGCTCGCGACAAGAACCACCCCAGTGTCGTCATGTGGTCGGTGGCGAACGAACCCGACACCACCGAGCCCGCCTCAAGGCCATACTTCACCGCGCTCGCGCAACTTGTCCGGGATCTGGACGACACCCGCCCGGTGGGCTTCGCGAACGTGGCCCTGGCGACCCCCGACCTCGACCAGGTCACGGACCTGTTCGACGTCATACTGCTCAACCGCTACTTCGGCTGGTACGTCGACTCAGGCGATCTCATCACTGCCGAACGCAGACTTCAGGACGAGCTGCGGCTGTGGGCAGACCGCTACGACAAGCCGATCGTGATCACCGAGTTTGGGGCCGACGCAGTGGCGGGGCTGCATTCGCTGCCGTCCCAGATGTGGAGCGAGGAGTTCCAGGCGGACCTGGTCTCGACATACCTGGACGTCTTCGCCCGCGTTGAGAATGTGGTCGGGGAGCATGTCTGGAACTTTGCCGACTTCGCCACCATGCAGGGCTCAAATCGGGTGATCGGAAATCGCAAGGGTGTCTTCACCCGCGAGCGCGAGCCGAAGGCCGTCGCCTACCTGCTGCGCGAACGCTGGTCGGCTAAGCCCGAGACCCGGTAGTACCCGGTCAGCCAGTGGTCCCAAGGGGTGGACGGCCAGCCGGCCGGTTTGGCCTAGCACACTCTTTGTCCCTTGGTCGTCACAGCCTGGCCCTGCTGGGGGCTGGTGACGCGCTGGCCAAGGAGGGGGACCTGCACCAGGACTGTGGACATGGCGTGATGTCTCGAAAGTGGTCAGAGCAAGATTTGACCCCGCAGCAACGGTGCCCGGGTAGCGGGTTTGGTCGTCGGTCATGTGCACACACAACCCTGAGCAGCGACTATGGCCCGTCCGGTGGCAACTGAACCTCATGATCGTCGTCGTTTCCCATCTCTGACCCGCAACGAGTCGTCGTCGGTGGGTCGATCGACAAGATCCTGCAGGACCGGCCCTTGCCGGCGATCCGTGAGGTCGCGTCTCGACAGACATGGCACATGCCCTTCAGTGTGGTTTCGATCGTTCCGGCTCAGCTCGGGCGCGACGCGGTAGCCCTCGGTGCGGCGACTCTTGCGGCCAACGACTTCTTGGCATCGGGCGCGGTTCCTGTGCCGCGAAAGACGACGCGCCGCGCAATGCGGCCCATCCTCGCTGCAGCCAGTGGCCGCTGAGCCGCGGTTCGCGTGCGCTAACCGGCGCTGGGCACCCTGATGGCCTCGGGCCCGACCGACACGGACGGTGACGGTCGTTTCCCTCGGGAGGCGCCGGCGCTGCTCCGGGTGGGCATCATGGCGCGAAGCCTGCTGCAGCGGCCTCACAACCCGCGTGGTCAGTGCTGGTGCGATCCGGACCGCTGGTGCAGGCGCACGACCCGACGAGGCAAACGCAGGCTTCGAAACCGGTTCCCCTTCATGGCATCAAGATCATGCAGCAGCCCAACCAGGCCAGAGATATCCGCCGCGAAGCGCAACATTGAGCCCTGATTCGGGCCGCCGATGGCTGCAGCTGACCGGCAACCTCTGGCCCGGCAGGACGCGGCCCGGGAGTCAGCCGTGCAATCCACGCAGGCCAGCCGAACCGGCCAGATCGCCTTTGCGCCTGGACAGGGGTTCTTGGGTCAGCGCGGGGTCAGCCGGAAGACTCGGGCGCCCGCGGCCCAGGCTAGGTGAAGGTCGGCGGGGCTCGGGACACCTGCCTGGTCGAAGCCGACCTTGTTGAACTTGGCGAAGTTGTGGTTGTCGCGCGCCATGACCGCGTAGTGCTCAACAACCCCGGCCTCGTCGGTGAGGACTTGGACATCGGCCGGTCGCCGCTTGCCCATGAACCGAACATCTAACGGCTCGCCGGTGTGTAGGTTGCGCCCCCACGTAAACGGGGTACCGATCAGAAGGACCCCGTCGTGACGGGTGTAGGCGACCGGGACGGCGTAGTGCCGCCCGGACTTGCGGCCCACGATGTACAGCGTGATCAGGCGCTTGCCCACGACGCGGCACAACAGCGGCGTGCGCAGCAGCCCGAGGACGACGCGGTTGACCAGCGGCTGCAGGGCCATCGTCTGCGCCCCGACGCCCGGGGTCGCTCGCTCATCCGCAGAGAGACTCGACGGCTCAGATGTCACGTTCTGCATCATATGCCCCGACATCCCTGGATACAGGCCGTTCCTCCTGCCGTCAGCGTTCCGGCCTCGGATCCACAAGCGGCACCGGGACTCAAGTTGTCGGCGGCCAGTCGTCGGTGGCGACACGTCAGCCAGCCTCGGTTAGTCGATCCGTTGGAATACGTCGCGAGGCGCAGGATCGGCAAGCCGTCGTGGCTCTTGGCGCTGGGTCAGTGGCCTGCCCGAGCCACGGTGTGCTCAGTCCGAGGTGACCACTGCATGGTGTCATCGGTTGCCCTGGGGCGGGCAGAGCATGCGACGTCCGCTCGGGCGCCGCTGCCTACTCGACCTTGGTTGACCTGCCCGGCTTGCCCAGCGATGCCATGAGCGCTCAGGTGGCCGGATGCGGCGCCTCCAGGGTCGCGATCTGCGAAGGGACCCGTGGTCACCGGGTCGTGATGGGCTAAGACGACTGGGCCGGCTCCTGCGCGAGCGCCGCCCGCGGCCAAGAAGCTCGTGGGTCATCCTGGTATCCCATCGCGACCTCGTGGGGCGAGTTGAGGTCAGACGCCTGGCACACGCACGGATCGTGATCCGAAGACCCCCGTCCAACCTCCATCGCCTGCAGGACACCGGCCAGCCCATGCTGGTTGATGAGGGCATCCTGTGGGCCCCTGGACGCGGCCGGCTCCAATCCGACGGGGTGAGTCTGCCTAAGCCGGGCCAAGGCCAAAGACCCAAGGACCTACCGGTACCGGCACGGCCGGGCTAGCGTTGCCCTGTGGTGCGACTCATCATCAACGGCAATGAGCACACAGTCGATGAGCCGTCGGGGCGGACACTCCTTGACGCGCTGCGTGAAGATCTGACCCTGGCCGGGGCTAAGTGCGGATGTGGCCAGGGGCAGTGTGGCGCGTGCACGGTGATCCTGGACGGGGTCGCGGTCCGGGCCTGCATGGTCGACCTCGAGACGCTCGACGGCAACGCAGTGACCACGGTGGAGGGGTTGGCGCGGCAGGGACATCTGCATGCGGTGCAGGCCGCGTTCATCGACGCACGGTCGCTACAGTGCGGGTACTGCACTCCTGGCATGGTGATGTCGGTCGTGGCGCTGCTCGCGCGGGACCAGACGCCGACCGATGCGGCGGTCCAGCACGCGCTTGCCGGCAACATCTGCCGGTGTGGCGGATACCCAAGAATTCTGCAAGCGGTTCACGCAGCAGCCGCTGTGCTCCAAAGAGGCGATGACGATGGCTCCGACACCGGCCAGATCCCGGTGGCCGAGGCGGTGCACGACGCCGCCACCGGCGCCGACCTCTGGACGGTGGTGCTGCCGCCAGCCCAAGACGATCAGCGCGCTGGACGCGAGTGGGGCTGGACCACCACCGGCGGTGCACGCCTGAGCATCGACACCGACGGGCGGATCACGGCGTTCACGGGCAAGGTCGACGGCGGGCAGGGCAACCGCGTGGCGCTGACCCGAGTCATCGCTGCCGAACTGGCCACATCGACGTCGATGATCCGCCTCCAGATGGGAGACACCGCGTGCGTCCCGTTCGACATGGGAACGTTCGGCAGCCGGTCCCTGCCTGATGCGGGCCATGCGCTGCGGCTGACCGCCGTCGCCGGCAGACGCGAACTGCTGGCCGAGGCCGCGCGGCGATGGCAGTGCAGCCCCGACGGTCTTCTCCTGGCCGACGGAGCCGTCGCCGACCGCGGTGGTGACCGCAAGATCGCCTATGGCGCCCTGGTCGGGGGTGACTCACGAACCATTCGGGTCGACCCGGACGACCCGCTCCAGCCTGCGCCCCCGGGACTGACCGACGTCGACGGATCGACGCTGCGCGATGCCCTGATAGCCGCGACCACTGGCGCCAAACAGTTTCCGTCCGACCTGCTGGCCCCGAACATGCTGTACGCCAGCGTGCTACGACCACCTGCCTATGGGGCGACGCTGGGCACAGTTGACACCACTGCTGCGCGCCGGATGCCAGGGGTGAGTGTCGTCCAGGACGGCGATTTCGTCGCGGTCTGCGCCCCGACCCGCGCGGCAGCGAGCGTGGCAGTGCGCTCATTGCAGGCGCACTGGGAATACGCCGCGCAGCCAGCCGAGGCTGACCTGATCAGCTACCTGCGTTCCCACCCTGCCGAGAGCACCGGATGGGAGGGCCCCGTCGACCGCGACATCGGGGACGTCGACAAGGTCCCCGGTGAGACAGACATCTGCCTCACCGCGACGTACACCTGCGCCTACATCGCACACGTCCCCATGGAGCCCCGCGTTGCGCTGGCCCAGCTCGAGGGCGACGTCGCGACCGTGTGGGTCGGTACCCAACGGCCGTTCGGGGTGCGCGGTGAGGTCGCCGCAGCGCTCGGTCTGTCCGAAGAGCAGGTCCGTATCGTCGTTCCGGACTTCGGCGGCGGCTTCGGGGGCAAGCACACCGGTGGCGTAGCGGTTGAAGCGGCCCGGCTGGCGCAGGCCACAGGCCGGCCGGTCAAGGTCTGCTGGACACGTGAAGAGGAGTTTCGCTGGGCCTACTTCCGGCCGGCGGCCGTCATCGACGTGCGCAGCACGGCCACCCGCGACGGAAACCTGGTGAGTTGGGAGTTCACCAACATCAACTCCGGTGCAGCGGGACTGTTCTCCCCCTACAACGTCCCTAACCAGAGGGAACGGTTCCAACCCGCAAGATCGCCCCTGCCACAAGGCTCGTACCGGGCACTGGCCGCCACGGCCAACCACTTCGCCCGCGAGTCTCACATCGACGAGGTGGCCGCTCAGCTACAGGTCGACCCGCTCGAACTGCGTCTGAGCCACCTGTCCGACAGCCGCCTCACCGATGCGCTTCGCGAGCTCGCCGAGCGCATCGACTGGCAGCACCGCCCGAGCGGGGCCGGGCGAGGAGTCGGCATCGCAGGCGGCATCGAGAAGGACGCCCGGGTCGCCACCGCCGCTGAGGTCATGGTCGATCCGGACGGCGTACTGCACGTGCTGAGAATCACCACCGTCTTCGACTGCGGCGCCGTCGTGGACCCCGACGGACTGCGCAGCCAGATCGCCGGCGCTACCGTCATGGGACTTGGTGGCGCCCTGTTCGAGGCCATCCACTTCCAGGACGGACAAATCCTGAACCCGTCCTTGGCCACCTACCGGGTGCCGAGGTTCGCTGACGTGCCGCCAATCGACATCACTGTGCTCGACCGCCCCGACATCGCCTCCGCGGGAGCTGGCGAGACCCCGATCATCGCTGTCGCCCCAGCAGTCGCCAACGCCATCCACGCCGCAACGGGGCGACGCATCCGCTTCCTTCCCCTGGCACCCGATGGTCTTGTCTGAGGCAGCGCCGCCATATCCCGTCGCGGTGCACCGATAGGTCGACGCCGTGGGGACCGCCGCCGCAGCAGGCCGTCGTTCTCGTTGGTTCCGCTGCCACGGGAACCAGCCAGTGCTCATCCGTGGCGGAGGACGAAATGCCGGTACTCAGGCCACCGCCCTGGTCAGCTCGGCGATGACGAGAACCGCGAGGGAGGCGAAGACGAAGGCAGAGGTCAGCCTCAGCGTTCGCAACGTTCCGGGCCTGTGGAACACCCGGTCGCGGAACGCCCCCGCGGCCCAGCCCACCAGCAGGTCCACTGCGAGCCCTGTCAAGACCACCACTCCAGATCTCCATCGACAACTTCGGGACGGGTTACGCCAGCCTTGCCTACCTGCGCCGGTTTCCGGTCGACAAGCTCAAGATCGACATCAGCTTCACCCGCGAAATCACCCACAGCCCAGACGACGACACCATCGTCATGGCGGTCATCCAGATGGGTCAGCGCCTCAACCTGAAAGCAATCGCCGAAGGCGTCGAGACGGGGCCCCAGCCGGGGTACCTGCGTCGCCACCACTGCGACCAGATCCAGGGCTACTACCTTCACAGCCCACCGCTTCCGGTGCCGGCAACTCGAACAGCTCCTGCGCGCCGGTGTCAGCCTCCCGGCACGCAACGGCGAGACGGCTCAGGACCACGCGCAAGGCCTGTAGCTGGATGACCACCTCTGAACTCGAATCCCTGCAGCACCTGATCGGCGAAGACACCTGCCAGGGCGTGGAAGCACACCGGGTAGCGGGCGGTGTCGGCTCTGATCTGCAAAGGCGCGGCACCCAAGATAGAAGCCCCTGCCGAAGCCGTTTCAGCTCTCGGCACTGGCCGAGGCTGTGGTTGGGTGATCGACGCGCATATGTTCATCGTTCACGCTCACCGCGATCCGGCGTCCTTGCCGGGTGCCCCCACCGATCCTGGGGTCGAGGTGCTGCTGGGCGCAGGCCACCGGGGACGGTTCCCGCCCGTACTATCTGTCCTCAACCAGATGTGGTCAAAGCCCAAGCTCTGCTCGAACCTGCCGCCGAAAGTTCACTATTCTCCAGGGGGTCGTTGACCGTCACCGATGCTCTTGCGATGCCGTTGCCGCATGTGCCCCGTAGGCCAGACGTTAACGCTCACGCCGGACGGGTCCCGACAAGACGCTTGCCTTACTCAACCCGGACCCGCACACCATGGGAGAGGCACGAGGCCAGAGGACAGCTCGTTGAAGGCTCGCGGTGTGGTGGCTTCAAGCCGATCCGTGCAGGAGGAAAAGCGTGCGCGCACGCGCAGGAGCAGCTGGCCGGTCCTGGTGTCATCCGCCGCGTTCAGACCTGAAGTCCCACGCCAACGATCGCCTCGGCGACCGTGCGCAGGCTGGCGTGGTTGTTGCGGGCGTGCCCGCGCATGAGCTGGT
>OBLW0100001881.1_pt1 | contig 17510 bp, 10 predicted proteins | sample 1520161 | NCBI WGS metagenome assembly OBLW01 (sample SAMEA3539309, study PRJEB22396) | soil metagenome | biome: tundra; feature: field; material: soil | place: USA | collected 2010-05 | depth 0.15 m | reverse complement strand
GCCAGCGCATACACGTAGCTGTCCATCCCCGAGCCCAAGGCCGACCAGCCGCTGCCGTTCCATTTGGCAATGTTAGTGGCCGACACCCCGCCCGCCGTAGTGAAATATCCCCCTGCGTAGAGAGTAGTCCCGCTCGCAGCCAGCGCATACACGTCGCCGTCAATCCCCGCGCCCAAAGCCGACCAGCCGCTGCCGTTCCAAGCTGCGATGTAATTGGCCGTCACCCCACCCGCCGTCGTGAAATGTCCTCCCGCGTAGAGCGCAGTCCCGCTCATTGCCAGGACATAAACGCCGCTGTTCATACCCGTGCCCAAGGCTGACCAAGTGCTGCCGTTCAAGGCAGCGATGAAGTTGGCCGTCACCCCGCCCGCCGTCGTGAAATCTCCCCCTGCGTAAAGAGTAGTCCCGCTCATCGCCAGCGCATAGACGCCGCTGTTCATCCCCGCGCCCAATCCCGACCACGCGCTGCCGTTCCATTTGGCGATGTAATTGGCCGCCACTGCGCCAATGACAGTGAAGTCGCCACCGACATACAAATTGCCACTGCCGTCCACCGTGACGACCCACACAGTGTTATCCGCGCCCGGCATGCCGGGGTTCAACTTGACCCAGTTGGCATCGCTGAACGTAGGGTCAATCCGAACGGGGTAAATAGCGTTGGCATCCGCCACCCGCACGGCCAGCCGATCGGCCGAGAGCACTTCCAGACGCGCCCTCAGTTCCTGGCCCGTGGCATCCACCACCCGCAGCCGGCTATAGGCCAGCGCGCGTCCCGAGCCTCCCAGAACGAGCTTCGCACCGTACACCGCCGCCTCCGCCCGCGCGCCCGTCAACGCCAGCTCCACTAGCAAATCCCCCGCGCCCGCCGGTCGCTGCGGAATTGCAAAATCCTGTTGTACCCCGTCCACGCTCACCGAGTACTCCTCAGTAATCCCGGAACGCGTGAACCGCACCAGCCTGTCGTCCATCGAGATGGTGCCACTCGTCGGAAGTTCCCCCTCACTCGATACGGCGAGGCGTGGGCACCAACGCGACAGCGTCGTGGACTGCGGCAGTCCTCTGCCGCTTTCGCAGGGGGCCGGTTCATTCCAAAGCCGCGGAGGACCGCCGCACTCCAAGGCCTCACGGTGCACAGTCGTCGCAACTAGCCGGAATTCGCCCCCGCCGGCGACAGTGGACTCGAGCCAGAGCCCTTGGGGCGTAACTCGGCCCTCGAGCTTCTGGAAACCGCAGCGCAAGCGTGCACCGTCACGAGTGGCCGTGATGCCCAAGGCGTCGCCCTGGTAATCCGCCGTGACCCTGACCCCAATCTCCGAGAACGGAATGGGCGCGCCTTCCGCGCCGAAAGTGCGCGTGGGGTCCAAAGCCAGCGTGGCCACGGCCAGCCCGAACCAGCACCAACAGAATAGATAAGTCTTCATGGTCTTTCCTGGGCGTAATGTATGATTTATAGCGATTCCCACCTTAATTCAAGCACGCCGGCCGTGCGCCGTCAACCTTCGCTTTGGGCCAGCAGGCACAGCGGCGCCGGTGCGCCTTAAGAGTCTGAGGAAATGGGGCCGGTAGAACGGGAACTCTATTCCATCCGGGCCCAATAACCGCGCCAAGCCTTCATGGACTCGTCCAGGGTGTCGTGCTCGTCTCCTTGGATGCCATAACATTGCAATCCGATCGGGCCCTTGTAGCCGAGCCCGCGCAGCGTCTTCAGGAAGGTCAGCATATCAAATGACCCGCGGCCAAGTGACTGGATGTAATGATCCCATCCGGGCTTGTCGTCAAACTCGTCCGCGCCATTGATCGAGACTGCCCAGAGCCGCGGCATGGCCTTGGCCAGCAGCGGCTTGTAATCGCGCTCCTTGCTCACCCGCAGCCAGTGGCAGAGGTTGAACATCACACCCACATTTGGGCGGTCCACCTTATCTGCCACGCGCACGGCGTCCTCGATCTTCTCCAGCCAGTCACTGATATGCGGATACAACAGTATTTCCGCCCCTGACTCAGCGGCGATGCTGGCCATCTCACGGATGATTTCCACCGCCCGCGCGTCGCCGGCGGGGTCGGAAGGTTTCATCCCGCTCATCAGCAACAGGAACTGCACGTGGCGCCCTTTCAACAGCGGCATGAACTCCTTGAATCGCGGGTCGTAAGCCTGCTTGCCAGGCGTGATGTCCACGGTCATCGTGATCTGAAAGAGCTTAAGGCCGGCGGCGTCGAGCGTTTTGAGCCGCTCGGGAATGTTGTCCAGCCAGATATGACCAACGCCGTCATAGCCCAACTCCTTGAGCATCTGGGCCTGCTGCTCCATGTTGCGCTTCTTGGTGTCGTGCCAGTCAATGCAGAACGGGAAGAAGGCATTGGTCTTTATGCCCGAGGGTTGGGCGCCAACTGCCGGTGCCAGCAAGGCCGCGCCGATAAACAAGGTGAAGCTCAATAGGGTTTTGTTCATATTTCTCATCAATCAAATGCCGACCAATCGGAGCGCCGGCATGTTGCCGGCTTAGCCCGCGCCGATACCGTAAGCCGGCAGCACACCAGCGATCCAGCCTCGAAGGCGTAAGACGCCCCGCTTAGCATTTCCACGACCGCTCACGGTCTTTCGTTCGGCCCAGCGCCTCGGTCGCGAGTTTGACATCCTCGTCAATCTCGTAATCGAACATGCCTGCCAGCACGAAGTCGGCACCATTGAGGTACGAGTAGCGGAACGCCGTTTGGGGTGGAATGGCGCCCGCGGCCATGGTCTTGAAGGCTATCCATGGCTTGTCCACGGTCTTCATGAACTCGGCGGTTGCTTTCGGATCGCTGCACCAGTAGCCGGGATATTCGTTGTAAGGCTCCTTGACTTGCTCCGGCTTGGGCGCGGTCGGGTAGTTATGGGAATGGAAGGTCTTGATGTAGAAATCGGCCTTCACGCCATTCGCCTCGCAGGCCTTGACCACGTCCAGCGAATGGCCGCCCACGCCGGATGGCACCCCGAACTCCTTGGGGAGCTCGACCGCCTTGGCCACCAGGTCAAGCTTGCCTTGCGCCACCAGCGAATCGGCGTGCACGCCCCACAGGTAGATCGCCTCGCAGCCATCCTTGATCAGGGACTCGACGTGCTCGCGGTACTTTGCCATATCCGGCTCGACCGGCGCGGTGGGGCAGATGATCCATTGAATCTTGCCGCCGCGCTCCTTGCGGTAGCGCCGCAGGACCGAGATCGGATGCTCCGGGTTATGCATCGAAACGGTGTTGATGCCCGCCGCCTCCGCCGCGGCCAATGTCTCCATGATCTTCTCGTCGGTGTTGTAGTGCGCCGCGAGAGTATAGACGTATTTCAAATCGCGGCTGTGGGTATAGTGGGTCAGCAGATTCCCGCCCAGGATCAAACGGCTCACCTCCAGCTTGCCGATCTTGCCCTTCGCCAGGGCGGCCGACGCGGTGGGTGGCGGAGCCGTCGGGTTGGATTTGTCCTCCGCGCGCGAGTTCAGCGCCAGAGCAAGGCCAGCAGACGACAAGAGGGTTTCTTTGACGAACGTGCGGCGAGTCATCTCTGGATGCATAGGCAATTGCTTTCCGTTTCCGAGCCGGCAGTTGACCGATTCGTGTGAGAAATACCAGGCCTTGATATTCCTGGCGAGCTTTTCCTTCGGCCCATTGCACTTTCATTCACTTCTCTCGATGCGACACCAGATTACTGGCGGCAACACGGCAGGGCCATTCCAGCGACTCCAGAAGGTCCATCTTCTCCTTGATTTAGGCTCGCCGGATCGTTTATGCTCGGCTCCAGCGATGCCGTATATGCCTAGTGTTTTGAGGTACTCTACCCTTCTCCGTGCGATCTTCCTTCTGAGCGGCGCCGCTCTCGCACTCGTTCTTGCCCTGCAGCTCCAAGCCAGCGAGCCCGTCTTCATCAGCGAGTTTCTCGCCAAGAATGCCACCGGCTTGCAGGATGAAGACGGGGATTATTCGGACTGGATCGAGATCTGCAACTCCTCGACCAACACCGTCAATCTCGGCGGCTGGTTCCTCACCGATTCCGCCGGCGACCTGACCAAATGGCGCATCCCCTCAACAAACGTGCCCCCCAGCGGCTTTCTGGTAGTCTTCGCCTCGGGCAAGAACCGGGCCGTGCCTGGGCTGCCGCTGCACGCCAACTTCTCGCTCAGCGCGGACGGCGAATACCTGGCCCTGGTGAAGCCCGATGGCGTAACCATCGCGTCTGACTTCTCGCCCCAATTCCCGCCGCAGTACGCCGACATCTCTTACGGCCTCGCCCAGCAAGTGCAGGTCACGCGCTTCGTGGCCAGCAATGCACCCGTCCGCGTGCTCATTCCCACCAACGCCACCCTCGGCCTGACGTGGACTACCACCTCCTTCAACGATTCGTCTTGGCAGGTGGCGACAAATGGCGTCGGGTTTGAAACGTATGTGCCCGGATTTGCCGTGCGTAACATGCGCGGCGTTGGGGGCGTGTGCGACCTGGCCACGGCCGACGCCGTACTGGCCGATCCGAGTCGCCAGGCGGCGGTATTCACGGCCAACCCGGGCGTGATCAACTACCTGAACACCGGCAGCGACGCCAACTTCGCCGGGGGAGCGACGTTCCCCGGGTTCACCATTGGCGTGGATGAGGACAACTTTGTCACCGAAGCCACAGGTGTCATTACCATCCCTGCCACCGGCAACTGGACCTTCGGGGTGAACAGCGACGATGGTTTCCGCGTGAACCTCGGCACCAATTCCTTTTCGTACCCTTCGCCCCGCGGTCCTGCTGATACCCTGGCGACGTTTTATCTTAAGGCGGGCGATTATCCGGTGCGGCTGGTCTATTATGAATGCGGCGGTGGCTCCGAGGTCGAGTTCTTTGCCGCCCAAGGCAGTTATAGTTCCTTTAACGCCTCCTTCCGGCTGGTTGGCGACGCGGCTGGCTTGGCAGTGAAATCGCTGCCCGGTTCGGCGTCCAGCACCATGCTTCGCCCACTAATAGCCACCGATGTGGTGCTGCCGATGTACGGCAGATCAAGCTCGGCTTATGTGCGCGCCCCGTTCACGGTCGCCGATCCTACGGTTTTCTCTTCGCTGACCTTGCGCGTGGAGTACAACGACGGTTTCGCAGCCTACCTCAACGGGACGAAGATCGCCAGCCGGAACATTCCGGCCACGCCGGTGTGGAACTCGGTGGCGACCGCGGCCCGCTCCGCTGCGAGTGCCCTGGCGTATGAAGAGATTGATGTCACGGGCAACCTGGGCCTGCTGCGGGCGGGCGCCAATGTCCTCGCGCTACATGGCGTGAACGAATCTGCTAGCGGCGCCCAGTTCCTCGTGCTGGCGGAGTTGGTGGAGAACAAGCTCCTTGGCTCCGCCACCAACCATTACTTCGCCACCCCGACGCCGGGCACCTACAACGCCGACGCGGCCCTGGCGTTCGTGGACGACTTGAAATTCTCGCCGGACCGCGGGTGGTTTCAGCATACCAATTTCTCGGTCACCATTACCAGCGCCACACCTGGCGTCGTGATCCTCTACACCACCAATGGAACCGCTCCCACACCAACGGACGGCCTGCTTTATTCCGGGCCCCTCCCGATTAACGGCACCACGGTGCTGCGGGCGATTGGCTGTCTCGACGGGTTCGAACCCTCGGCCGTCGAGACCCACAGTTATCTCTTTCTGGACCAGGTGCAGCAGCAAAGCACCAACGTAAATTACGTGGGCGGCTCCTCCGGCGACTACACGCTCAATACGAACGTCACCCAAACACCACCCTATCGGGACACGTTCGCCACCGATCTGCTGACGATACCCACTCTAAGTCTGGCGGTCGCCTCCGACGACTTCTTCGGGCCCAATGGAATCTGGTCCAACCCCCAAGCCCAGGGCATCGCTTGGGAGCGGGCCTGCTCGATCGAATACATGCGCCCAGACGGCACGAAAGGCTTCAACATGAACTGCGGCCTGCGGATCCAGGGCGGTGTCAGCCGCACGATCGCCAAGCGGAGCATGCGGCTCGTCTTCAAGAGTGACTACGGTCCCAGCAAGCTGTCTTACAACCTCTACCCCGACTCCCCGGTCCAGGACTTCGACACGGTCACCCTGCACGGTGGCTTCAACGATCAATGGATATGGGAAGGGGCGCCGGCGACCCTGCACCGCGACCAGTTTTGCCGCGACACCCAGAACGACATGGGTGGCTACGCTGCGCATGGCACCTATGTCCATCTCTATATCAACGGCCTTTATTGGGGCGTGTACAATATCGGCGAAAAGAGCGATGACGCCTTCGCCGCCAGCTACCTCGGCGGCGATAAGACGGAGTACGACGCGCTCACGCCCGACGGCATGGTCGCCGGCACGGCCGATGCCTACAACACCCTGCTGGCCCTCGCCGACGCGGGCGTGTCCACGGACACAGCTTATACGAATATCGCCCAATACCTCGATATCCCCAATTTCATAGATTACATGCTCATGAATTTCTACGCGGCCAACGTGGATTGGCCCGTGCATAACTACACCGCCGCGCGCCGCCGCGCGCCGGGCGCCGGCTTCCACTTCTTTAGCTGGGACGCCGAATGGGTGCTGGGCATCGGCAACGATCCCACCACCGACCGGACGGGCGTGGGCGCGAGCGACGGGGTGCCGAGCCGGATCTATGCCGGCCTGCGGCTCCACCCAGAGTTTTGCCGGCAGTTCGGCGATGAGGCCCAGAAGTTCTGCTTTAACGACGGCGCGCTCACGCCGGCAGCGACCCAGGCGCGGTGGGCGAAACGAACTGCGGAGCTCGACCGCGCCATCGTCGGCGAGGCGGCCCGCTGGGGCAACGGCTATACGCGCGAAACCTGGCTTTCAGCGGAGAGCCAGGTGGTCCAGTGGTTTCCACAGCGTGCCGCTACTTTGGTAAGCCAGCTCAGGAACGCCGGCCTGTTTCCCGCGCTGAATGCGCCCGGTCTGCTCCCCTTCGGCGGCCTGGTCCCGCCTAACGCCCCCGTCACTCTGACCAACCCCAATCCGTCCGGCACGGTCTATTACACCCTGGACGGTTCCGACCCGCGGCTTTGGGGTGACAGCCTGGCGCCATCGGCCAAAGCCTATAGCGCCCCCATCACTATCACCAATGCCCTGTTCGTCCGCGCCCGGGTCCGCAACGGCTCCGACTGGAGCGCATTGGTCGAAGCGAGTTTCTATGTCCTCCAGGACTTCAGCAAGTTGTTCGTAACCGAGATCATGTACCATCCCCCTAACTTCGGGCTGACCAACGGGGATGAAGTGGAGTTCGTTGAACTTAAGAACACTGGCACCAATACTTTGGATTTAAGTGGCCTGCAGTTCACGAGCGGCATCGCCTTTTCATTTACCAACGGCACGCGGCTGGGACCGGGCCGGTTCTTTGTGTTGGCGCGCGACCCGGCGGCTTTTACGGCCAAGTACCCCGGGGTTACTGTCAATGGAGTTTTCGGTGGGAAGCTCAACAATAACGGCGACACCCTCACCCTGTGGCATCCGCTCGGCGCAACCCTCTTATCTTTCGCTTACAATAACGCTCCGCCGTGGCCGATCTCATCCGACGGCCTTGGATTTTCCCTAGTGCGTGCGAACTTCTCCCTCGATCCCTCCTTGCCTGGTGCCTGGCGGGCCAGCACGGCCGTGGGCGGTTCTCCCGGAGCCGACGACCCGGCCCCGGCCATAGCGCCGGTATTGATCAACGAAGTTCTCACGCACACTGTCCCCCCGCAGACCGACACAATCGAGTTGTTCAATCCCACCACGACGAACGTGATCGTTGCCGGCTGGTTCCTGAGCGATGACCGGGCCAAGCCCACAAAGTTCCGGATTCCCGATCCCACCAGCATTCCACCGGGGGGCTATGTTACCTTCACGGAAGCCGATTTCAATCCCCATCCGGGGGTGCCGCCCAGTTTTGCGCTGAGTTCCTGGGGCGAATCGCTCTACCTGTTCAGCGGCGGAGCGAGCACGAACCTGAGTGGCTATAGCCACAGCCTTGCGTTTGGACCGGCGGCTGACGGGGTGTCTTTTGGCCGCTATGTCATCAGCACCGGCGAGGAACAATGGCCGGCCCAGACGTCGCTGACCTTGGGCGCAGAGAACTCCGGCCCGCGCATTGGCCCGGTGGTGATCAATGAAATCCAGTACCATCCGGCGCCGGGCTATGATGAGTTCGTCGAGCTCTACAATCTGAGCCCGGCGCCTGTGCCGTTGTTCGACCCGGCTTACCCGACCAACGGCTGGAGATTGCACGGCGTCGGCTACACGTTTGGGAATGTCACCATGCCCCCGGGCGGCTATTTGCTGGTGGTGCCAGGCGACCCGGTGGCGTTCCGGGCGAAGTACAACATCCCGCCTATCGCGCAGGTCGTAGGACCGTATCCGGGCGCCCTGCAAGGCGGCGGCGAAGGCCTGCGATTGGAGCGGCCCGATACCCCCGACACGAACGGGGTCGCTTATATCGCGGTGGACGAAGTGCGCTACGGCGACCAGGTCCCCTGGCCGCTGGGCGCCGCTGGCGACGGGCCATCGTTGCAACGGCAGGCGCCCCAGCTTTACGGCAACGAGCCCACCAACTGGTTCGCCTCCGGCATCACGCCAGGCGCACCCAATGCTTTTAATCAAAGCCCGACCTGCACGCTGCTAGCCCCGGCCAATGGCGCCCATTTCAAGGCCAGTTCCCCAATCCAACTGCGTTCGACCGCCTACGACCCCGATGGTTTCATCATCCGTATCGAGTTCTACGATGGAGACGTCAAGCTGAGCGATGCTACCAATGTGCCGTTCGCGTTCACCTGGACCAACGCTGCGATTGGCGCGCACCATCTGCTGGCTAAGGGCCGTGATAATGGCTTGGCGGTGGGCGTTTCTGCGGCGGTTGACATCGTTGTGGACCCACCTCCACTCGGCACCGGCACCGGGCTCCAAGGGGACTATTACGACAACATAGATTTCACCGGAATCCATCTGCAGCGGACCGATCCCATGGTCTATTTCGATTGGGGTTCAGGCTCACCGGATCCGATTATCGGTGCCGACACTTTCACTGTTCGTTGGACCGGCGAGGTCCAGCCTCGCTACACCGGCACCTACACTTTCTACACCGTGACAGATGACGGCGTCCGGCTCTGGGTCAACAACCAGCTCCTCATCAATAATTGGACCGACCACGGGCCCACGCAAGATGCTGGTCTGATTACCCTCCAGGCCGGGCACTTGTACCCCATCAAAATGGAGTATTATGAGAATGGCGGAGGTGCGGTAGCCCAGCTCTTCTGGACCCCGCCCAATGGCGCGAAGGAGGTCATTCCTTCCACTCAACTGTACCTGCCATCCGCGACCAATCAGCCCCCGGTGGTTGCTCTCACTAGTCCGGCTCCCGGCAGCGCGTTTGTGGCCGGCATCACCCTCAACCTCTCTGCCGACGCGGTGGACCCCGCAGGCTCCATCAGCCGGGTGGACTTCTTCGCCGGTGGGGCGAAGGTCGGCTCCGCCACCGCCCTGCCTTATACCTGCGCTTGGTCCGGCCTGCCCGCAGGGAGCTTCTCACTGCGCGCCGTGGCGGTGGACAATGCAGGCCTCAGCGCAACCTCTGCACCGGTGAACATCTCTGTGCAGGCGGGCCTCATTACAAACCTCAACCTCGTGAGCACCGGCGCCCTCTGGAACTATCGCGACACGGGCGAGGACCTGGGGACCGCGTGGCCGATGCTCGGCTTTAGTGACCGTGCGTGGTCCAGTGGTGCCGCACGCCTTGGGTACGGTAACGGCGGGGAAGGCACGGTCGTAAGCTTCGGCACGAACGCCGCGGGCAAGTATATTACGACCTACTTCCGGCGGTTCTTTCGCGTGGACGACGCGACGGCCTACGACTCCCTGACTCTCCGCGTGCTGCGGCAGGATGGCGTGCTGGTCTATCTGAACGGCGCCCCAGTAGCACGCAACAACCTGCCGCCCGATCCCATTAATTACCTCACCCACGCCTCCACCAACGCAAGTGCCGCCGATGGCGTTAGCAACTTCTACACCGCCACCATTGATGCCGGATACCTAATGCCGGGAACCAACGTCATCGCCGCGGAAATCCACTTGAGCCGGCCCGACAGCCCCCACATGGCTTTTGATCTTGAACTGACGGGCACACGCACCTTCCTTGCGCCCTGGTTCACGGCCCAGCCGCAATCTCGAACCGCGACCGCCGGCACGGATGTGACGCTCGGTGCGACCGCGCAAGGGACCGGCCCGCTCGCTTACCAATGGCGATTGAACAGCCTGGCGCTGCCAGGCGCGACCGATGCCTGTCTTTCGCTCTCCAACATTCAACCCGCTCAGGCGGGCACCTATACGGTGCTAGTGACGAACCTCGCCGGCAGCGTGGTGAGCGCACCGGCACAGATCAACATCACCTTCCTCGATACGGACGGCGACGGCATGCCGGACTCCTGGGAACTTGCCCACGGCCTCGACCCCCTAACCAACGATGCCAATCTCGACCCCGACCACGACGGCATGACGAATCTGCAGGAGTTCCTCGCCGGCACAGACCCGCAAGACGCGAACAGCGCGTTGCGGTTACGGATGACGCCTGCGGGCGGTCTGGGGCTATGGCTCGAGATCGATGCCGTCGCGAACCACTCCTATACCGTGCAGAGCTGCAACGCGCTCACGCCCGGCGCCTGGAGCAGTTTCGCCGACATACCAATGACTGTGACTAGCCGAGTGGTCGCCATTCTGGCCACGACCACGAATTCACCCGGGCAATACTTTCGCCTTGTTACACCGGCGCAGTGAGTCGTGCTGGACCCCGGTGAGTCGCTTTCACTTTACTTCCAATTCACCGCCCAGCCGCGCGTAGGGATCGTCTCGGACTTGCCGTTGAACTGGACCTCAACCGGCCCGTCGTTGAAGTTCTCGATGACGCGGCTGCCATCGCTGAAGAGATAGAGCCCGGTCTTATTGGGGGCGCGGAAGTCAACGCGCAGCGGCTTAAGCAAGGCCGCGCGCAACGGATCGAGGTCTGCTTGCCCTAGTTCCAACAGCGATTTGGGCACACCTTTGACTGCAAGAACGTGAACGCCCGGGGCCTGGAGATTGACTTTGTCCCCCAAGGCCTTGGCCAACCCGTCGGTCAGCAGCACCGGCTTGCCTGCCTTGATAAACTTCTGCAGTTGGGAGGCGAAGCCGGGGTCTTTGAGGGCATGGACCGAGAAGAACGCGGTCCGCGACCCGGCCGGGAACTCGTGGCAGGGCAGGAGCGGCAGGCCGAGCATGCCGACGAAATCGAAGACGACTTTCTCGTCGCCGGGGTGGCTGTTGGCTGGTTTGTAGGCGGCGACGCCAGCGGGGTGGCGCCGCGCCACCTCGCGGGCGACGGCGAGGAGCTCGGGGATGCTGGCACGCAGGGCCTCGATATTCCTCGGGCCGGTGTCGCTCTGCAGGCTGCCGTAGCAGAACAGCATTGACTCGCGGGCGCCGGCCAGGACGGTCTGGCGCGCCTGCTCGATGTATGTGGCAGGGCTAGTGCCGTAGGGATCGAACCAGCCGCCGCCGCACTTGGCGCCGCCCAGGCCGCCTAGCCACCGCATGATAAAGAAGCCCTCGAATTGGACCGTCCCGCCCCATTGCTTGTTGGTGTAGTCGCGCGTCTCGGTGCCAACCCAGACGCGGTCGAAGTCGGCGGTCTCGCGCACCACATCGTAGCCGCGCTCGTGGAACCGGTCGTACGACTGCGGATACTTGATGATGATTTTGACCTTGGGATTGACCTTGCGGGCAGCCTCCAGGATGTAGTGGCGCGAAAGCTGGACCATCAGCTCGCAGCGGTAATGCTCCCAGGTGTCGCCGGCAACCGGATAGCGTGCGCCGCCGATGGTAACGACCCGGGCGGCGCGCGCAGTCTTGCACTCGGGGCATTCGCAGTCGGTAAACCAGAAGTCGTCAATCATGATCTCGTCGAAGAGGCCAGCAGCGTATTCGAACACCGACTTGAGCTTCTCCTGGGTCTGGGGATCGGTGTAGCAGGCGATCTCCTTCCAGCCGGTGGAGTCCTTGCCGACACGGGTGGTGGTGATGCAGCCGGAGGTTTCGATGCCGGCGGCGGCAAAGGCGTCACGGGCCGTAATGAGTGTAGCGCGGTCGGCGGTGTAGCCGCCGCGGAATTCCTCGATGTAAACTTTGGTGACGGCAGTTCTCTTGCACCAGTCAATGGCCTCGCGCAGTCGGGCGTCCGAGGAAAAGTACTCACGCACGTTCTGGGCGGTGAACAGCGTGGAGAAGCGGTGGACGGCACGATACCGTTGGGCTATCGCCCAGAGATCAGGGGCCGAGGCCGAGGATGGATCCGCGGGCGCGGCGAAGGCAGAAAATGCCACGAGCGCCGCCAGCGGCAAGGTCAGCAGCGATGAGCCTTTCATGAGATCCGGCTTGATGCGGGGAATGGCTTGCAGGGGTTAGAGCATCCAGCCTTTGCGGTATTCCCGGTGCACCAGCGCGCTGGCGGATTTGGAGTTAAGGACCTTGCCGCTGAGTGTGTCGTATTCAACCGGCCCTTCCACCAACGTAGCGAGATTCACCAGTTGCATCAGCTCCGTGAGCGGGCCTCCGATCTCAAAACCGGAGAAGGTCTTGCCGTTGCCTTTGCAGGCCTCGACCCATTCCCGGTGGTGGTTGTTGGAGGCCGGAAGCGTCTGCGGCGGGCCGGCTTTGATGCTTTGGAACTTCTCCTTCGGCAACAAGACAAACCGCGTGTTCCAGGGACAATCGGAGTAGATGGATCCTTTCAATCCCACGAGAAGATCTCCCCAACCGCCACGCGGGTTACCCAGGAGCAGTTCCTCGGAGGGCTTGTCCTTGGCGTAAACGGTCAGTTTGACCGGTGGCAGTTCACCACGCGCCGGCAGATCTACGACTGCCACCATGGACGACGGATAGCCTTCCTGGTCCACTTCGGACGGGTTGGCTTCCACACGGATTATGTTCTGTTTGACTTTGACGCCAGGCGGGGGATTCCACAACTCATCGAGGCGCAACGCTCGAAACATCAGGTTGCCGGTATGACAGCCAAAGTCTCCGATGATGCCGCTGCCGAAAGCCCGCCAGCCCCGCCAACTCGCCGGGGCGTAACAGGGGTTGTATGGGCGTTCGGGGGCGGGACCGAGCCAGAGATCCCAGGATAACGACTCGGGCACCGGCGGGAGGTCCGTCGGGCGTTTCTGAGGCCCATTGCCGCCATCAAACCACAAGTGAGCTTCCCGGACCTCGCCAATCGTGCCGCTCCAAACCAGCTCGACGGAGCGACGCAAGCCATCAGTGGCGCTGCCCTGATTGCCCATCTGGGTGACGACCCGGTGCTTGAGCGCGGTCTGACGCATCACTCGCGCTTCATACACCGTGCGGGTAAGGGGCTTTTCGCAATAGACATGTTTGCCGCGTTTCATTGCCGCCACGGCGGCGACGGCGTGAGTGTGGTCGGGTGTGGCGACCACCACGGCCTCTACTTGCTTGTCCATTTGGTCCAGCATCCGCCGAAAATCAGTGAAAGCCTTGGCCTGTGGATGCTTCTGGAAGATGTCGCCCGCGCGATTCTGGTCCACGTCACACAGAGCAACGAGGTTCACACCGGGGCCGGCAATGTTGTCGAGGTCGCCTCGGCCCTGGCCGCCGATACCGATACCAGCGACATTCAGCTTGCTATTGGCGTCGTAGGCCAGCGCCAGTCTGGCTCGGGGCAAGAGGAGCAGAGCTGAACCGCTGAGGGTTGAAGTTCGGAGGAAGTTGCGGCGAGTAAACAAGTTCTTCATGTGGCTATCGTGGCCGGGTGACTTTAAAAAGGCAAGCGGGACGAGGATAGAGCGAAACGTGAAGCGTGAAGCGTGAAGCGTGAAGCGTGAAGCGTGAAGCGTGAAGCGTGAAACGTGAAACGTGAAGCGTGAAACGTGAAGGTCAGGAGGCAACAAAAAGGCAAAGCGGGACCAAGTCTTGTTCCACGCTGTTGGAAAGCTCTTTCGCCGCGGCTGGGGTAGTGGTAAGTAGGTGGGGCATGACACGTGAAAAAGCGCTCGCACTGCTGCGGGAATACACGCAATCGGAATCGCTGCTAAAACACGCCCTCGCCGTCGAAGCGGCGATGCGGCATTACGCCGCCCGGTTCGGAGAGAGCGTCGAGACCTGGGGCGTCATCGGTTTGATTCATGACTTCGATTACGAGCGATGGCCGCAGCCTCCAGACCACACACGACAGGGCGCGCGTGTCCTGCGAGAACGGGGAGTGGACGAGGAGATTGTGGGCGCGATGCTCTCGCACGCGGACTGGAATTGGGACCAGTATCCGCTGGACCGACCGTTGCGCAAGAGCTTGTTCGCGGTGGACGAGTTGTGCGGCTTTATCATGGCCGTGGCTTACGTGCGTCCGGAAAAGCTCGCCGGGATGACCGCCAGCAGCGTTCGCAAGAAGATGAAGCAGAAGTCGTTTGCGGCTGCGGTGAAGCGCGAGGATATCGAGCGAGGAGCGGAGTTGATAGGACTGTCTTTGGACGAGCATATCCTGTGCGTCATTGGCGCCATGCAAGGCATCGCCAAGGAGCTGGGTTTGACGCCGGGCCAAGTCAAGGATTCCTGAGCGCGAAGAGGCGAGCGGGATTACTACGCAACAGCGTCGTTAACGCAAATGAGGGTTTTGGACACATATTCAAAGAGCGGGCAGGCGCCCGGGAGGACGCCTGCCCGCGTGGAAGCCGGGGGTGGGCAATTGCTCAACTGCCAGCGCGCCCCGGAGGAAGCTTAGGGCGAAGCCAGGACGATGGCCCAGAAGGTCGTGGGCAGGCTCTCCCACCCGCCAACGAACTGGTTGATCCGGAGGTATACCTTCTTGGCCAGCTCCTGGTGGTTGGCGTCGAGCTTTTCCAGGATGGCGAGGTGGCCGGCATGGATATTGCCCTCCATCGGGGTGAATACGATTGGTGTCTGTGTGATTGGCGTTCATACTTTTCACCTCTATGGGTGGAAGACCCTCTTCCACTTTCCGGAAGGGGGTCTTCCACCCTCCCTGTCAGACATGACTCAAGGGCTAAGCCCAGACCCGCCCCTCCGGCGCGGTGTACAGGCACTCGTGTCCGATGCTCAACTGGCTGCGCAGGTGCTCCTCAAACGCCCGCTCCTCGCGCACTCCCTGTCTCAGGTGCTTCCGAACCGTGGCTACCGCCTTCCGCACGTTGTCAAAGGCCCGCCTGCCCGTATCCGCCGCGCGGTCGCTGGCGGTGAGCGCGGTTTCCAGCGCCGTAACCTCGTTGTCCAGATGCTCCAGGGCGTCCGCGTCCCCCGCCGCCTCCAGCTCATTTCGCTTTGCCTGTAATCCTGGAATACACGTGGATTGAGTCTGAGAAGGAGCGGCAGGACATCGGCATCGACCGCGCCATCCGCGAATGGCTCCGGAAGCACTACGCCCTCTGGGCCGCTGCCCAAGACAGCGCCCAAGTCCCTCCACCGGCTCCTCCACCGGGCTAACATCGTCCGGTGGAAACATGACATTCTCCTTGGCCCCCCTTCGCGGTTGTTATAATCATCGCTCTGGGATCAACAAAATCGTACAATCTCAGCAACCCCTTTACGCCTCACCGAGGCGTATCTGCTGGAAGCAATCTACGGTTTGAGTGGAGCGGCACGAACTCATGGTCTCATTTCCCAAGCTGGCGCAACACATCCAGCATCGGTTCGCTGGAGATTCGCATGAGTCCGCCGAACGGGCGGTCCAGCTCCAGAATCAGGAAGATGGCGCCCGCCGCGCACAAAGCAGAGGCGATCAAGGCGAAGTTGGCAGTGGCGTTTGGCGGTGCGATCAGGCTGAAACCGAGGAAAATCACCACGAGCCACAGGACTACAACAATCAGCATCGGTGCGGAGAGGGACCCGGTCGATTCAGCCAGCATGAGCGAGTGAAGCTGGCCGATTTCGAGGGTCAGGCTCACGGCCTGCGCCTTGAGGACACGTTCAGTGTCGTCGAGTGCCTCCAGTCTCAGGAGAGCAACGTAGAATGCATTGCCCATCTCGAGCGTGGGCTTCCATCCCGCCGGCAAATGGGCATCGTCCGGCCACATACGCCGCGTTGATTCCTGGATCAAGGCATGCAACTGGCTTCGCACCTCCGCAGCCTGCGGCCCGTAGATCGTCAGCACCCGATCAAGGAGGGCGAACTTGGAGGCCTTCTGCATCACCTGAGTGCGAGTGGTGTCGTAAGAAGTCTTGGTAGAATTCACGAGCAAACCAAGTAGGAGGGCCGACATAGTGGCGACCAGGCCCATGACCAGTTTCACGGTGTCCCTGCTGTCTGGGCTCAAATGGTGCTCGGGAAGGAAGCGGCGAAGCCACATCCCGATCCACACGGCGGCGAGCAGGCAAGCCGACGCAAAGGCGCTGGTAAGAGAGGTGTTCACAGGTGCACGACGGTCTTGTGATCCACAAGATGGGTTCACGAGGGTTGCATCACGGCTGCGACGAGCTATGGCGTGAGGCGAGCGGCGGCTCTTTGAGCGCCTGCGCCAACTGGCGGCTGAGCTCAGCGACGAGCTCGCTTAGGGTGGCGACGGCGCCGGATGGGCTGGTGTCTGGCGACGGACCCTGGCGCGAGAGACGGCTTTCACCAGCTTTGAGAGTTTTCTCTCCGCCCGGTGAGAGGATGCGCCACCAGGCGGCGAGCACCGCGCGGCCGGTGGAGTCCACTTCGAACTGATTGATGACGACATAGACTTCAGCCGCAACCTCACCGCTCCGCCAGGCGGACAACCGAATCTGGTCCGTAGGCAGCAAGGTGGCCAGGTTCGCCGCCAGGACACGCTGCACGCCAGTGTCAAGCCGCTCGGCCCAGAACACCGACGGCAGATACTCGATTTCGTTGGTGCCTTTGCGGATGGCCAGCGAAGTGTCAAAGAGATAAGCCGGGAGTTTTACCTGGGCTACGCCGACGGCCAAAGCGCCGGGAGCCACCTTTTCCAGCCCGGCCGCCGGCAGAGGTGTCAGGACGAAGTGGCGGGCGGTGTCATGGGCCGGCTTGAACGCGCCACAGCCGGTCAAGCTCACGCAGGCGGCGAGGGCGAGGCAGAGGCTGGCCAAACCCGAAACCCGAATTCCGAAATCCGAAGGAAATCCGAAGGCCGAAATCCGAATGCCGGCGGCAGCGGTGATGGTTGAGTTGTCGGACAGGGATGAACGGACAATTCCAGGGAGTCCGGTTAGCGGATCTGGGTGTTCAGTAGGTGAGCTTCGAGTTGTTGATTTTGTATTCATGGTTTGCTTTTGGGAAGTTCGCGACCGGCGATGAGTGCGTTCGGGTGTTGCTTCAGAAAGTCAGCGAGCGAGGCGATGGACTGCGCGGCGCCGGCCAGGTGTTCGAGGGCTTGGTCGAGGTTGTTGCGCAAAGGCGAATCGGCCGCGAGCAAGGTCCGCAGGTTTTCTCCGGCGCCGCGGATTTGGCCCAGGGTACGATCGGCTGCCGCGAGGGTGTTGGTGACGCTGTCAGATCGGAAGAGCACACG
>OBLW0100001880.1_pt1 | contig 17522 bp, 20 predicted proteins | sample 1520161 | NCBI WGS metagenome assembly OBLW01 (sample SAMEA3539309, study PRJEB22396) | soil metagenome | biome: tundra; feature: field; material: soil | place: USA | collected 2010-05 | depth 0.15 m | reverse complement strand
CGGTCCCATGTTCTCTGTTTATAAAGCTTTGAGCGCCGTTAAGTTGGCGGAAGCGGCTAAGGCCGCGGGCGTGGATGCGGTCCCCGTCTTCTGGCTCGCCACTTATGACCACGATCTCGCCGAGGTCAATCACATCTCCATGCCTGGCCCTGACGGCCTGCTGCGCACGCTTGCAACTTCCAGCCACAGTATTACGGGCGCTCCGGTAAGCGAAGTTCGCCTGGGGGAAGAGATCCTGCCCGTCGTGGAAGAAGCGGCATCGCTTCTGGGAGATTGCGAAGCGTCGCAACTGCTTCGCCATTCGTATCGTCCAGGAGAAACGTTAGGCACTGCTTTCGCGCGCTTTTATGCGCGTCTCTTCGCGCCGTGGGGAGTGATTATTCTCGATGCTTCTGATCCAGAGCTGCACCGAGTGGCCGCGCCGATCTACCGAGCCGCAGTCGAGCAAGCGTCTGAAATCGCCGATGCTTTGCTGGCTCGCGGACAGGCCCTTGAGAGGGCTGGATATCACCAGCAGGTGAAAGTTACTTCTTCCTCCGTCCTGCTGTTCACGCTGCAAGGCGGCGCTCGCACGCCGATTCAGCGACGCGCAAATGGGAACTCGACGGAGTTTGTGATTGCCAGCGAAACAGCGGCGGAGAAGCTGTCGTCCACCGAGCTCATCGATCGCATCTCAACGATGCCAGAGAAGTTCAGTCCTAATGTGCTTTTGCGGCCGGTGGTGCAGGATTATCTTTTGCCCACGCTTGCCTACGCGGGAGGCGCCGCCGAAGCGGCCTATTTTGCGCAAGCCAGCGCAGTGTACGAAAAAATGGTGGGCCGCGTAACGCCGATCGTGCCCCGGTTTTCCGCAACTCTTGTCGAACCCAAAGTGCAGCGCTGGCTTAAGCAATACGACATTACGGTTCTCGATACGTTTCATGGCCTGGAGGCCCTTCGCCATACGTTGGCGGCGCGTAGTTTACCCGCGGATTTGCAAGCTGCCTTCGAGCGAGCCAGCAAGTCGGTAACACAATCTTTCTCCGGACTGCATGAGGCGCTGGCCAAACTCGATCCCACGCTCGTCGAGGCGAGCCAGACAGGAATTTCAAAAGTGCAATACCAGCTGGACCGGCTTCGGGAACGAGCGATGGCTGCCGAATTGCGACGGAGCGAGGTGGTGAGCCGTCACGCGGAAGCGCTAAGCCAAGCTCTTTATCCTGAGGGCGCTTTGCAGGAGCGCGGCGTTGCCGGTGTCTATTACCTGGCCCGCCACGGTACCGAACTTCTGAAGAATATTTACGACTCGATGCATACCGATTGCCTCGACCATCAAATTCTGGAACTCTAGAAAGCTACACTCCCGCTTGCCCTAGCGGCTTTCGCTCGATGCCAAGTACGTCCCCAGCCCAATCATGATCGCGCCCGTTACGGTTCGCTGCCGACGGCGGAACACCGCTGACGAGCGAATTTGTTTCCCGAGCGGTCCCGCCATCAAGACGACGATCATGTCAGCCGACGTGTTCAGAATCACCGAAACCGTTCCCAGCACGACGAACTGAAGAAAGACATGTCCAACCCCACGGTTGACGAATTGCGGGATGAAGGAAAGAAAGAACAGCGCCGTCTTAGGATTAAACACTTCTGTAGCAACCCCCTGCGCCAGCGGATTACGCGCCGCCCCGTGGTTCGCTGAAAGGGAATCACCCTGACACTCTTTCGCTTTCGGGGCGTCTTTCGGCGCGTCCTTCTGTGCATCCCTGATCATTCTGACGCCCAGGAAGCAGAGATACGCTGCCCCTACATACTTGACGGCAGAGAATGCCACAGCCGATCGCGCCAGGATTACGGAAACTCCCAAGGCTGCGGCGAACACATGTACCACGCCTCCCAGGAGCGTTCCCAGCGCCGACAGCAGCCCTTCGCGTTTTCCTCCCGCCAAAGTTCGGGCCAGCACGTACAACATCCCCGGCCCCGGGGCGACAGCCAGCAGGAGGGCTGCGGTAAGAAATAGCAACAGTCGAGTCGAATCAAACATGATGGAGATTTTACGTCAGAGACTATTTCCGCAGCCAGCGTTCGAGTTGTGCCAGCGTTTCCACTCGGGGCTCGGGCCGGTCGCGATAGGCTCCCGCCACATCAAACAAGATCGCGTGCATACCCGCATTTGTGGCGCCGATGTAGTCCACCGAGTACACGTCGCCCACGTACAGACTCTGGTCGGCGCGCACGTTCATGGTTCTCAACGCCGCCTCAAAGATCTCAGCACGAGGTTTTTCAAATCCGACGATTCCAGAATCTGTGATGCTCTCAAAACAGTCGGCTATGCCGCAGCGGGAGAGAACATTCTCGATTTTTCCATCTGCATTGGAAATCACTGCAATGCGATACTTCTGGCGGATTCGCTCCAGTACCGCGCGCGTGCCGGGCGGTAACTGATCCCAATTGGCTGAATCTTGTGTATTCCGCACCAGGTCCTGTACTAATCCGTCGCGACCTTCATTGAGGTCGTCGAGTAAATAGGTGTGAAATATCCACCAGAAGCCGTGATCTACGCGACCGCTCTGCATGCCCCGATCAAACTCGATCTTTGTTCTGCGCTCCAGGGCCTGCCATTGTTCAAGCGTAGGATGGCGGTCACTAGCGATGGGGGCCAGCATCTTCAACCGGTTCGGAAATAGTAAGGTGTTGCCCACATCGAAAAAAATGACGCGCCGTTCAGCCATGCTCCCATCTTACTGAAAACTTTGCACTCAACCCATTGCGCGCGGAACGGGGTGACAATCTGGCCGCGATACTTCGCGTGCTAGAACTTCATGGCACAAACCTCGCAGAGCATTAATGGTGCTGATGCCAGCGCCACGCGGTATCCGTGACCCCGGCCGAGAAAAAATGTAATATCCAATCCATCGCGCCAGCTCTATGAGGCGTCTTGTCGGGAGTGATTCAGCTATGGCTCTTACTTCGACAACCGGATTGATCGCTGGCTTTGCGCGCTCCAAGTTTGCCGGGCTATCGATTTACAGCCTGGTGCACGTCCCATCCGCCGTGTTCGCAGTCCTGTTCTTGTTCCAGCGTCATTCCAGCCCCCGCAACGATATTTACAATATTCTTTGGGCGGTTGTCTTCGGGTTCGCCACTCTGAATATCTTGAGCCTGTCGGCGCGGCGTTTCGAGCCAAATCGCCGCGGTCTCACATTCGGTGAACTGATGGCGGTTCTCATAGTCCTGCTTTCGATCTTCCTACTCGGCTGGGAGTTGCTTAGTGTCTTCCGGATATTTCCCATCAAACTCCACCGCTAAACTGCGGGCAACCCGTTTTTGCGGTATGATTCGCAAAGTGGCGAAGAACGCCCCCAACTTCGAAGTCACCTGTCCATGCTGCAGCGCGCTGCTGAAGGTTGATGTCGATACTCGCGCTGTAATTGCCCATACCGCTGCGGTGAAGCCCCGCATGTTTGCCGATATGGAGGACGCCGCCCGCGCTATGAAGGAACAAGATACGCGCCGCGAATCTATATTCCGGCAATCGGTCGAGGCACAAAAACATGCTTCCGAATTGCTGGAAAAAAAGTTTCAGGAGGCTGTAAAGAAAGCCAAGGAATCTCCTGACACGGGCAAGCCCATCCGCGATTTCGACTTGGACTAGCGTCCCGCTAGAATCGTCCCATGGCGATTCGTCCTCTGCTTCTCGGTCATCGCGGCGCACGGGCCGAGAAATCTATTCCCGAGAATACGTTGGCTTCTTTTGATTGGGCTCTAGCCCACGGTTGTGATGGCTTCGAGTTCGACGTGCGACTGTCCGCCGATGGCCAGCCCGTGATTTGCCACGATGCTACCGTTCAGGGTGTTGAAGTTGCTGGCTGCTCGGCGCCGCGACTCGCGGTGCCCCTTCTTCGCGATGTTCTGGAGCGCTACCAAGCTACTGCTTTCCTCGACATCGAACTTAAGGTACCGGGGTTGGAGTCCAGCACGCTGGATCTGCTTCGAGCGCATCCGCCAGCTCGCGGCTATTTAATTTCTTCGTTTCTGCCGGAAGTATTGGAGGCGGTCCACGGCATGGACGCCGCTGTCCCTCTTGGTCTGATTTGCGAGACGCGTGCCCAGCTCAGCTTTTGGCTAAAGTCGCGCGTTAACGCTGTGATGCCGTACTACAAACTGATTTCGCGAAGTGATATCGCCAACATCAAGAGTGCAGGCAAGAAGGTAATGGTTTGGACGGTGAATTCCACAAAAGACATGAAGCGATTTGCGAGCTGGGAAGTAGACGGAATCATTTCCGACAACCCCGAGAAGCTGGTCCGCACCTTGGGCTGGAGGTCCGAGCCCAAGATCAATAAATAAAATTAAACCGTCCGACGTTGCAGAAATCCGACGTCGCGGGCTGCGCTAGTCCGCCGCCGCTTCGAATGCCGCAGTGTCTTGCGGCGCAGGCCTCAGAAAAGCCGAACGTTCCATCTCAAATGCTTCCAGATTCGCACCCATCGTAAGGTCATTCCAGCCGAGAACGGCGCCGATGCGCAATGCCGCTTCGCGGCTGCAGGATTCCGACCAGCACGCACCGAGTGCCACTGGTACCCGCCGCAGCAGTACGTCTCCAAGAGTTACTGCGTATTCTCGTCGATAGGCTTCAACCACTTCAGCAATCACGTGAGAGGTATGCGGACAAATCGGCGCCCGCAGTTCGGCGCTCACCAGCGCAGTGCGCGCGATGTCTGCTGCACGTTTGCCATGCCACTCCAGCATGCCTCGCGCGGATTCCTCGCTCACCGCCCCGATCCGGGCAATCTCCAGCACGGCGTCGTCCAGCAGGGGGTCCAGTGCCTGGCCCGAAGCCATTGCGATCGTATTCGGCTCCCCAACTTTTAGTCCGAGTTTCCGGGCACATTCCCGCGCCACCGAAGCCGCCGTCGTGAGCTTGCCGCCGATCACAGAAATCATGCGAGTCGCCGAGTCGTCGGCATGATCGTGCAGAATATGCTTGCGGGTGACCGCCGATGGACGGTTGTCCGGCGAATACGGCAGCGGTCGAATTCCGGCAAAAGAATATTTGACGCTCTGTGCTGAGATTTTCGCCTTGGGAAACAGCTGCGCCACAGAGCGCACCAGATAGTTGATTTCGTCCGCCGCCGGAGCCGTTTTGCCGGGATCGCCGCTGTCGGCAACCTCCGTAGTTCCCACCATGATCTGGTCGTTCCAGGGAAGGATAAAAATCGGGCGGCCATCTACCGCCTCGGTATACACCGCCGTATTGGGCGAGCCTGGAAATCGTGGCAGCACTATATGTGACCCGCGCACTCCACCCAGCATGGGCTTGCCCGTTCTAATCGAGGAGCGCTGGCACAGGCGGTCAGCCCATGGGCCGCTACAGTTGATTACCCAATTCGCGTCCACACGCGCGTCCCGGCCGCTGATTTGATCGCGCAACAGTACGCCGTGGACTCGCCCATGCGCCACGTCGACAGCCAGCGCTTCGGTGTGATTCCGGACCACCGCGCCGGCCTGTACCGCTTCCGAGAGCCATTCCGCAACCAGCCGTTCCGGAAACTCGCATTGCGCATCTTCGTAATTGAACAGTGACCACTTGTGCCCTGCGTCAAGAGCCCGCTCGAGCCGCTTCAATTCCATCTCCGTGGCGCCGTTCTGCGGCTTTCCAGCCATGCGCTGGTACAACCACAACCCCGCGCGTACCTTCATTGCACTGCGCTGGCTGGTTTCATTCAAAAGCAGCAGGAATTGCATGGGATGCACGAGATGAGATTTCTCGCGCAGCAATTTTTCGCGCTCGCGAAGCGACTCCCGCACCAAACCCAACTCTCCGTGCTCCAGGTAGCGCAAGCCGCCGTGAATGATGCGCGTGGAGCGGCTGGTTACTCCAGAAGAGAAATCGTTCTGTTCTACCAGCAACGTATGCTTTCCGGCGCGCGCACACTCCCGCGCCACAGCTACGCCATTGATGCCACCGCCAATCACCACCACGTGAAAGCGTTGGCCTTCCAGGCTTGCCCGCGGATTTGCCGCTAGCACCATAGGGATTCAACACAAGAGTAACCGGTTCAAGGTTACTAGATTCGGAGCTGCACATTCACACTGCGACGCATAGAGTCTGCACCCCTCCGCTCGCAGAGAACAGGTCACCTTGGTGCTGCAAACTGCCTGACCCAAAGTCCCAACCCTATCGGCAAGTCGTTCAGAAACTTGAGCAAAAATAGGGCGGCCCGGCGCAAAGTGCAGCCGGGCCGGTATCCTGAAGTCGATTTAGTTATGCTACTTTCCGCTCCAACCTTCCGCTCATGCCTGCACCTTTTGAGAACAGGTCGATCATCTGCCGGTTAAATGCGGGAATATCGTCAGGCTTGCGACTGGTAACCACTCCGTTACTCAAAACCACCTCTTCGTCCACCCAGGTACCGCCGGCATTTCGAATATCAGTCTTGAGCGAAGGCCAGGAGGTAACTGTGCGTCCCTGCACCGCGCCCGCTTCCACCAGCATCCAGGGCCCGTGGCAAATCGCGGCTACCGGTTTAGCGTGCTCAAAAAAGTGTTTCACGAAGCGCACTGCAGCAGGATTCATCCTTAACTGATCGGGATTCATAACTCCACCCGGCAAAAGTAGGGCGTCGTAGCTCGCGGGATCGGCCGAGTCTAACGTGATGTCTACCGGAACCTCCTCGCCCCAATCCTTCTTGTCCCAGCCTTTAATTTTGTTCCCGGCGGGGGAAACAACTTGAGTTCGCGCGCCAGCTTCTTCTAGGGCTTTTTTCGGCTTGGTTAATTCCGATTGCTCAAAGCCATCCGTTGCCAAAATCGCAATGGTCTTTCCTTGCAAGTTATTCGGCATGAAGGTTCCTCCTTAGAATGTTTCTTGATTAGTTGGTTATTTGGATGCCGCAGCTCCGATCACGGTTTATCGCTATTAATGAACGTGATTTACGAAACGTGAGTCGGCTCAACGCATTGCTCGTGCTGCTGCGACTCATTTAGAGTGATTGCAAATGTCCACTACCGGTGAACGTTTCGAACGCGCAGTTGCCATCATGGAGCGCCTGCGGGCTCCCGGAGGCTGTCCCTGGGATCGCGAACAGACTTTCGATTCCATCAAACCCTTCACGCTGGAGGAGACGTACGAGGTTCTCGAAGCCATCGACAATCGCGATTGGAACGAGCTTCCCGGTGAGCTCGGCGACCTGCTTCTGCAAGTGCTGTTTTATTCCGAAATGGCGAAAGAGCAGGGAACGTTCTCCATTGATGACGTTCTTGACAGGCTTGTTGACAAGCTGGTGAACCGGCATCCGCACGTGTTCGCCGATACGAAGGCGGACACCTCAGCTGACGTGAAGCGCAATTGGGAGGCGCTGAAAACCGAAGAACGGAAAAAGCGCCTGAACCAGAATCCGGATGCAGCTGAAACAGCGGCGGAGGCGACTACATCTATTCTGGCGGGTATTTCTTCGGCCATGCCGTCTTTGCTGGAGGCCCACAAGCTGAGTTCGCGGGCGGCGCAAGTTGGTTTCGACTGGCCTGACATGGAGGGTTTGTTCGATAAACTTGCGGAGGAGACTGCAGAACTTCGCCAGCAACTTCGCGAGTTTCCGGCTCCCGGACCGCATCCGGAAGGCCGCGGGGTGGCGGGGGCGGGGCGGCAGCCTATTCCGGAAGATCTGCGAGAGCGGCTGGAAGAAGAAGTTGGCGATCTGTTCTTCGTGCTGGTTAACATCGCGCGCTATCTGGCTCTCGACCCGGAATCGGCGCTGCGCAAGACGAATCGAAAATTTCGGCGTCGCTTTCAATGGATGGAGAGATGTCTGCACGAAAGCGGCGGCAGTCTCGAACAGTCCTCGATGGATGAGCTGGAAACCCTCTGGCAACAAGCCAAGCAGCAGGAGGAGCGATCGTGAGCGCCGAGGCAATTACGATCCGCCGCTGTGAAGGGCTCGAGGAGTTGCGCGCTTGCGTCGCCCTGCAAAAAGAGATCTGGAACTTCACCGACGCCGAACTGGTTCCGTTACGCATTTTTGTCGTCGCCGAAAAAGTGGGCGGACAGGTGATGGGCGCTTTTGCCGGGAGTGAGACGGTCGGCTTTGCGCTTTCCGTACCGGGGACGCGTTCTGGCCACATCTATCTTCACTCGCATATGTTGGCCGTCCGCAAGGATCACCGCAACGGAGGGCTCGGCCGGCGGCTTAAACTCCTTCAGCGCGAAGACGCGCTCGCCCGAGGCATCGAACTAATCGAATGGACATTCGATCCCCTGGAGATCAAAAATGCCTATCTCAACATTGAAAAACTGGGAGCGATCGCCCGCCGCTACAACATCAACCAGTATGGGATCACGTCATCGCCGCTGCAGGGCGGGCTTCCCAGCGATCGGCTTATCGCCGAGTGGTGGCTGAAATCCAGGCGTGTTGAGACCTTGGTTGCAACGGGCAAGGTTCCTGCCTTCAACCGGGAGTTAACGATTGAAGTCCCGGCGCAGATTTATGAGTGGAAAGCTGCGGCCGAAACCAGAAGAGAAGCGCAAGAAGTGCAGGAACGCAATCGTATGCAATTTCTTCGGACTTTTGACAGTGGCCTTGCGGTGTTAGGTTACGAGCACGACGTCGCAGGCAATGGAAAGTTCATGCTTGGCCACTGGGATGAGCAGTACTCGTACGCATAGCAAGAATAATTCACCGGAGAGACACAGAGGTGTAAGAGAAACGTGGGGTGGTTTTTGCTCGTTTGCGATTTACTTTGTTACCTCCGTGGAGAGAGATCTTTTCTTTGTTCTTTCCGCAAACTATGAAGATTGAAGCCATCACACTGCGCGAGATTCATATGCCGCTCGTCCATTTTTTCGAGACGAGTTTCGGACGCACCCACAGCCGTCGCATTCTTCTATTGACCGTACATTGCGACGGTGTAAATGGTTGGGGTGAATGCGTAGCTGGGGAAGATCCCTTCTACGGCAGCGAATGGACCGACAGCTGTTGGTCCGTCATCACTCGTTACCTTGCTCCCTCCGTGCTCGGACGCAATCTCGAAGCGGCACGCGACTGTGCAGCTCTCTTCGCTAAGGTGCGTGGCCATCGCATGGCCAAAGCAGCACTCGAAAATGCGCTCTGGGACGCTGAAGCGAAACAAAAGGGTCTGCCTTTGTGGCAACTGCTGGGCGGAAAGCGGAGTGAAATCGCTTGCGGAGTCTCCATTGGCATACAGGATTCCGTCGAGCAGTTAATCGACAAGATCCAACTGGAGCTAGCCGCCGGCTACCGCCGCATCAAGATCAAGGTGAAGCCGGGGTGGGACGTGAATGTGCTGGAGAAAATTCGCTCGCGCTGGGCCGACATCACGTTAAGTTGCGACGCGAATTCAGCTTACACTTTGGATCAAGTTGAACATCTGCGCGCGTTCGACCAGTTCAACCTGCTGATGATTGAGCAACCTCTTTGGGATGATGACATTTTCTACCACGCGCGCCTGCAGAAGGAGTTGCGTACCGCAATTTGTCTGGACGAATCCATCGTCAGCGCCCGCGCCGCGGCCGTGGCCGCCGAGATCGCGGCGTGCCGGATCATCAACATTAAAGTCGGACGCGTGGGCGGGTTCAGCGAAGCGAAGAAAATTCACGATGTCTGTCACTCGCGTAAGATTCCCGTCTGGTGCGGCGGAATGCTGGAATCCGGCGTTGGGCGCTCCCACAACATTGCGCTTTCTACGTTGGAAAATTTCAGGTTACCCGGAGACGTTTCGGCCTCGAAGCGCTACTGGAAGGAAGACATCATTGACCCGGAGGTACAAGTCTCCCCGAAAGGGATGATCAAAATCAGCGACCAGCCCGGCACGGGCTACCGCATTAAAGAAGACATGATTGAGAAATTGACTACGCGTAAAGAAACGTTTCGCGCAGTGGCTTGAGAATCACCGATCCGCCCTAGTGCGATTGATTTTCGGGGTCGATCGTCTCCGCCCCTCGGTTTTGGGCCAGCTTCACTTCTTCCGCTTTCAACATCTCAACGCCCTCGGCAAACGTTATGCCGTTGGGCACGGGCCGGAAGTCGCTGAACACTTCGTCAGACTTGATGGCGAGACTCTTGAACATCAAGATTTTTCCCGCAAAATTCAGCGACATACGCGACACCTCCCAGCAGCCGTTCCCTATGTCACGCTGTTCCACCAGAAAATGCCCACCTTTATCGAGGTGGCCCAGGATTCCCCAACCAAAAGCGACTTCTTTGAACAAGGTGCCATCGGTTCTTACGATCCGGCGGGTAGTTGGATCAATTACAAGAAACCCCTGCATCCCAACCAGAACCTGCTCTGCATGAGTAGGCGGTTGGTAAGCGGGGTTAGGGCGAAACCGCAAACGCACCAACTGTCGTCCCGCATCGCCACTGGCCTCTCCGCTTTCTTCTCCATCGTATTGGTATAGAAAAGCATCGGGCAAGGCTTTCACGATGCGCAGGGTGCGCTCGGCATTTCCTTGCTCCTGCGAATGTTTGCGGCGGAGTTGTTCAGGGTTGACAGCCAAGCCCTCCAAGCGACGCACCTCGGTCTGGATATCCTGCGGTGCCAGAGGCCTGTCGTTAGATGCGATTGTCATGCCTACCATGGCGTCGCTCGTCTCCACATAAAGCTTGGTTTGCGAACCTTGCGGAGTCTGCTTGCGTGCGCGGAACATATGTTTCGTCGAATTGCTGTTAGCTGCTACTTCGTTCGCAACTGCATCCCGAACCAATTCCAAGCAAGAGGCTGGATCATGAGCGGAAGCGAATGCGACTCCAACTCCGATCGGGGCGAGCTTCGATCCGGCAGCAAGAAGGACCAGCAAAACCACAACCACGAACTGCGGGTCTTTCTGTAGCCGGCTTTTCATCTGAGCAATCTCTCCCGCCTGCAGCTTGTAGTGTACCAATTCGGTTTTGGCATTCACTACAGGGAAACGGGTATTTCAGCCCACCGGGACCAAGGCTTGCCGGGTGCTCCGTGCCTTGCGTATAGTCGTAAGGGTGCTTCAGTAAGGTTTCTCCGCGTCAATGTTGATCCCGGAGCGGCTCGGCACTGATCCCGTGGTACTTATCCAGTACAAATAGGAGCGCGTTCCAATGAGCACAGCAGCCAGCGGTTTGGCGCAAATCGGTAAATCGGTTGTCGTTAAGGGCGAGCTCTCGGGCAGCGAAGATCTGTATGTCGACGGCCAGGTCGAAGGCAGTATTGCTCTCAAGGGGAATAGCTTGACGGTGGGACCCAACGGTCAGGTCAAGGCCAGTGTCGACGCCAAAGGTGTGGTGGTGCAAGGAAAACTCGACGGCAACATTCAGGCCAGTGACCGGGTGGACTTGCGCAAGTCCGCAATTGTTACTGGCGACATCTCGGCCCAGCGCATCTCCATCGAAGAAGGAGCTTATTTGAAAGGTAAAGTTGAGATCCACCGCTCCGATGCAAAGTAATTTGGGGATGTTAGCGTTGATAAAATAGGATTGATAAAATAGGGATGATTGGTCTGGCGGATGATTGCCAAGCCTTTTAGGCTGGGGCGTCAAGGGCGTTCGGCGCGGTAGCGACGGGGCAGATGACGAATCAGCAGTTCAGGAAGTCAGGGTGTCGTCCGTCTCGCGGACTTTCATGAAATTTTTTCGCGGTTCTTCCGGACCGGAGACCATTCCGGCGCAGGGTTCGCAGAAACTCACCCGCCGCTCCAGCGGTTTGGGCGAGTTATCTCGCACTTGGGAGTCAGCCAAAGACCTGTGCGTGCTAGATCTGGGATCTACCTCGCCCACCAACATTCGCCATTTCACCGAGCACGGCCATCGGATCTACAGCGAAGATCTGCTTACCGCTTCCACTGACCCCGAGCTTCTCACCAAAGACGAAACGGGGAACGCGGTTCTCGACAGCCGTAAATTTCTTGCCGATAACCTGGTTTATCCTGCTGCTCACTTCGACGCGGTGCTGTGCTGGAACCTGCCGGACTATCTCGATGAGAGCCTGGTAAAGCCGGTGGTGGGCCGTCTGTGGTCCGTTTTGAAGCCCGGCGGCATGCTGCTCGCGTTCTTCCACACCCGTGATGCCGGGCCGGACTCGCCTTGCCACCGTTTCCACATTGTGGGCACCGACACGCTGGAGATGCAGAAAATCGTGCTGCGCCGCGAAGCCCGCCGCGGTCCGACTGGGGCGGTACACACTGCAATCTCGGATGGCTTCCAGCTGCAACGGGTTTTCAACAACCGGCACATCGAAACGCTTTTTCGCGACTTCGCATCCATCAAATTCTTCCTGGCGCGGGATAACGTGAGGGAAGTGCTGGTCGTCCGCTAGGGATTCGTTCTTCTTCAAGCCCGAGTTTTCCAGACAATCACACCCATCCGGTAGAGATAGTGGCAGGCAATCTCGACTTGAGGCGCTGTCGCTGGCGAAAAGGCCGATTCCAGTATGCTTTGAATTTCGTTGGGAGTGTATGCGCGACGCACAGAGGTCAGCCCATCCAGCCAGGCTACGCGGTTGCGCATGATGGGATAGCTGGCGTAGGCCAAAGCCAGATGGAGCGGGTGCCGCACGAGGTCGTTGATTAACACTGCTCGCCGGCTTATTCGTACTGCCTCTCGACCGAATTGCTTCAACTGTTGCGGGTCAAGATGATGAGCAAAAAGGTTGCAACTCACCAGGTCGAATGCCCCATCAGCGAAAGGAAGAGCGAGCGCATTGCCGACTACGCTGCGATTCCGCGCCGCATGACTTCCTACCCCGTCACCCCCGGGGAGATGAGACTGTGCAATGTCCAGCAGAGTCAGGTCCAGCGCGATTCCGCATCGAGCCAGTCTCTGCCGGACAACCTCCGGTAGCTCGCCAGACCCCGCGGCAACCTCCAGCAGAGAAAGACGTTTCGTCGCGGCTACCTGCGCCACGCGATTCACCATCCTCTGCGTGGTCGTCACCCCACCGAACCATCGGTTGATCCGCCCCAGTACCGCGAGAACGTCCTGCGCCTCGTGAGGCAGGCAAGCGTCAGAATCGAGAATCTCCGGTGCGTCGAATCGCTGCATGGCTGGCTTAATTCGCTTTGAAACTCCTTGTAAGTGTTCAAGTCAGACGCCGTCCTTAGACGGTATCAGCCCGGACTTCATAATGCGTGGCCTGTGGCTCGGCTTTGCAGAGGAGTCTCTTAGCCTCAGGTTCGAATACGGCAACGCTATAGTTCTCCCCCGCGAACCGGCGCACCGCCTCCAGCGACGCAAATAAATTCACCACCACGAATTCGACCTCTTGCGTCCCATCTTTGCGAAAAATGTATCCGCCGCGATAACCCTCTATCGTTTTCAGGCCGGGCAGTACCGTTTCTTTCAACAATCGCTCGTAAGCGTCCGCATCTTGTAGCAGCGTCCAACCTCGCCAATGACGCGCAATCATGATTCACCTCGCGAAAGGAGACGGACTTGCGAGCGGCGAGTCGCAATGTTCCACAATGCACCAGCAGTTTCATGAAGCCGTGAGCTAAACTTTGGCCAGCTCTTCTTCCAGCAACTGCTTGTTATACAGGTCGCTGTAGTAGCCATTCAAGGCGAGAAGTTCGTCGTGTGTGCCGAGTTCTACGATTTTGCCATTATGCAATACGGCGATGCGGTCGGCGTTGCGCACCGTGGAAACCCTATGGGAGATGAAAATCGTGGTGCGACCCTGCATTACCTCGCGCAGGTGATTAAGAATCTTGTCTTCGGTATGCGTGTCCACGCTGGAGAGCGCATCATCCAGAATGAGGATGCGCGGATTGCGGACCAACGCGCGAGCGATCGCGGTGCGTTGCTTCTGGCCTCCGGAGAGCGTGATGCCGCGCTCGCCCACCATGGTTTGATAGCGCTCAGGAAAGCCTTCGATGTCGGCGGCAATATTGGCTGCGTCGGCTGCATCGTGGATCTCCTGATCGGTTGCGGACTCAACGCCCAGCGCAATGTTTTCGCGAATGTGATCGCTGAACAGAAATGTCTCCTGTGGCACAAATCCAATACTGCCGCGGAGTGACGTAAGAGAAAACTCACGGATCGGCCGTCCATCCAGCAGAACCATCCCAGGCGCGGCATCGTAAACGCGCGGAATCAGACTGACCAGCGTGCTTTTTCCCGAGCCCGTTAGACCCACGATTGCCATACTGCTGCCGGCCGGGATGCGCAGGTTAAGATGGTGCAGCACGCGTTTACCGTCGTAGTCGAAATTCAACGCGCGGAATTCGATCTCCCCTATTACCTCCAGCTTTCTTGCGCTGGACTCATCCTTGATTGCTGGTTGCTCCTGCAAAACCTCGTTCAGGCGTACCAGCGACGCCGTCCCCCGCTGAAAGATGTTAACCACCCACCCCAGCGCGATGATAGGAAACGTCAACTGCATCATGTAGATATTGAATGCCGTGAACGCACCAATCTGCATGCGGCCAGCCAGCACTTCCCGGCCCCCCCTCCACAACACCAACACCATCGCGAGTCCGAGCATGAGTTCCAGCGTCGGCCAAAGCATGCCCATCAAACGCACGAGCTTGAGGCTGCGCGCGACGTATTCCTGATTCGCGGTTTCGAAGGACGCAATCTCTGCTTCCTCCTGTACGTAAGCGCGAATCACGCGCGCTCCCGAAAAGTTTTCCTGTGCCCGCGCCGAGATTTCGGAGAACATCGCCTGAATCCTCTCGAAGCGTTCGTGAATGCGACGTCCGAAATATTGAATGGTGACGCTTACGATGGGCAGCGGCAGAAACGCGTACAAGGTCAGCCGCGGACTGTTGTGCACCATGAACCAGAGCGCCGCTGCGGTGAACACCAGCGTGTTCGCTGAGTACATGATCGCCGGCCCCATCAGCATGCGCACCGCGCTCAAATCATTGGTGACTCTTGCCATAATGTCGCCGGTGCGCATGCGCTGGTAATAGGAGTAGGAAAGGGTTTCCAGATGCGCGAACAGATCGTTGCGCAGATCGAATTCAATATCACGCGAGATGCCGATCACGACCCAGCGGGTCAGAAAAAGAAAAATACCTCGTACAACAGCCAGCGCCAATACCTGCAGCGTAAAGACCAGCAGCTTATGCCGGGTGACGCCGCCCTCCAGACTTTGGGCAGCCTTGCCGATCACTCTGGGCAAGCCCGCCCATGCCCCGTTGCTCAACACGATACAAAGCGTGCCAAACGCGAACCCCCAGCGATGTTGCTTGAGATAGGGCAGTAAGGGACGCATGCTCCGGGGAATCATGGGCTTGATGTATATGAAATTTTAACAGGCGGGGTTCAAGCTTGGCAGGGAAGACGTAAGGCCAAGTTGCGGAGCGCTCAATTGATGATCTTACATCTTACGAAGCACTCCAGTTACCATGAACGGATCGCCGTTCGGGTTCGCGGCCTTGCTGAGAGAAGGATGGGAAGAGATCCCGTCCGAAAGCGATTGCGCTGACTGCCACAAGAACCATTCCCCAGGCGACGAAGAAAATCCATCCAAGATCGAAGATAAATACTTGAGCCAAGTCCATGACATTTTCCCTTTGGGACGGACAGACGGCGCGAGATCAGGGAGAATCCCGATCCCGCGTCGCGACTAAACTTCACAGCGCCCGTCGCGCGGAAGCCTACTTAGTCTTGCGAAGTAGCCGGAGCCTGCATATGCCGCTGCATACGGGCTTCCCGATTGGCCTCGAACTCCTTCAATTTGCTCTGCTGATCGGAAGTGAGAAGTTGGAAAAGTTCGTTGTGGATGCGGGTTTGTTCTACCTTCACCTGCACCAGAGTCTGCGCTTGCTGCGCGACCAGAGCCTGCACCTTGGCTCCGTCGTAGGTGCCTTCCTCATACTGCCTCAGTTGCTGCTCCATCTGGTGAAGTTGCAGCATCATTGGTTTCAGAGCGGGCCGTTCTTTCTGCAGAACAGCCTTCATCTGCGCCTTCTGCTCGTCGGTCGCATTCAGGTACTTTGCATAAAACTCGATCATGTGTCCGTCCATCCCGAGAGCGCCATGCATTCCCCGATGCGTGGGCGGAGGGGAAGAAGTATCCGCGGTTTGCGATTTGGCGATCGCCGTTCCCAACAACACTGCCAGCGCGGCGGCAAGGAAACGAAAACGAATTGATTTCATATACTCTTGACTCCTTACAACCCGGCCCCTTCGATAACTTCGTGCAGGAACCAGGCACGTTTGCGTACACTGATAGAAACACGAATCGGATAGGAAAGTAGTAAAAAGTGAGTAAATCCGAGTAAAGTTTTGTCACCGCCATCTGCGCCGCTTTTGACAATTCTTTACCTCGACCATGGACTGCGTGGTGCACAATTAAAACCAGGGATATGGAACGCATTCTAGTCATCGATGACGACGTCGAACTCTGCACTCTGGTGGGTGAATACCTCCAAGCTGAAGGTTTTGTGGTGGAAGCGGCGCACGATGGCGAGACTGGGCTGCAACGGGCGACCGGTGGCGGCTACTTGCTGGCTGTGCTCGACGTAATGCTGCCCGGCATCAATGGGTTCGAAGTGCTGCGGCGAATTCGCGCCACGTCGCGTCTGCCGGTGTTGCTACTCACTGCCCGCGGCGAGGATGTGGATCGCATCGTTGGTCTGGAAATTGGCGCCGACGATTATCTGCCGAAGCCTTTTAATCCGCGCGAATTGGTGGCGCGCATCCGAGCTGTCCTGCGCCGCACCCGCGGCGACAAGTCGGCTCCGGCAGCACCAGACATTGTCCGCGTCGGCGAGATCGAACTCGATCCCGCGACACGCAGCGTGCGGCGGGACGGCCAGCCCGTGGATCTGACCTCGGTGGAATTCAATCTGTTGGAAGTCTTGTTGCGCGAGGCCGGACGCGTGGTTCCGCGCGAGCGACTGGTGAACGCCGTCCTAAGCCGGAAATTTTCGCCCTTCGATCGCAGCATTGATATGCATGTCAGCAAGGTTCGCAAGAAACTTGGCGACACCGATAGCGATGAGCACATCAAGACCATCCGCGGCGTTGGCTACATCTTTGCGCGACCGCGGGAGAAAGTTGGGGAGAAAGCGAAGACCACGTCATGAAAAGCCTGTTCCTCAAGATTTTTCTTTCCTTCTGGGTGGCCCAAGCTTTGTTTATTGTGCTGGCTATCCTGGTGACTCTGGCTTTTCGTCCGCGCAGCGCCACTTGGGAGGCGTTGCGCAATACGGTTCTGAACGACGCCGTGAGCGCTTACGAAGAAGGCGGCGATCACCAACTCCGACAGTACTTCGAGAATCTGGAATCAACCCAGCACGTGCGCGCCTATCTATTCAATGAACAAGGGGAGGAGGTTTCCCGCCGCGGTGCGCCTGACTGGGCCATCCGCGTGGCCTCGGGCGGGACTCGCTCGCCCCGTGACGGAGTTGTTTTTCCGGCTCCTCCCGTACAGCGCGATTCGCGTGCCTCTTCCGATGGCAAGCATCGCTACACGCTGGTGATGGGCTTGCCGCCCGGGCCCAGGGTGTTTTTTGGACCGCGTGGTATGCCAATCCCGGGACTGATCATTTCAATATTGTCTTCGGGAATTGTTTGTTATTTTCTTGCCTGGTATATGACCAAGCCGGTGACTCG
>OBLW0100001879.1_pt1 | contig 17543 bp, 12 predicted proteins | sample 1520161 | NCBI WGS metagenome assembly OBLW01 (sample SAMEA3539309, study PRJEB22396) | soil metagenome | biome: tundra; feature: field; material: soil | place: USA | collected 2010-05 | depth 0.15 m | reverse complement strand
AAATCGCTCCGGTGACGGCAGCGCAATTTATGCATTGGCTGCTGCGATGGCAGCACGTGGCTCCGGGAACGCAGGTGCGTGGCGAACGCGGGACGCTGGAAGTGCTGCGGCAATTGCAGGGCTTCGAGATTCCGGCGAGCGCGTGGGAGCGATATGTTTTGGCGCGCAGGATAACGGATTACGATCCGGCGCACCTTGATCAACTTTGCCTGGCTGGCGCGGTGGGTTGGGGACGGCTATCGCCGCATCCGGCAACGCTGGACGCAGGAAGCAATGAGACGGGGCGGGAGAACCGGCGGCGAGTGATTCCGACTCGGGTTGCTCCGATCGCATTTTTTGTGCGGGAAGATGCTGACTGGATGCGCCCTAAGCATCCCGGTGCGGAAGATTCGGTGAGTTCTTATTTGAGTCCTGTTGCGAAGGCCCTGCTCGAGCTTTTGAAACAGCGGGGAGCATTGTTTTTCCCAGACATGGTGCGCGCGACAGAACGACTTAAAGCGGAAGTGGAAACTGGATTGTGGGAATTGGTTGGCGCGGGCCTGGTGACGGCCGACGGATTTGAAAATTTGCGCGCCTTGATAGCGCCGAAAGGCTTGATCGGGCCGGGGTTGGCAAAGGCGCGGCGTCCGCGTCATGCTCCGGGACGGTGGTGTCTATTGCATACGGAGGGTGCGGAGCGGGATCGCAACGTTGAATCATGCTGCCGCATGTTGTTACGTAGGTATGGAGTGGTCTTCAGGGACTTGCTGGTGCGGGAAACAAATTTGCCCCGATGGCGGGAGTTGCAGATTGGATATCGACGGCTTGAAGATCGCGGAGAGGTGCGGGGCGGGCGATTTGTGGATGGATTTTTGGGTGAGCAATTCGCTCTTCCCGAGGCGGTCGAATCGCTGCGCGCTCAGCGCAAAGTCCCGGTAGGTGGAACAGGCGAACGCGTGGTGATCGCGGCTGCTGATCCGCTGAACCTGGTGGGGATTGTTGTTCCGGGCGAGCGTATTCCTGCGATTTCGGGCAGGACGGTGACTTTCCGCGATGGCGTTTGGGAGGCGGAAGAGGCGGCGATGGCGGCTGGTGACTAGATGCGTTTGTAGGGACGGCTTCAGTGGAGTGCCAATTAGAGCGGCGGAAATATCTGCGGATCAGGGTAATCTCATTTCGAGTAAAACCTTCGGATTCAGATATTCGCCTTGCCAACGCACGGCTAGATGCAAGTGTGGTCCGGTGGCGCGCCCAGTGCCTCCGCTGAGACCGATCTCTTGGTCCTTACTAACCTGATCGCCTTCTTTCACAGAGAATTTCGATAAGTGGAGATAGAGGGTTAACAGGCCTTGTCCGTGGTCGATCACTACGCAATTGCCTTCAAAGAAGAGGGGGCGCGCGAGGATTACGCGGCCGCGGTTGACGGCTGCGACGGGAGTTCCGGTGGAAACGCGAAAATCGAGCCCTTGATGGGTACTTTGGACGGAGCCGTTGAAGACACGCTGAACGCCGAACACATCAGAAATTTCGGCAGTAACTGGAGTCTCGAAGGAGGCATTCCATTCGCGCTCGGGGCTTACTGTCTTGAAGGCTTCGGTCTTTATGTTTTTGTCTTTTTCGATCTCGCGCTGATCGTCGGGGCTGGGCGCGGTATAACGAGCGGGAACCTTCAACAGAACGCGAGGATAGCGCTGGTGTTCAACGCTAATCTTCTTTTCGAACGAGGGTGGAGTAGTGCTGTCGCTATCGGAGTGAAGTAGCAAAGGATAGATTCCTGGCTTCGTCTCAAGCCCGACTCCGGCTAGAGCGAACCACATTTTGTGGGTCGCGTCGAAATTGAATGAAATGTCGTGTCCGAGCCAGGTTGCTGAGAGAGCTCTGACAGAGTTGGGAGCGGTGACGCGGAATAATACAGGGCTTCCATTGACGAGACGGGTGGGGCTCGCCGTCACGGTCCATTTTGCGGCCGCAGCAAAGGATAAAGCTGTCGTCAGGAACACGAACGTAATCAGGGCAAGGGGAAAGTGGGGGCGGTCGGGCATAATTTCAGGCTAGCATTTCAGGCAAATAACTTACATTCGCCTGAATGAATCCGCTGGTTTATGGGGCTTAGAACATCACGCAAAACGATCAAAAGCTCAGGGAACGAACGATACTTGGTGTTTTCACATCGTGTATATAAGGTACAAACAACGGACAAAATGTAGCATCAAAGTTGGCATACTTGATTTTCCAGTGTAAATCCGTATTCATTGCCCTTGCCTTGGTTGGTTTCTTCTGGGCCTCTATCTGCATGGGCCAAACTGCGCAAGTAGCAGCTACCGCCAGCGGCGAACACAGTTGGGAAAATCAGAGTTCCAAGAATCAAGCCGGAACGTCGGGCGCAACCTCGGGCACAACAACGGGCGGAACGAGTGCAGGGGAGTCGGTTCCGGGGAACATTAGTGGGACCATCCTCGATCAAAGTGGAGCGGTTTTAACCGGAGCTCACGTGAAGCTCACTGGTGACGGACGAGATCGCTCTTTGAACCAAGAGGTACCGTCGGGGAACAACGGGCAATTCGAGTTCTCGAATGTAGCTCCTGGAGCGTTCGAACTGGTTGTGACTGCACCGGGATTTGCGACGAAAACGTCGTCTGGAACAGTGCATTCGGGCGAGAGCGTTATCGTTCCGCAGATCGCGTTGGAGGTTGCAAGCAATCTCACTGAAGTCGAGGTCGGGCTGTCGCAGACGGAAGTTGCGGCAGAACAGATCAAGGTGGAAGAGAAGCAGCGCGTGCTGGGGATGATTCCAAATTTTTATGTCACTTATGATCCGCACGCAGTTCCGTTAACCTCGAAACAAAAATTTCAACTTGCATCACGGACGGTGGTCGATCCGGTGACGTTCTTATTTGTGGGCGGAGCCGCGGGAGTTGAGCAGGCGGAGAATCACTTCGCCGGATATGGACAGGGCGCGCAGGGTTATGCGAAGCGTTTCGCGGCCGGTTATGCCGATACTGTGATTGGCACATATATTGGAGCGGCGATATTGCCGTCCATTTTGAAGCAAGATCCGCGATATTTTTATAAGGGAACGGGAACGATGCGAGCGCGTTTCTTTTACGCGATTGCAAACTCGCTCATTTGCAAGGGTGACAACGGAAAGTGGCAGCCGAATTACTCGAATGTGCTGGGAAGCCTCGCGGCAGGCGGGATTTCGAATCTTTACTATCCGGAACAAGATCGAGATGGAACGACATTAACAATAGAAAACGCCGGGATCGGGATTGGGGCCACCGCTATTTCAAATCTGTTTCAGGAATTTATTTTGCGGAAGTTCACACCTAAAGCGTCGAACAAAAATCCTGGCAACGACACGACCAACCCCTAACTTGCGGGAAAGTACGTTCCGCTGTTTGTTTTTTAGAGGCCCTCCCTTGCGCACAAAACGCGCAAGAATGGGGCACCCTCGGGGTGGTGATTTCCGGGGAGATGGCGGGAGAATTTGGTGGACCTGGTCGGGATCGAACCGACGACCTCTTCCATGCCATGGAAGCGCGCTCCCAGCTGCGCCACAGGCCCACTTGAAATTGCTACATTCAATTCTCGCTTAGCTTGGTCGTGGCGTCAAACACGAATCGGGATATTCGTCTGGCGCGCTCGACTCGCGCACTCGAACTCATCTAGGATAATGTTTGCAAAGGGAACTTATCCCATCGGAGCCTCCCGTTGAATTTACCGATTAAATCTGTTTGGCCCCTTCTATATTGCGTGGCTTTGCTAGCCCCTGCGATTGGCTACGCTCAAGATGCGGCGGGCGCGAAAAGTGGAAATCAGCCTCCGGTCGCGTATGCCTCGGTCAGCGAGTTGAACGGCATAGTGACGCAGTTGCAGCAGACGGCGCAGAGTATGCAGACCGACCTGGGGAAGACTCGGATTGATAAATGGAAGACCGACGCTTCGACCAAGCAACAGACGCTGACGAACGTACAGTCGATCCAACGGAACCTGCAGTCGGCGCTGCCCGAAATCATCGCGCAATTGAATAATGCTCCGGAAAACGTCGGCATAAGTTTCAATCTTTACCGCAACCTCGTCGTGCTCTATGACTACTTTGGCTCGGTAGTGGAATCGGCGGGCGCTTTTGGCTCGAAAGATGAGTTCAAGAGTCTGAGCAACGATATGACCGGTTTGGAAAATGCGCGCCGGACGTTTGGCGAGCGCGTGCAGAGGCTGGCGGCCGGCAAGGAAGATGAGTTGACTCGTTTGCGCGCACAGATTAAGACACTGTCTGTGGCGCCGCCCCCTCCACCGAAGAAAATTGTGGTCGATGACACCGAACCGGTGAAGAAGCCGGCGGCGAAGAAGAAAGTGACGAAGCCGAAGACTCCGGCGCCTACGGACGCGCCTTCGAGTGCTGCTCCGAAGTGAGGCAGGGTACCCCCCTCCCCCCCTCCCTACCCCGGTCTAGTAGAATCAACGACTTAACCAAAAAAGTATTGATTATTTTGTAAAGTATATATATTTCAACGAGTTAGCGGGATGTTTTTGAAAAGTTGGCGAGACTGTGTCCCGTCCGATCCAAAATAGTCCGACCAAAATAGAAAAGGAGCAGATTTCTCCGCTCCTTACTATCCCTACTTCTAGTATATCAAGTTCAGGGTGGTGTCCCGGACATTTGCGGGAGCTATATTCTCCCTTTTAATTCATAGACTTATGAGAGATTTGCCGAACATGGGGACTTGACAGCTTTCGACCGGCGTTTGGGCGGTCATGGAGGCAAGAGCGAATGCTGTGGGATGACTCTTGGGTCCATGTCAGGGTGGCAAGCAGGCGAAGCTCTCCTTACTTCGTGAAGTGTGACCCCTTGGGAGGCCGTTCGGCTAGGGGCTCAGTCGACAGTATCGCGGCCGGGCGAGGACGCCCGGCGCTCCATTGTTCGCTACTTCATGGGTGGAATGTAGGGAATATAGCGGGCGAAAAGCCAGCACAAGAAGAAGACTACTGGTATGTGAACCATGAGTTGCAGGACGCCGTATCCGACGATGTCTCGGGCTTTTAGTTTTAGCAGGCCCAGCAGTGGCAACATCCAAAACGGATTGACTAGATTGGGCAGCGCTTCTGACGCGTTGTAGATCTGCACGACCCAACCCAAATGCACCTGATGCAAGTTTGCGGCCTGCAAAACGTAAGGGGCTTCGATCACCCACTTGCTGCCTCCCGAAGGAATGAAGACGCCGAGAGCAGCAGAATAGATTGCGACTAGTAGCGGGTAGGTGTTGTGGGTGCTGATGGAGGCGAAGAGTTTCGCCAGCGAATCGGCGATGCCAGTACCTACAATCATTCCAAAAATGACGGCGTAAAACGGAAATTGGATGAGGACGCCTCCGGTGGCGGGAACGCATTCGGACACGGCGCGCATGAAGCGCTTGGGACGCCAGTGCAAGAGCAGTCCGACGGTGATGAACATCAGGTTGTAAGTATTTAAGTCGAGAGCTGCGAGCGCACCTTGGGGCGAGGTGCGGAAGACGTCGACCAGATACCAGCACAAAAGCGCGGCGACCAAGATGGTCAGCAAGGGGCTGTATTCGAGCCATTCGCCGGGCTTAGTTTTTAGTTCGAGGCTGGAGCGGATGGGCTCGTACTGGATTCCGTAAGATTCGGCGGTTCTTGCATTCTCGGGCGAGGGCGTGGACATGTATGCAATCAGCACCGACAGCACGATCAGGATCACGGTCGTCGCGATGCTCTGCCAGAGGAACAAAGTTTGAGTCAGCGGGATGAGGCCGCTGATGTTGAAGAGCGTCGGCGGCATGGCCGTTTTCGTCGCCATGAGCATGGCGGCGGAAGAGGACAGTCCCAAGGCCCAGACGGCTCCCAGGCCTAGATAAGCAGCGGCTCCGGCGGCGCGGTAGTCCAGGCCTTTGACGCGATGGGCAAGTTCGCGAACGAAGAGTCCGCTGAAAATGAGGCTTAATCCCCAGGAGATAAGCGAGGTCAACATGGAGAACAGCGCGACCATGGCGACGGCTGATCGCGGGGACTTGGGAATTCCGGCCAAGGCGCGGATGGCGCGATAGACGAGCGGAGTGGAGGCGACGACGTATCCGCCGATGATGATCATCACCATCTGCATGGTGAATGGGACCAGCGTCCAGAAATTCTTTCCACCGGCGACGGCGAGTTTGGCGGGGCTTTGATGAAGCAGGAGGCCGACGAGAAACACAATGACTATTCCAAGCAGGGCAAAGATCAGGGGATCGGGGAACCACTTCTCGCTCCAATGGGCGAGTGAGAGGCCAAAGCGGACCAAGGGTTGTTCCTGCGCTACTGGCTGCTTGTCTCGTGGCGTGGGCATTTCGATCCTTTCGGTTCGGCAGCGACATCAGGGTCGTGGCTGCCTGACCTTGCGGAATATGGCGGACATTGTAGCGCGTGTCCGGCCGATTGGAAGAGGATTCGGAGGAGCGAGGTTGTGGAGCGTGTTTGTACGGTACAGATGGCGGGAAAGTTTGTGCGGGATTCGGAAATGGGTGTAGGATGCGGTCGATTGGCTAGCAAGATCAGCCACTACTTCTAAGGTCTGGAGCGAGCATGAATACCTTTCCGGTGCTGCTGGGTGCTCTGTGTGTGTATGCGCTTGCTTATCGCTATTACAGTGCTTTTATCGCTGCGAAGGCTCTGGTACTTGATGATCGCCGAATTACTCCGAGCCACCTGTATGCGGATGGACATAATTATGTTGCTTCTCCAAAGTGGGTGCTTTTTGGACATCACTTCGCCGCGATTGCGGGAGCGGGGCCGCTGGTGGGACCTACGCTGGCGGCGCAGTTTGGCTTTGCGCCGGGATTTCTGTGGATACTGATTGGCGCTGTGCTGGCTGGGTGTGTGCAGGACTTCACCGTATTGGTAGCGTCAGTGCGTCATCGCGGGCGGTCGTTGGCGGATATTGCGCGGACAGAAATCAGTCCGTTTGCCGGGCTGGTGGCGATGATCGCAGTCCTCTTTATTTTGCTGGTGACGCTGGCCGGACTTGGCATCGTGGTGGTTAACGCTCTTTCTAATAGTCCGTGGGGCGTCTTCACGATTGGGATGACGATTCCGATCGCCGTCATCATGGGATGGTGGATGTTCAAGAGCCACGCGGGAACGATCACTGTTACGGGTCCGAGCATATTTGGCGTGGTGCTGTTGATCGGCAGCGTGGTTGCGGGGCACTGGGTGGCACAGAGCAGCTTGGCAGCGGCGCTCACGTTCTCGCCGCACCAGATCACGATTCTCATGGCTATCTACGGACTGGTTGCATCGGTGCTTCCGGTGTGGCTGGTGCTGGAGCCGCGAGATTATTTATCGACCTACGTGAAACTGGGAACGATCGCAGTTTTGGTAGTGGGCGTCTTTGTGGTTCACCCAAATATTCAATTTCCGAACTTCACGCCATTCATTCACGGTGGCGGGCCGATTATCAAAGGCAGTCTTTTTCCGTTTCTATTTGTGACGATCGCTTGTGGAGCGATTTCGGGATTTCACTCGCTGGTGTCTTCGGGCACTACTCCGAAGATGCTGGATAAGGAGACCGACGCCCGATTCATCGGATATGGCGCCATGGTCGCGGAATCGCTGGTGGGCGTGCTGGCGCTGATTGCGGCTTGTTCGCTGTACCCGGGCGATTACTTTGCTATCAATTCGACGCCAGCGGTTTTCAGCCACCTGGGAATGTCGACGGTCAATCTGGATATGTTCTCGCGCGAAGTAGGCGAAAAGCTGGCGGGCCGAACTGGGGGAGCGGTTTCGTTGGCGATCGGGATGGCGCAGATTTTCCGCGGGCTGCCGGGAATGAAACAGCTGATGGGTTACTGGTACCACTACGCGATTATGTTCGAAGCGCTTTTCATTCTGACGACGGTGGATACGGGAACGCGGGTGGCTCGCTATGTATTGCAAGAACTCATGGGCAAAGTTCATAAGCCGTTTGGCAACAATGCCTGGCTTCCGGGAAATTTGATTACGAGTTTTGTAGTGGTGCTGGGTTGGTCATATTTGATCTACACGGGAAATATTTCGACGCTCTGGCCTCTATTTGGCACTGGGAATCAGTTACTGGCGACGATTGCGTTGGCGGTGACGACTACCTTCCTCATTAACATGGGCAAGCAGAGGTATGCGTGGATTACAGCGGTTCCGATGTGCTTCGTCGGCGTCACTACGGTTACGGCGGGCGTGCTGGCGATCAAGAATATTTTCTGGCCACTGACGATGAAGGCGGGTCAGGAGTTCACCGGCTACCTGGATTCGGTCTTGATGACCATCTTTATATTGGGAGTGATTCTTGTGGTCTTCGACGCCGTGCGCCGTTGGATTGCGGTGTTGAATGGGGCACCTGCTCCGGTGGAGGCATTTGGTCCTCCGATCACTGCTACGGGCGAAGTGAAGATGGGGTGCTGCTGATTACGGGTCCTTCCCTGCCCAAATAAAAATCCTGCGGGACCGGTATGCGGTCCCGCAGGAAAGTTGTTGATTCAGATCAAGCTTAGAACGTGAAGATTGGTCCGAACTCCTGACGCCAATCGTGGGCTTGTGTCACGTGGTTTCCAGCAAACAATTTGCTGTCTGCCGTGGCGGCGCGGGTCACGATGTAGCTGGTTTCGTTGACGAACGACACCCACGAATTCATCTTGTAAGTGAGTGAAGCGGTGTAGAGGTCGGTGCGGGCGAGACCATTGGTCTTGCGAGCATCCGCGGCGTGGGCGCGATCGGTACCGTACTGCGTATGGAGTACCCATCCCGCATTCTTGCCGCCAGGGTCGGCGTGGAAGATTCTGGAGAGCGGGAAGCTTAGCTCTGTAAATCCACCTACGCCTCCGACGGGCTGGAGGTTGGCGATGTAGACAGGGTTGCCACCGCAATCCCACAAGTTGGTGCCTGCAACCGCGCCTCCGTGGCAGCCGAACGAGATCGCGCGACCACTGAAAGAGGAGCCTCCGCCAGGGATTCCTTCGACCCCGGGTCCGAGGTTCGCCCAGACGTCGTTGAGTTGGCCGCCGAAGAAGAAGCGCATGTCACCACCTTTATAAAACTTGGTGACCCACGTTACCCACGGTGTCGGCAATTGAATTTCTGTTGTCCAAATGTTTTGTGGATTTCCATCCTGAATGCCCTTGGGGAAGATAGTCAACAGGTTGCAAGTTCCGGTGCCAGGGCAGTTGGATGCGTTTTGGATGGTGTACTCGGTTGAGAGCCCGATGGCGGGAAGCGTGGTGCTGGCGGTGCTTAACGCCTGTCCGGGGATGATTTCATTCATGCGAGAGTGGTGGCCGCTCACGATGAACTGTGCCGGCGCAACACCTCTCCAGCTATGCGAAAGCGGGAACTGGAAAACCAGTCTCGCCTCGACGCCGGGTTGGTTGGAATCGGAGCCGGCGCGATCGCCGAAGCGGGCGCGCTGGTCGGGGGTCAGAGCAGAAGACCCTGCGGCGGGGAGAACAATGGCGAATTCCGGTTGGATCTTCAGATCGCCAGTGTGCAGTTGAATCCCGGTTTTAAATTGCGGGATGCGTTCATAGAGGCTGCCCATAGCAACACCCAATCCGGTGGTTTCGAAGAGACTGGGGAGCGAAGAAGAGAGCAAGCTCCAGTCCTGGCCGAATTCGGCGAACCAAGGCACGCCGTTCAGTTTGTGATCCAGACGCATGTAAGCGTAGCGGAGATCAAACTGGCTGGCGCGAACGCTGCTGATATTACGGTTGCTGACGTCGGTGTAGTCTCCTTCAAAATCCGCTTCCACTTTGGCGGTGATGGTGAAATCGGAATGTTTCGGGACCCACTCGAACTGCGCTCCCGCACGGGCGCTGCGCGCTTTGATGTGGAAATTGGGATCAGAGGTAGGACCGGTATCGCCGCCGATGAGCATCGGAAGCGGCCAATCCTGGTCGCCGAATGTGCCACCGCCGCTCGACGCTGTATCTTCGATGGCACTGGCTTTGAAGAACCCATACAACTTCACGTTGGCTCCGCTCCCGAGATGGATATCGGGAATGAGGCCGCCTTGCTTCGGCAAATCAATCGGCAACACACGAACAGGAGCGACGGCCGAAATTTCGGTTGGGCCAGCCTTTTCTGGCGGAGTTCCAGTGGGAGCGGAAGGCGGCTGAGTCTGTGAAGTCTGCACTGCGTTAACCAAACGGGGCCCGGGAGCATACATGTTGACGGGCAAAGGAGCGACCGTAGCGGAGTATTCCTGCTGACTGATCAAGCCTTTGTCGACAAGCAAACGAGCCAGACGCGCTTCGGCATCGGCAGGAGAAGTAGCTTGGTTGATCATGGCTACTTCGGCGGAAGACAGAATTCCCTTGGACTGGAGCAAAACGGCAAGAGGATTGTTTTGGGTTGTTTGATTTTCCGATTGCTGGGCCATGGCGGATAAGGCTAGGGCAATCATGAAAATCAACGCGATCAGACGGGAGACGGCCTGCTTCATGCGAATGTCCTCCTAGAACAGACTCAAAAACAGCGGGGCGATTATAGACGCACTATCTTCGTCAGTGGGATTTATCTTGCAGTGATAGGCGTCACAGTCCGCTGTGACTAAGTTGGGGGTGTTGGACACCCTAAGCAGGGAATCCTTATGTCATGTCCAGGCATAAGGAGGTTGGGAATCGGAATTAGGCCGGTCGTCGATCGTAGTAAGTAAGAAGTCACAAGAAAATCTCAGTTTTCCTGGTTTTTGTCTTCCTGCCTTGCCAAATAAGGCAGTAAGTCTCGATTGGTACGGGCGCGGCTTGAAGCGACGTCCTTTTGAAGCAAATTCAAACTGACCAACGACTACAAATAAACATTGCTAGTAAGCGAGGTCAGACAGGAATACAATGCGTCACGAAATAGCGCGAGTTCTGGGAGGAACCCTTGACCTCTACACCCACATCGACAACCAAGAGTATGCCCGCTTCGACCAACCCTGTGCCGTGGATCGTAGCACTCGTCGCGACGATCATTGCAGCGATTGTAATTTTGAGACTGCCTCCACCCGGGCACCCGTGGCCGCAGCGCTATGATCCGACGGGACACTGGTGGTTGTCGGCGCTGCTCGCGACTTTGCCCGTCGTCGTTCTGCTAGGCAGCTTGGCGCTACTGCATATGAAGGCGCATTATTCGGCGCTGCTGGGTTTGGCCACGTCGATCATCTGTGCAATTTTTATCTTCGGTATGCCTGTGAGTTTGGCGGCGAAGACTGCGGTGCTTGGCGCAGGCTACGGCTTGCTGCCGATCGGGTGGATCATTCTGAATGTCATCTTTATGTATCAACTGACCTGCGAGGCGGGGTTGTTCAAGGTGTTGCAGGAAAGTTTGACGGGGATCACGCAAGACCGGCGTTTGCAGTTGTTGCTGATCGCGTTCAGCTTTGGCGCGTTCTTCGAAGGGGCGGCTGGCTTTGGGACTCCGGTGGCGGTCACCGCTGCGGTGCTGATCGGTTTGGGCTTTCGGCCGCTGGAGGCGTCGGGGTTGTCACTCATCGCAAACACTGCGCCAGTGGCGTATGGGGCCATTGGAACTCCTCTGATTGCGTTGCAGGCAGTAACGGGACTGGATCTTCTGCAGTTAAGCGCGCAGGCGGGACGGATTCTTCCTTTCTTCTCGGTTCTGGTGCCGTTCTGGTTGATTTGGGCGTTTGCCGGTTTTGCAGGAATGCTTGAAGTTTGGCCAGCGATATTGGTGGCCGGAGTATTCTTCGCGATCCCACAGTTCATCATGTCTAACTACCATGGACCGTGGTTGGTGGACGTGGTTGCGGCGGTGGTTTCTATGGCAGCGTTGATTCTTTTCCTGCTGAAGTGGCATCCGAAGCGCATTTGGGGGTTTGAAAACGAGGGGGCGCGCGAAGCTCGCGGTACGCATGGGCACAGCCGGGCACTTGTTGCCCGAGCCTGGATACCGTGGCTGGTGCTGAGCGTCTTAGTTTTTATGTGGGGCTTGCCAACGGTAAAGACAGCATTGGATAAATTGTCGGCTCCGAAGTTTCCTGTGGTGGGATTGCATCTGATGATCCAGCGCGTGCCGCCGGTGGTGCGCAAACCGACGGCGGAAGCTGCCGTGTATTCGCTGAACTGGTTGACCGCTACAGGTTCGGGAATTTTGGTGGCGGCGTTGATCTCGGGTCTGATTATGGGCTTCACGCCATGGAGAATGGCGCACGTCTATTGGAATACGATTGTGAGAGTTCGCTTCTCTCTGCTCACGATTGCGGCCATGCTTTCGATTGGGTATCTGACACGATATTCGGGGCTGGACGCCGCGATGGGCTTGGCCTTTGCTCGAACCGGCGTGTTGTATCCGTTCTTCGGCACGCTGCTCGGGTGGCTTGGCGTGGCGCTGACGGGATCTGACACGTCATCGAACGTGTTATTCGGGAGTTTACAGAGAATCTCGGCAGAGCAGGTTGGAGTGTCTCCGACATTGATGGCGGCGGCGAACAGTTGCGGGGGCGTGATGGGCAAGATGATCGATGCGCAGAGCATTGTCGTGGCCAGCACCGCGACGGAGTGGTACGGGCACGAAGGCGACATATTGCGTTATGTTTTTTTCCATAGTATTGCGCTGGCGGCACTAGTCGGAATCATGGTGACGTTGCAGGCTTACGTGTTTCCGTTTACGCGTCTGGTGGTGCGGTAAGGCTTGGCGCTTCTTATATCGGCTAAGGGTGAGTTTTGAAACGTTCAGTGTCTCTTTTTGTTCCGTGCTTTGTGGATCAACTCTTGCCGCAGGTGGCGGTTGATACGGTCAAAGTTTTGCGGCGACTCGGGTACGGGGTTGACTATCCTGAGGGGCAGACTTGTTGCGGCCAGCCTGCTTTTAATACCGGGTATTGGGACGAAGCGCGGCCCTGCGCCGAGCATTTCGTTCGCGTGTTCAAAGGTGCCGACGTTATTGTGTGCCCCTCGGGTTCGTGCACGACGATGGTTCGCAATTTCTATGCGGATCTGCTTTCCAAGAGTGCGTTGCGCGACGAGGCAATCGCCGTCGCTAGCCGGACGTTTGAGGTTTCGGAATTCTTAGTGAAAGTTGAGGGCGTCACTGAGGTCGGCGCAGCGTTTCCGCACACGGTGACTTACCACGCTTCATGTCACGGGTTGCGCGAACTTAAGCTGCGGGAAGAACCTCTGCAGCTTTTGCGGCAGGTGAAAGGGCTGACGCTGGTAGAAATGACTCGGGCGGAGGAGTGCTGCGGGTTTGGTGGAACGTTCGCGGCGAAGTTTCCCGACATTTCAGCCGCCATGGGAACTTCGAAAGCAGAGTGTGTCGCCGCGACCGGCGCGGAATTCGTGACGGCTATCGATCCTAGTTGCCTTCTACACATGGAAGGTATTCTCGGCAAAAGAAAGTCGTCTGCGCGCACGATTCATTTGGCTAGCATTCTTGCGCATCAGGAGAGCCAGTGAGCACCGCCGCGCAACGATTTTTGCAGGACGCGGCTACGAAGTCAGCGGACTTGGTACACCGCGAGCTGATTCGGCGCGGGATGGACAGTTACGATGCCGCGCATTTGCGAGGGCGCGCGCGCATTAAAGACTGGGAAGCGGCGCGACAGAAATGCCAGGCAATCAAGCGCGAGGCGATCAATCATCTGGATCGCTACCTGTTGCAATTCGAAGAAAAAATAATTTCGCGAGGCGGGCATGTTTTCTGGGCAGCCAATAGCGAAGAGGCGTGCAGCTATGTGACGCAGCTGGCGACTCGGCTCAAGGTGCGGACTGTAGTGAAGTCGAAGTCAATGGTGACGGAAGAAATACACCTTAGTCCGGCGCTCGAAAAAGTTGGCATCAAGGTTTGGGAAACAGACTTGGGCGAATTCATTGTGCAGCTACGCAATGAGGCGCCGTATCACATTGTCACTCCCGCGATGCATCTGAACCGTGGGCAGATTGCCGAATTATTCCGCGAAAAATTGGATGCGAGCATTACCAGCGACGATCCTGGAGATTTGATGGCTTTGGCGCGGCGCAAATTGCGCGAGGCGTTCTTTGCGGCGGAGATGGGTATTTCGGGGGCGAATTTTCTAGTGGCCGACGCGGGAGTGATTGCGATTTCCACGAACGAAGGCAACGGACGGCTGTGCACGAGCGTGCCCCGCATTCACGTTGTAGTTACAGGAATTGAAAAGATTATTCCGCGGCTGGAAGATTTGGCCGTGCTGTGGCCTGTGCTCGCGACTTCGGGCACGGGGCAAGGCATTACAACTTACGGCACGATGATTGGCGGACCGCGACAGCCAGGCGAAGTGGATGGAGCCGAAGAGTTCCACGTGGTACTGGTCGATAACGGACGCAGCCAGTTGTTGGCGGATGCGGAGCAGCGCGAAGTACTGCACTGTATTCGTTGTGGAGCGTGTTTGAATATCTGTCCCGTGTTTCGGCATGTTGGCGGACATACTTATGGGACGACTTATCCGGGACCGATCGGGAGTGTGCTCACTCCGCATCTGAACGGCATTAAGGAGTTCAAACATCTTTCTTATGCGTCGTCGTTGTGCGGCGCTTGTACGAGCGTTTGTCCGGTGAAGATTGATCTGCATCATCATCTTTTGCAAAACCGTCGCAATGCTACCGAGGCTGGGGCTACCACAACTAGTGAGCGGATAATGTTTCGGGCCTGGCGCTGGGCGATGCTTCGTCCTCGTGTTTATGCGCTGGGCGGGTGGTTTACGCGCACGGGTTTGCGGGTTCTATATCGACTTGGGCTGGCGGGATCGATACTTGATCCGATGCGAGTTTGGAATCGTTATCGGTCGCCGGTGCCGTTGCCATCCGAATCGTTTCGCGAGATTTGGAAAGAAGAGCTTGGGAAAGAAGAACTTTAGCGAGAGACGAGGGAACGATCGTGCCGCAAGCTGAGAGGGATGGGGCGGGCAATACGAGCCGCGAAAGAATTCTCGGGCGAATTCGCGCGGGATTGCGAACGGTGGTTTCTGAACCTGCCGAGGTGACGGCTGACCGCATAATCTTTGAGCCGGTTGAGAATCCGCTTGTGCGGTTTCAGCAGGAATGCGTTGCCAATCTGATGGAATGCACTCTGACCGCTGATAATGTGGCGAGCGGCCAGCAACTTTCGCAGATACTCGAATCGCTGCCGGAGGGAGAAATTTTCGTGCAGGACCATGCGGCGTTGCGACAGCTAATCGAGATTGCAGCGCCTGATCGAGTCATTCGTTGGTCAAGCCAAGGGGCTCCAGCGGAAACTTCGCAGGCAACAGTCACTTTGGCCGAAGCTCTTATTGCACAGACTGGATCGATCCTGGTGAGTTCCGCCTGCGGCGGGCGAGGCGCTTCGGTGATCGCGCCTTGTCACATCGTCTATGCGAATATGGCACAACTAGTCCCTGATCTCGCCACTGCGTTGAGACGCATGACGCAAGATGGGATGCTTGATAGGAATTCTTTCGCATGCATGATCAGCGGGTCGAGTCGCACGGCCGATATTGAAAAGATACTGGTGCAGGGCGCACACGGGCCGCGGCGGTTGGCGGTAATCCTACAGACCGGAATTTAGAGATGCAGTTAAAACTGTTGTTGTCTAACCTGCCGTAAATCGCACGGGGATCTCCTGCTGAACGCGCAAGCACCAGTTACGGCGACAAGGATACTTTCCGGAGGTCGGACTCAGCTTCCGAAAATCACGGTATTATCGGGCTCGGAAGCCTGGTCATCTACCTGCGCTAGATATATGCCGCACATGCTCAGTTGAAGAAGCACAAGGATCAGACCGAAAAGTACTCTTGGCAGAACGACTTGGAACTGCGCTGAATCGAGGGGCATGGCACACCTCCCCAATAGAACAACGGGCGCCATGTTTCAGAGCGCACTCACACTTTAGAGGGTCCGAAGCGCAGGCACCTAGTTGGATAGTACTGCTGGGCGGAACTTGTGTCTGTGATTGTGCGCACGCCGCAATTTGTGTCGTGTTTTGATCAGAGGCGAGTCCCACTTCCTGTGATCTTCTTCTTTATTATCTATTTTTTCCGTCACGCATAAATTTGTGGTTTGAAAATTACACCCTGACTCGTTCGGCTATTCATCACTACGCGAATCGGATTTTTGAAATGCAAATGACGGACGCAACCTTTTTCTTCCATTGCATTTTGTTTCGCTAACCATGTCCAATCTACAGAACCTTCTCCGGCGTCGGGATTTACGGTGAAGTATCCAATCTGAAATGCAGTTAAGTTCTGGAAGAAGTGGCTGCCTTGAGAGGGAGTAACTCGAAAGTCGCGGAATCCGGCTTCGACGATAACTCGCGCGCCGGAAATTTCATCCCACTCTACCGGGATGCCTAGCCAGGGTTCGGTTGATCCCCATCGCCCCACGCCGATCAGCAAATACGGGCGGTTCTGCTCATTGAGTTGGCTATTGAAACGCGAGACTGCGGCCGCCACTTCTTGACTGCGGGCGCGCTCAAAACGCTGCGAATCGACGACTATGACATCGTGGAGATCGTCGATGCTTCCATTGCCTAGAACTTTATTACTCTGACAGATCAGCTGATCGGGTTGCACTTCGTCAAAGGTCAAATCTTCTGTGCTGCGCGATAGAGTCAATGGCCGGATCTGTAGGAAACCGAAGTCAGCGAGTTGGAGAGCTGTTTCGTTGCCTGAGACGCGGCGAGACGCATCTCGACGGGGGTTGGCGGTGTCTGAATCTTGTGCCAGACGGACGGCAAATTCAATCTCTACCGGGTTGCCCAAAGCGTCTTCTCCAGCGCGAACTAAAACGTCGAGAATCTCGGCTAGTGGAAAAGTGCCGTGCTTGAGCATCGGCGCGAAGGTTACGATGCGCGAACCGGGGCGGCTCACGCCGTCGTAGACAGCATGGTTGTCGCGGGAATAAGTGGAGGCCAGGGGCTGAAGCGTTCCGTCGGCCTCGGCCGCATCAAGACCGAAGCGTTTTTCGTGCCAATGATCCGAGCCGCTCTGCGCAGTGTTGGCCAAGTCCAGCGCCCAGAATTCCGACTGGGAGTTGGAAAGAATATCTTCAACCGAGGAGAACTGTAATAAGTTCTGCGGATAGCGCGGGCAGAAAGTGAGACATTTTCCTCCGTCGACGACGGCTCGGCCCAAGCCCAGAGCGACGGCGGCGATTCCGTCTTCGAATTCCATGGGAGGGACGGAATAATAATTCCGAGAGCGCACGACTCCGGAGAAATCGGGATAGAAGCGGTTGTTGTGGTGCGTGCCGACGACTTGCTGGAGAATCACCGCCATTTTTTCCTCTTCCAGTCGATACGGCGTTGCGCGTACATACGCTTTAGCATGACGGCTAAAGGTAGAAGCGTAGACGCGGCGGATAGCCTGACTAAGCGCCGAGAGCCGGTTCAGTTGATTTTCATGGGCATCGGACTGCTGATTGCCGAGCATGAAGGTTTCATAGACTCCGGTGAAGGGCTGGTACTGCGAATCTTCAAGCAGGCTGGAGGAACGGATCGCTAGCGGGTGAGTCACTTCCGCTAAAAAGGATTTCAGTTTTTCGGTGAGGGCGCTGGGCAAGGGCGCGGCGAGAAACCTGCGCTCAATCTCGGCGTCGTCTTCGCAATGCAGG
>OBLW0100001878.1_pt1 | contig 17546 bp, 17 predicted proteins | sample 1520161 | NCBI WGS metagenome assembly OBLW01 (sample SAMEA3539309, study PRJEB22396) | soil metagenome | biome: tundra; feature: field; material: soil | place: USA | collected 2010-05 | depth 0.15 m | reverse complement strand
CGATCTATATTACCACAAATTTTACACAAATTTTAGTTTCTTCAACTGATTTTCACCTTACAGGTAAATTTTTTGTTGATAGTTTTAGTTCTTGTGTTGATCCAACAGACCCATCTAAATTATATCTTCTTGCAGAAAGTACAGGAACTACTCCAACTTTTACTCTTTTAAGTTTGAAAGCAGGAGTAAAAACATTTCTTGGTTCCTTTACAATTCCATTATCCACAGTAGCGGGTGAGTCGTGGATTTCTTCCTACACTTCTGCACTAATCCAAAATGGTAGTGATGTTTATGCTCTAATGTGGGGATATAAACAAACACCTACTTCAGATGGTTATGTATTTCGTCTATTTACAACAACCGTTTCAGATTTTAGTGCCGGTACGGCTCCTGGAAGTATAGATTTTCCTCTTCTTTCATATCCTAATCTTGTCCCTGGTAATCCTATGTATGGTTTTGCTAGCTCTGATGGCAGCAAACTTTATACTTATCTACCAACAAGTTCAAGCGCTTATGCTATTACATTATCCTGTTCTTCTGGTTCTGGTGGTTCTGGCGGGGGTACCCCTGCAACAATCCCTGGTGTTCCAATAGGAGTTACTGCCACAGTACAAAATACAACAACAGCAAGAGTAGGTTGGGTAACTCCCTCTGATGGTGGTAACCCAATAACTGGTTACAACATAACTCCTCACAATACTGTTACAGGAGCACAACTTACCGCTGTTACTGCTCCCTCCGGAGCCACAACTTTTGATGTAACCCTTGCTACAAATTGTTCCTATAACTTTTACATCTACGCATCTAATAATGTAGGTCATAGCCCTGTAGCAACATCACCAACTGTTGTTTTGGGAACACTCCCTGCTGACACAGGCGTAGGTGGAGGTGGTAGTGGAGATACTGGTACAACCGGTGGTCCTGGTATCACCGGTGGTACTGGTGGTGGAGATACTGGTCCTTCTGGGTCAGGAGCCGGTACAGGAGCAGGACCAACATATACAATACCAGGAGCACCAACATCGGTAACATCGGTAGTAGGTGTAAGCACTATTGCTTTGGGATGGGTAACCCCATCATCAGATGGTGGTAGTCCAATAACAGGCTATGTTACTTCCTATACTGTGCCTGGTAACGCAGAGAAAACACAAACAGTAGGTGTAGTTACCAACACTATTATTTCTGGGTTGATTGACAATGAAACTTATAGTATCAAAGTAGCAGCAATCAATGCGACTGGAACTGGTCCTTATAGTACTCCGCAAAGTCTTACTACTTCTACACAGCAACTTACCTACCCATTGGCTTCCTGGCCTTCTTTCAATAGCATAGTTCAGACTTTCTCAAATGGAGTTACATCAGTCCCCGTCCAGTTCAATGGATTGACTGCTATTTCCAGGGATAGTACTACATCCACACTGTATGTATTACCAACAGAACTTTATCCTGCCTATGATGAAATAGGAAAGGTAACATTCAGAACAGCATTCAGAAAGAAAAATGCTTATAGTGCTCTTGGAGCAACCAACTACTATAACCCTCCTGGTTTTACTGTTGTAAGTCCTGACTTACAAAATATGACAGCAAACCTGGTTCAAGCAGGTTTGGTGTTTGGTGTATCTCCATTACCAGACGCAGGGAACATTCAGGATATGCTTGTATATTCTGCGCGTCCTGGTGATGCTCTAACGGCGTATAGAAAGTTTCAAAGTTACTTTGCTGGCACAGCGTATTTTCAAACCGATAGGGGCGCTGGCGCAGACAAAGAATGGAAGACGAATACAGAAACCTCTGGTTGTAACGACCCTGCCGTTTGTCTAATGCCTGGCTGGGCGTACGAATATACTCATACTCGTCCATTCCTCAGGTTTGATACAAGAAATCTTTCAAATACAAATATCATAACAGGGGCTTTCCTTTCATTCAAGAAAGACCCAAATTGTCCTATTGTCAATCCTGAAAATCTTACTTTGAAGTTTGTGAAAGCAGGAGCAAGTATAGATGACAACAATCTAATCTCTACTGATTACAGTAACATTGAAGGAACGGTATTAGCATCTATACCGTTGTTGGATACTGTCCTACAAAGCGGACAAACTATATCACTCCCAATCCAAGATTTGTCATTCATAAAGGCTTCTGGCTTTACAAAACTTATTATAACTTCACAGTTTGAAAATGGAACTCTACCAAGTGACTGGACACAGATCACCTTACAAGAAGTAAAACTCAACCTCTCAATAGACACATCAACGGTTACTACGCCTGGTGAAGTTAGTTACATTATAGCAAGTCCTTCCAATAGGAATGTTTCTCTTGAATGGGGTAACCCTCTTATTGATGGTGGCAGTGCTATAATTTCTTACAAAATTACAAACACCAATACTGGTGAGACAACACATATAGTAGCAAACGCACTACAAAATGTTTATAGTTATGACTGGGGAAGCCTGGTAAATGATGTAGATTATACCTTCAAGATTACAGCAAGCAATATGAAGGGAGAAGGGCAGGGAAGTATAGCGACTGCTACTCCGTCTGCTACTCCAACATTACCAGATGTGGTAAATAATGTTTATGCCTTCCCAGAAGATGGTGAAGCAATACTATCCTGGTCGCCTCCAACGGAGACTGGAACTTCTCCTCTTGTTGGGTATTACATAAACAACCAAACAACTGGAACATCCTATACTGCTCTACCTACTGATACGGATGTAACAATCCCAGATTTGATAAATGGGGTTACTTACACATTATCAATTGTTGCTAAAAATGCCACGGGTATTGGTCCCTCTACTGTAACAACGGTTACTCCTACATCAGGGGTTACTGTCCCTTCACGCCCAAGCATAATAAGTTTGTATGCTACCGAAGGTAAGGCTACACTATACTGGACACTCCCAGTAAATAATGGAGGGAGTTCTATTACCGGCTGGGTAATAACCTTGGATGCCCCTGGTGTTCCTGGTTACCAGCCAGTAAATTTCACTCTTTCAGATGTTACGAAGACGGACTATACTATTACTGGAATAGCAACCGGCAATACCTATCTAATGTCGGTCGCGGCTACCAATGGTATTGGAACGGGTCCTTCGGCTATTTCAGCCCCCTTTACTGTTTCAAGTGAAATTACTACGACTGGTTTGTTTGTTCCCGTAGATTACAACTACAAAAATTTTTATGAGGCTCCAATAGAACTGAATATTCAGTCTCCTAATTATCTTGAAACTCTATACCCAGAAAATGATGATTTTTATGCCGAAGAATATCCTGCTTATATTCAGAGTGACCCAAATCTACTATACCCTGTTGCTGTAAGCCCAAGTTTCAGTAATCTTTACCTTACAATAACCAATGCTAATGGAAGCCACGAGGTTACTATAAATCTGACAGCGACTGTTGGTGGAACTCCTCCAGGTCCAGGTCAAGACTTCAATGAAACATTATTTTTCCCTCCTTCTGTTTGGACTGCTGATGCGACAGCGAAACAAATAAATGCTGTTTGTAGTTTTTATGGAACTCCTATCCTGGCTTCGTCAGTAGGTCAAAGACTTTCTCTTGAAACAACGGAGAAGGGAGACGGAGTAACCCTTACACTGTCATCATCTAATACTGTCGTAAGGGTAAATAGTGCTAACCAAGTAGTGTTCGGTAACAATCCAGTGTTTGTAAATGGTTATACCAACTATCCTGTTGTAAATAATGTTCCAACTGCTGAATATGATGCTACACATATGAAGGCATTGGTAGAATCCAGGGTTTGGATAACAAACAGGAACCAGGATATTTCAAGACCTTCATTATATTTCAGAACCTTTGATACGACTTTTGGTAACAGTTATACCTTTGATTTGGTTGGTAATTTGAGACCAAATAGTGTAACCATCCAATACTTTGATAGCACCAATACCATTGTTACCTTACGAGACTACCTTGGTGATGGTAGAATTCTTTATAGGTTGAAATCCAGCACGGGTCCAGGAGACCCAGTTGTATTCAGTTATCCCTCTGATGTTACAACAGGGATTGACCCGTCTGACGGAGTGAGCGGATTTGGTAAGATTGATTACCAGACAGGAGAAATTACCAACCTAATTTTCCCAACTTTTTACTCCTCAACTGGTGTCCTGTATCCCACATTCAAACCTGCTATTGTAGTTGGAAAAGGTGTTCCATGGCCTATATATGTCAAGAACGATACCTCTTTGTTCCTTGATGTAAATGGGGTTACATTAGAGTTTGCTATCCCTGGAAATGTTGGTAACACCTCTTACAAAGCACAAGATATTTCAGATTTACTGAATGCGGCAGATGGTTTTAGACTTGCTGGTTTAGTTGCTGGAGTAATCGGCGGGCAACTTTTCATTCAGAATATTGGTATAGATGCTACACTAAATCTTCAAGGTGTTCCAAATAATAAGCGTATAAACATTGGTCCAAGTTATACTTTGGTATTGACAGTAAATGACGGTCAGTTCCTAACCGCCTCTGGAGATTCAAGAAGTTGTAACAGATTATTATTTGGGATGTCATCAACTCAATACACTCCTTCAAAAATTTATGTTACTTACTCTTACACAAACAATGACCCAAGTCCTTACAGACATATTTGGTATTCAACTCCTCACTTTATTTTGAGGTCAGCAAGTCAAGAGTCACAGTTCATTACCAAAGGACATTTGGATTATTTACTGAATAAACTTTCATTATTCAGACCAGCAAGTACCACATTAGACAATATTGAGTTTGTTTCATCAGCAGAAGAAGTAACTAATATTGCTGAAACTTTTGTTACTTATGTTGCTACCGGAGTAACTTTACCTTATATTCAAGTAGATAATAGACGACAAGTAACAACAGACCAGAGTGGTAAATCTACATCAATAAAAGTAATAAACCCAGATAATCAGGAAAATACTTTGACTGATGGATATACCTATTCATAAAAGGGTGAAACTTCAAGCATTTTTATAGTTTGTATTGATTTATTAGACCATATAAGTGTAAGAAACTATTATTTATATCAACACAACTGATTGGAGAGAAAATGAAACGATTTTATTCAATATTATTACTACCACTGCTATTAGTTGGAATAGGATGTAAAACAGAAAATACAACTACAACTACAACTACACCGACACCTACGCCTGTTCTAATAGAAACTTTTGTTCCTACTGCGGTACCAGTAGTACCAGAATTAAAACCAACTCCACAACAGGCATCTTTCAAACCCGTAGTAAAAAGGGCTCTTAAAGTTACAGCCTTTAATCCTACAAAAAACCCGCGTCCTACTGTTGCTGAATGTCAGGTAGCTTGGCAAACAACTGCGGACATCGTTTATGCTGCTGCACCTTCATATTCAAATATAGGTGTTCGTGCCCCTGAACTGAATATGATTGGGCTAATCGGTCCTGCTATAGGTCCATATTGCAACGCTTATTCAGTAGGTGGTGTTACTCCTCAAATCATTGCCAATTACCTTATAGGTTTGATTAAAAGGTGGCAACCTTTCAATGTAAATCCAAGTGGTGATCCAGATCCGGTCAACACACCGTGGGTTGGTCCAGGCGGTAATAGTTATCAACAGGGCTGGACTCAATCATTTGATGTAGACCATTCTTGGGGTATGACAATGCAGGGTTATTTTCAAACTGCTAGTGGATTTCATCCTCCTACCGGTCCAACCCCCGTTCCAACTGTTACACCGGTTGTAACGGTTACTCCTGTAAATCCTACACCAGGTCCAACATCAGTTCCTACTGTTGTTCCTACTGTTGTTCCAACACCAGTAGTAACACCTGTTGTAACGGTTACTCCTGTACCTTTACCATCATCTGCTACCTCAACAATTCAGCAAATCTATAACCTTGCTGGAGCATGGTTGTCTTCACAGGGTGGTACACCAGTTCCAACTCCGGCTCCAACACCAAGACCTTCACCACAACCAACACCAACACCACTTCCTGTAAACCCAGGTCCAGGTCCTGGAGTAGGATAAAAGGAAAATAAAATGAAAAAGTTTCTGTCTCGCTTTCTAATTGTAGGGTTACTATTCCTTCCTCTTGGAGTAATGCTCTCATCAACTTCTTGTACTACCACAGCACAGTCTAATGCTGTTGTTGTTGAGTATCAGACATTATCTGGTGTTGTCAATGTTGTTGATACTGCCAGGGGTATGTATGATACCCTTTATCAGGCTGGTAAAATCAGCGCTGACCTTGATGCCAAGGTTGCTGCTGGTTACCTTGAATACCAGCGCGTAGGAAACCTTGCTATTTCAACAGCAAGAGCACAGGCAGTCGCTGTTGCTGCTGGAACAGACCCAGCAACACTTGCTAACAACCCTTACATTGCTGACTTTCAGACATTGGTAAATGGGTTACTTGCTATATTTGGTGGTACAACTCCTCCATCAACCACTGTTACCAGCGTTAGAATTATGAAGAATGCGAAAGTAGGGGAACTTTCACTATCACAAAATAAGCCACTACACTCTGATAAAAGGAGTAAATAATGTCAGCTGCTACGATCACTTTATTGCTACAAATTTTAGTTCAGTTTGGTCCTGAAGCATATACTGCTGCTGTAAATCTTTTCAAGAAGCCAGCAGCGGTAACACCAGCAGACTTTGATGCTTTGACTCTTACTCTAAACAAGCCATTACATACAACAACGGCATAATTATGCAATGAAAAAGCAGCAAAGGAACCAAAATAGTGACTTCTCTTAATTATACTACTACAATTGGCATTAGTGGTTATTTAGTTATCAAATCTATTGATGCTACTTCTGGTAAAGTACTACAAATAGAAGAAGGACCAAATTTAGTTCTAAATAGTGGTCTTGAGGACATAGCACATTTACTTGCTGGTGATACCGTTGTTCCCGTTGATTTGGTGGCAGGTCAAACTCTTCATCAAACAATACACGCATTACCAAGGGTACCTCTTTACGGTCAGTTTGGAAGTTCCAGCATACCTCCGGCATCCAATGACGCAAGTCCATTTGATAATGGTAGTTTGGATAATAATGCTTCCTCACCTTTGGCAGCATCCGATATTGTAAAAGCAACTGCCTATTACCCTTTCTTACCTTCAATACCACCTATATCAAATAAAATTACAGTCCAGTTTTCATTACCTCCAAATAAAGGTAATGGAATTGGTGGAACATCTACTGTTTATAGAGAAGCAGTTCTTATGTCAAAGATGGTAGACAACCCTATTCAGTATAGATGGTTTGCCAGAAGAGTATTTGGAGATATAATCAAAGACCCTACAACACTCATAACTTCGGAGTGGACTTTCACTTTCATCACTTCCAGTACCTAATTTTACTCTGGAGTTTTATATGAGAATGTCAGAAAAAACTAAAATAGAGAAAGAGAAGGTGGATAAAGCATTTTCTGTAATACTTGCTAAATTACATTACAATTTGAATATTCTATGTAGACCAATGTCACCAGGTAAATTGAAAAGATACTCAAAAACCTATTTTACAATAGAAAGGTCTAACAGAAAAAGACAAGATACTAAATCCTTTATAGTCTATTTCAATCAAGAAATAATGAACTTATTGAGTGTAAACCAAATAAAAAGGCACGCTTTTCATGAAGTCCTACATGCCATTACCTGGCCTTTCGTGGATGAATTCGAAGAAGTTACTAAATACTTGAAGGACCAACCTGACTTATACGGAGAGTTAGTTTCAAGAGCCTATGATACCAGAGAAAATGTGATATATAACATGGAAAGAAGTTTGGGACCGATAGTCCTACCGGAGTCCGATTGGAGTGAGGAGAAGGACTAATGAGAGGTATATATTCCATAACAAATTCTATTACTGGAACTGTCTATTACGGTCAAAGTAAAGATATAAAACGAAGATTACATGACCATCGTTTATACCTAAACAAGAATTACCATGATAATCCTAAACTTCAATCTGCTTGGAACAAATATGGTGAAAGCGCTTTTGAGTTCAAACATATAGAACTTATAGAAGATATTACCATTGATTTGACACCAATCGAAGCCAGATACTACAATAGCACAGATAATAAGTATAATTTACAAGACCCAGAAAAACCTACTACGTTTTATGGAAACAAAAACAGACTAAACTGTAAAAATTCTGAAGAAGCCAGAAAAAAACAAACAGAAGCACAAACAGGAAGAAAGCATCCTCATACAGGCTTTCCTAATAAACATGCTCTTGGCTATAGACATACAGAAGAATGGAAAAAGAAACATTCTGATATCATGAACCAGTACTGGACTAATAGGAAAGCAGCCTCAAAGACTCTATAAAACCCCATTTGCTTGGCCGGAAACGGCATTAGAACCGATTCAAATACTATTTAGGTGCTCATCCCCGCGTTTATCGCGGGGATAGTATTTTATACACTAAAACTATCTGCTTTCAGGGACACATAATACACGCGCGCGTGCGCGCACATTCCGGCCGGAATACGGTCGGGTATATAGTAACCGTTACTACCATAACTACCATAACTATGGTTATTACCTATGGTTATATTTGGTATTAAACCTAATACATATTTTGAATAAAAATTATACACTTCTTCGAATCTTCCTCCACTTCGTTGTCGGAAGATGAATATCGCTTCGCTTCTGAAAAACTTTGTGCTTGACAAACATAGGGGTATCAAGTAACATCCGGTAACCGAGGTAACTATGACAAATGAAGAAATAGTAAAGCGAATAGAAGTTATTGAACACGATGTTTCAAGAGAGTTACACCTCTTGAAGACAAAACTATTCAAAATGGAAATAAGGTTTGAAAGTCTGTTGAGATATCTCATATGGGAAAGTGACCTGGGTAATACCAAGTTTACCATTGAAAAGTATCAGGAAGCAGTAAATACCTTTCAGGAATTGAATAAAGTGGTTATATCTATAAATGATATGCCAGCGGTTGCTGATAAAATTCTTGCTGCTGAAAAGTTCAATAACTTTTCCAGAATGAAAATCTATGGGGATGACCTTGGGTTGAAGAAAATTATCACTGATGCTGGTGGAACAAGCAGTCATACTGCTTCTGATATCCTTGAAAGGTTACCCTGCTCACAAGACCTAACCAATTTTTTGAGGGTATATATTGTTTCTGATGAACTGAATAAAGTATTAGTATTTCCACAGAAAGTTGAATAATGGAAATCTTATTACTTTGGTTACCTGCACTAATGGTTGTTACAATTTTAGCCATGACTGGAATTATAGTAAAACTTTGGAAAAGAAAATGAGTGTAATCATTTCAGTAGGCACCAAGCGTTCAACCATATCTGGGACTTTTCCCAAGGATGATATTGACTTCGCTACCAGTGCTTATGTTCAGGGATACCAGTATTCAAGTCTGTTTCATAAGAAGCGTTCTGATGGTTCCAGAATATGGGATGGTAAGATACACCTGTTTTCCAGAATAAACAATACCTTTGCTACCGGTGTGTTGGATATAGTTTGTGATGTATTGAAACTGAACCAAACTCCTTATACAATTGAAACTCCTTACATAGATGAACTCAATTTACCTCTCAATGTAGCAGAGAGGTGGGGAGGAAATAATAAGTTATGTGGGGAAGAGTATAGGTATCATCTGGGACCTGAAATCTGTACCAAACCTCTAAATCACTTTGGTATGCATGAGAAGGGCAAAGGTTGGGTTGTTCCTGATACCTGTGGAGAGTTCAATCTCTATGATTACCAGAAGGAAGCCTGTGAGGAGTTCTTCAAGCCTCGCCAGATACCTTACAGGGGAGTTATCAAGATAGGGACAGGCGGTGGTAAGACGGTGTGTGGTGCTACCATAGCCAGAGTAGTTGATGCTCCTACTCTATTTCTGGTTCATGGAAAGAAACTCGCACGACAGAACCACGAAGTATTCAAGAAAGTTTTCCATGATAGGTTGGATGATATAGGTTTTATTGATTCCAAAACCTGGAGTCCTAATTTGATAACTATTGCTTCTTCTGATACTCTGTATTCCAGAATGAAGAACATTGAATATGAAGACAGAATAAAAGAACTATTCAAAGATATAGTTCTGGTTATAGTTGATGAATGTCACAGGAGCACCAGTAAAAGTTTTGTTGAAATTTTGAAAAGTATCAACGCTCCTATGCGATTAGGGTTGTCAGGAACTCCAAATAAAAAAGAAGATGACCGTGATTTACTTCTCCATAGTCTAACAGGTTCCATAATTTATGAAATGGGAGTAAGCAAACTGAAAGAGGCTGGAACTATATCAAAGGCTCATTTGGTTAGTGTAATCATAAACAAACCAGAACTACGGGAAGACCTTGACTGGCTGGATGCTTATGATTACCTTATAGTAAATAATGCTTACCGACATAATGTGATATCTAAACTGGTTGCTGAACGGGCTAATGCTGGTAAGACTATATTGGTTTTAGCAGGTAATAGCCTGGCTCTGGCTGATAACCTTTTTACAGCCATAACCAAACTTATTGACCCTGCTGATGTTAGATTAGTCAATGGACTTTCAGAGAATAGTGTGGTAGACTCTGCTTTCAAAGACCTTCAAGACAAGAAGGTAAAGGTGGTTATTACTACAACAATAAGTGATGAAGGACTTGATATTCCTGCTATCAATTGTCTTGTAGTAGCAGGAGGCGGAAAAAGTTTTGTAAAGACAGTTCAAAGAGTTGGTCGAGCGTTGAGGTTGAAGGATGATGGTGGTCATGCGGAAATCCTGGATGTGATGGATAATACAAACGAATATTTGAGAAAACATTCCAAAGCAAGACTCGACCATTATGAGTCCGAGGGTCTTTTTGATAGTGTTGAAATTATAAAAGGTGAAGATGTATAACCTCTTATTTTTCCTGGTGACGAAGGTTCAAAGCAATAATAAGTCTATTGAGAATGAGACTAAATCTCAACAAGGAATATATGAATGAAGAATTAGGTTGGGCTGGCGCGGTTGAAATTAGTGAAGTTGATATAGCCCTGGTTGCTAATCTCTATAATGATTGTATAGCCAAAATCGACCCATTCAGGTTCAATCTTGACCTCCGAGGTGACTTCACACTGAAACCTTGGTGTAAGGACATTATTACTCTCATCAGGGTAATGAAAAAGGTAGGAGCCAAACCAAGAACCTATATTCAAGCACAGGTAGTTGAATACAGAAAGCCCTGTAAAAGTGCCAGAAACATACCTACAATCAAAATGATGTGCTCTCCTGCTGGTATTGATAGGTATGACCGGTTCTGTGATAGAATGGGTATGAACCAGAAACCGGTTCATATAATTACTCAAACAGACTTGGAAGACTATTCAGGTATTCAGATGAATGATACAATGGAGCGACTAAACATTTGTGAAGATGATTTCTTCAAAGACCCTTATCTTGTGTCACAATTGTCACAGGGGTTTGTAAGGAAGCACCCAAGTTTTATCAAGTTAGAAAGTGAAGGCTTCTATAAGAAAAAGTTTGGTATTACTGGTGAAGAGATATTTCCGTGAAAAAGTTTAGAGTTGAAGATACAAAAGCAAGTCATCCCGGAAGTTATTTCCGTATTTGTTCTATGTGTCATAAGGTTACTCCTCCAATGGATATTATGTATAAAGTAAGGGAAGAAATATGGTTTTCAAAAGAGGCTTATTATGGAATGGAACCAGTGATAAAATACTTTTGTTCGGAAAACTGCGCTAATATGTATATTTTACAGGAGATGTAATGGCAAACACTTTTTCTCCATACCTTCTAAAATCCATATTGACCTTGTTACTGACTGATGAGGAATACAGGGAACAGTTCTTCCCTATCCTAAAAGCAGAACATTTCAATGGTGATGACAAACTTGTTGCTATAACTGCCCAAGCGATATTTGGTATGATGGAGAAGTATGGAAAGTTCCCTTCACCAGAAGCACTGGTTGATGAGATGTTCAAACAGAAGGGTATCAATATTGACTTGTATCCATCAGAACCATCCAAGGATGAACTTATAGCCTTGTTTGACTTTGTATCAGGTATCTTGGAAGAAGAAGTTACTGACAAAAAGTATGTTGAAGACAATACTCTGCGCATATTAGGGTTCCTGTCAGTTCAGAAGGTAATACTTGACCACAAGGAAGAGTTCAAGACAGGAACAATAGATGTTGAAGAATTTACCAAAGAGATAGTAACCGCTGGAACCTTTGTTACTCCTGTAAAACTTGGAGTAAATCTTTTTGATAACCTTGATAAACGAACAGAAGAAAGAAACAATACAACTATAACCCCAGGATTGATTGAACTGAACATTCCTCACTTTGGTCAGTATATTGAGGAAGGTGGTATGCCTCCTGGTAGTCTTGGTTTCTTTCTTGCTCCAAGTAATGGTGGTAAAACTTCAGCATTGATACATACAGCACATGATGCTGCTTTCCATGGTCACAATGTTTTGTTTGTATCAGCGGAATTGTCAGAAGTTTTGATTATGAAAAAGTTTGATGCTTGTATGACAGGTATAGCAAGTAACACTGTAAAGAAACAAGCAGGGCATGTTAGAGGGAGGATTATAGGGTCACCACAGTTCATAAATACTGCCAAGCGCATTCAGGTTGTTGCGGTTCCTATGGGAATGGTAAAGGTATCGGAAATAGATGTCTTGATTGAAAGGTTGAAGCGTAAAGGCTTCAATACTGATTTGCTTATTGTAGATTATGCTGATAACCTAAAACCAGAAAAGAAGTCAGAATACAGACATGAGGTTACAAGCATATACCAGAACCTAATAGCAGTATCACAGAAGCACAACCTTGTTGTATGGACAGCCAGCCAGATGAATGATGCTGGAACAGAAGCAGCAGAGAAGAAGGGTGGTATTGTCACTATGAGGCATGTAAATGAAGCCAGAGGTAAAATCCAACTGGCTACATTGTGTATAGCCATCGCAAGAACACAGGAGGAGAAAGATGGTGGTGGCGCCCGACTTGTAATGGTAAAGAACAGGCTTGGTGACCATGATGGTGCTATGGTTTCAGTTACCACCAGGTTTGATATTGCCAGGTTGTTTGGTGAAGATAAAAATATAGTTCCTATGGCGGATATAAATATTGATGCTCCAATAGCAGGGTTGGAAGGGTTGAGCCTTCCTCCGGTTAGTGCTTCTGAAAGGGAACAGCAGGACAGAGAACCAATATCTCTGGCTGATAGGTATAAAATTGAATAAGTTTGAAATCTTTATTGAAGACGGTCTTTCTGAAAATAACCCTTATAGTAAGGAATGGTATTCTAATTGTGGTGTGTGTGATAAAAAATTACTAATAGCAGACAAAACTTTTTTGGTAAGATGTTCTGTTGATGTAGAATTACCTCCTACACGAGATCCAGTTCGTCAAGCCGGATTTGAACCTGGTAGTAGTCGTGTAATAACAAAAGACCCTCTTATAAGTCCCTATGGTATTATTACTTGTTCTCTGATTTGTGCCGAAATGGCTATATTACAAAATATATGAATAATACCTATAAAGTAATAAGATATAAAGGCACCCACGGTGTTGAGAAATGTGAGGTATGTCAAGGTAAAGTTGATGGTATAAAAATATACTTTGTGTATAACGACTATTTTTCAATAAAAGGAACAATGGCATATGTATGTTCTGAACCTTGTGTAAATATGTGGATATTACAACATATATGAATAAATATACAGTTACAGAAATGTTTCAAAAAGATAATATGACTGGTCGCCAATTCAGTGAATATACTTGTGATGTGTGTAGAGGTAATCTTTTAGATACTCATTGGATTTATGTTCAAGGTGAAATAAATAATCCTCCAAAAAATACTACATATCTAAACCTTATATGTTGTTCTCATAACTGTGCTGAAATGTATATCATACAAAATATATGAGTGATTTATGAAAAAATGTCCTTCTTGTCATAAAACTAAAAAAATTACTTCTTTCAACATAGAAAGAAAAGCAAAAGACGGTCATTGTTGCTATTGTAGAGAGTGTAAAAAAATAAGCACTAATATTTATAATAAAACATATAAAGAAATTAGAAAAAGAAAGTGTAAAGAACTAAAATTACAAGTATTATCTCATTATGGTAATGAGTGTAATAATTTAAAGTGTAATGAAAAAAGATGGTATTGTTTGACAATTGACCATAAAGATGATGATGGTGCTAAATTTAGAAGTGGAAGAAAAAAAGGTAAAAGCGGAGGAGGATATGGACTTTATCGTTGGATAATAAATAATAACTATCCAGATAATCTTCAAGTATTATGTTGGAATTGTAATTGTGTAAAAGGATTTTATGGTTTTTTACCATCATGAAAAATTATAGTTACAATATAAATAAGTTACTCAAAAAGTATAATCTTGCCTATAAATTATCTGGGTCAGGAAAAGAGGTTTCTCTAAATTGTTTGTGGCATTCAGACGAAAAAGGTAAGTTGAGTATCAACACAGACACAGGTATGTGGCACTGTTGGGTTTGTAGAGAAGCCGGTGGGTTCAGAGAACTTGTAAAACAGATAGCCAAGAAAAAGAAAACAGATATAAACCTTGATGATTATAAAGGTGAAGTCAAGAAGGTAACCCAGGTAACAGTAGAGGAAAACAAGATATCTTACCCAGAAGGTTATGAGCCTTTACAGGGTGAAGCCAAAGATTATATACTTGGTAGAGGCATCACCGAAGAGCAAATAGACTATTACAGAATTGGGGCTTGCTATTCAGGTAAGTATCGTGGTAGAATCATAGTTCCAGTCCTGAATAAACAGGAAGAACTGGTTTCATTTATAGCCAGAGACTTTACAGGTGACCTCAAACCGAAGGTATTGACACCTCCATCAACGTTTGGGAGACATGGGATAAAAGATTATGCTTTTAATTTACATCGCGCTGCTCTTACTGGTCATCTCCTTATTGGAGAAGGCGTATTTGATGCTATTTCTTTGGGGACTCGGGGCATTTGTTTATTTGGTAAAACTGCTACCACGATACAAATCGCAAAAATCATCAACAAAAAAGTGAAGAGGATTACAATATGTCTCGATCCAGACGCACAGTTAGAAGCCAATATTTTAGCGAATCAACTTATAGGGCACGTTCCCGATGTTCGTATCGTAACGCTCCCGATAGGCACCGACCCCAACAGCGCAGACCCCTTCGTTTTGAAGAATGCGATTGCGAATGCTAAACCACCAACCATAGGGTATGCTATGGATTTTATAGGAGTATAAATGTCAAATCTTATTGGTAAAAATGAAGAATCTGGTTGTGTCCGTGGAGTTCATGAACATGCTCCATCTATTAGTCTGGAACAGATGATTAGAGAAAACGATCACCCAGATATGTATAACGATGTCAAACAGTTTCATGACAAGTTCAACGCTCATATAGGAGCCAAACCAAAGGTTCCCACTCTTGAAGTAGTAGAGTTGAGAAAGACTTTACTGGAAGAAGAGTTTCATGAGGTTATGGATGCTCTCAAAGAAGAGAACCTGAATGAAATAGCCAAGGAACTATGCGACCTTATTGTTATAGTTTGTGGAACCGCTGTATCTTATGGTATCAATCTCAATCCAGTTTGGGACTTGGTTCATAAGTCTAATATGGCTAAAACTGGTGGTGGTAATAGAACTGATGGTAAGATACTCAAACCGGAAGGTTGGAAGAAACCAGATATTGCTTTGGAAATAAAAAGACAGATAGGAGAGTAAAATGAGTAAGTGCTCGTCATGTCCTCTCTCGGAAGAGACTGGAGTAAAGAGCGTATGTATGGATGCGAAGGGAACACCTTCATCAGAGTTATTTATCGTGATGGACAGACCCAATCGCAGTGAAGACAGCCGTAACAGTTCTTTCTCTGGTGAAGCATCAAAACTATTTCTAAACCTTATGGAAAAGGCTGGTATTCCATACCCAGATGGAGTTTATTTGACTTACCAAAGTAAGTGTTACCTTCCTGAAGACGCTGCTAAAGAACTAAAAGAAACTTCCAAGATAACCTGTAAATCTACTTGGCTGGTAAAAGAAATCTTGAAGTATAAACCAAAGATAGTGGTTGCTGTTGGTGCCGAGGTAATGAGTAATCTTACCGAAGCAACTGGGGTAATGAAGAACAGGGGCTCATTCATAGACGCAGAAATTGAAGGGCATAAGTTCAAGGTTATACCTACACTATCACCAGCGTATCTAATGAATAATCATAGGGAACTTGAAGGTCAGGTGGTTACTGACCTGAAACGCGCCTACAATGCGGTTGCTGGTGGAGTATCCTGCTGGACACCTGGTAAGGAAAAGACATTAGACTATCACTACATAAAGACTTTCAAAGATTTCATGAATATGTATGATGAGATTATGAAAGCAGGAAAGGTGACTTGTGATATTGAATGTCGTGGTAAAGACCCATACTTCCTTACCTTTCCGTCACCAGGGTTTCCTCTTACTTCTATTCAGTTTAGCACTCATTCAGGCAGCGGATGGTTTCTTCCGATAGCACACGAAAGTTTTATTGGTGAAACTAATTCAGAAGGTATGGCATGGCATGGAGGAGAATGGACGAATATAAAAGCAGCATTGAGACTTATATTTGAAACCGGTGACATCTTTATCATCGGTCACAATTTCAAGTTTGATAGTAAATGGATAATGAAATACCTTGGTATAAAACCAAAACTTTCATTTGATACAATGTTGGCACATGGGTTGTTTGGTGAGACTTCCAGTAGTCTAAAAAAGTTAGCGTGGGAACTAACAGATATGGGTGGTTATGAAGAGGAACAGTCTAAATATACTGAGACGTTGGATGCGGACAAAAAATGGGATATGTTTCATTACCCTCTTGAGCAGTTATCTACTTATGGTTGTTGTGATGTTGATGCTACTTTTAGGGTATTTGAACTCTTGGATAGAAAACTTTCATCCAATGTTCAAATGATGGAGTTATTCAAAATCCTTGTAAAGGCATCAAGAGCATTCCTGGACATTGAACACGAAGGTATCAAGATAGATAGGAAGTATCTTGGAGAACTTGGAATAGACCTGACATTGGAACTTGCCAAACTCAAAGAAGACTTCAACCAGTTAGCATCAAAGCAAATCAAAGAGTTCAATGCTAAACTCTTGGAAGAAGCAACAAGTGAGAAGACAGGAAAACTTCTCAAGAACAAGCAGACAGAGTTCAACATAGATAGTTCAGACCACGTATCTACCGTATTCTATGATATGCTTGGGTTCCCTATCAATGACAAATACCGTTCCAGGAAAACCGGTGACTCATCAGTAGGCAAGAAGGCTCTTGAAGAACTATCCAAGAAGCACCCTATTGCCAAAACTTTGATGGAGTATCGCGGGTTGTCCAAGCAAAAGGTAGGCTTTGTAGATGCTTACCCGCGCTACACAGACGCAAATAATAGAATACATCCTGACTACAAACTAATAAAGTTCTACAATGAGGACATTGATAGGGAACAGGGAACATCCACAGGAAGATTGGCATGTAGTGACCCTAATCTTCAACAGGTCCCAGCAAGAGAGATCGGAAGAGCACA
>OBLW0100001877.1_pt1 | contig 17553 bp, 15 predicted proteins | sample 1520161 | NCBI WGS metagenome assembly OBLW01 (sample SAMEA3539309, study PRJEB22396) | soil metagenome | biome: tundra; feature: field; material: soil | place: USA | collected 2010-05 | depth 0.15 m | reverse complement strand
GCCCTCTCTATCACGCGCGTGACATTACCGCTTCGAAGGTCATGATGTTTCATGCACAGGACGATCCTTATATTCCTTATCAATCGGTCGTCAAGTTTGCGCGGACTTCGGGTGCGCGGTTGAAACTGTTGCGGCGGGGCGGACACTTGAGTACGGATTTGATCGTGCGGAAGTATTGGAGGCAGATTCGGGAGTTTTTTGAGAGTTGAGTCTTATCTCCAAAGCCTCGTTGAGAATGATCCGAAACCTGCTGAGAGTCTTTGTGTTGACGCTTATGGCTAAGGAAAAGTCGAAGACAACGCAAGCAATGGACGAGCTACAGGCAAGCGTCCGCCCATTCTTGAAGGAACTGGGATTCCGAGGGCGGGCTCGAGCATTCAACCGTACTACCTCCGACGGCATCACGCAGGTGATTGAGTTTCAACTCGGAAGATTTGACCCTCCGGGCACGTAGTATGTTGGATTCCGACAAAACCTCTACGGGAAGTTTACGGTCAACGTCGGCGTCTACGTACCGGAGATGCACAAGTATACGTATCCTGGCGGTGGCGAGTTGCCGTTTGTTCATGAGTACGATTGCTGGATCCGCGCGAGACTGGGAACTGTGGGACCGGAACATCATGACATCTGGTGGGATCTCGAATCGGTACATGAGCAAGCTGCAGAGGTGTTTCACCGGATCGAGAGAGATGCACTCCCTTTCCTCGCACGATTTGAAACACGCGATGCGATCCTGCAACAGTGGATGCAGGAGAATTCCGATGTCAGCAAGTTCGATCGCAGCCGGCAGCAGACCGCGTGCGCAATCATCATGGCAATCCGGGGACGACGGGGTGAGGCCAGATCAATACTCAGCGCGGCGCTTCGGCAGCTTGCAGATCACCCATCCGCACAGATGGTCCGTGGTCTCTTCGAGAAACTTGGATTGGGGGAGCCCGAATCCTAGGAAAAAGGGCGGACTAAGAAGTCCGCCCCTACGCAAGTCGGACGGGGCATAGGCCCGTCGCGACACGAACTACTTCTTTAGTGACGACTGGTAGCGCTTGTTGATTTCTTCCCAGTTGACTACGTTCCACCAGGCTTGCAGGTATTCGGGGCGGCGGTTGTTGTATTTGAGATAGTAGGCGTGCTCCCAGACGTCGTTGCCGAAGATGGGATGGAGGCCTTGCGAAATGGGGTTATCCTGATTGGGAGTGCTGAGGATTTTCACTTCGCCTTTTGCGTCTCCTGCCAGCCATACCCATCCGCTGCCGAACTGGCCTACACCGGCGGCGTTGAATTTTTCCTGGAAGGTTTTGAAGTCGCCGAAGGTCTTTTTGATTACTTCGGCTATGGGGCCGGTGGGATCGCCTCCGCCCTTGGGCTTCATGATGTTCCAGAACATGCTGTGGTTGACGTGGCCGCCGCCGTTGTTGCGGACGGCGCCGCGGATATCTTCGGGGACGGCGTTCAGGTCGCGAAGGAGATCTTCCGGAGTTTTCTTGTGCAGCTCGGGATGCTTGTCCAGTGCCGCGTTGAGGTTCTTCACGTAGGCGGCGTGATGCATGTCGTGATGCAGATGCATCGTCTTTTCGTCGATGGTGGGTTCGAGCGCCGTGTAATCGTACGGCAGGGGGGGCAGTTCGTGCGCCATTTTCAGTTCCTCCAAAGCTTGTGCCATTTTCGTTTTCCTCCAAAGCGTTAAAGATGCCGGGGTGCGGTTGAAGGATTCATGCGGGGCGGGCCTGGTTGTGCTGGCGGCCCCATACATTTGTAACATTTTAGTGGGAAAAAGCGGGCTCGGCGAGCAGTGCCGGATGTGAGGGCGTTTATGACAACGGAAAGAGCCGGCGTTCAGGGCCCAGCCCCTAAAGGGGCGTTTGATACTGAAGAAGTTGCGGTATCGCTAAAGCGATACCCTGATACGAAACCTACGCCGCTATAATTCTCGTGCATCAATTGTGGTGGAATTCGGAGGGACTTTGAAGGTTTTATTGCTGGAGAACATTAGCGGGGTGGCGGCTTCGCAGTTTGAGGAAGCGGGGTTCGTGGTGGAGTCGCTGAAGCGGGCGCTCGACGAGCGCGAGCTGATCGAGAAGGTGCGCGGCACTTCGATTCTGGGAGTTCGTTCGAAGACGCGCATCACGGCTGCGGTTTTGGATGCGGTGCCGGAACTGGTGTCGGTGGGGGCGTTCTGCATTGGTGTGGACAAGATCGACCGCGCGGCCTCGAGCGAGCGCGGGATCGCGGTGTTTAACGACCCGCATTCGAACAGCCGGTCGGTGGCCGAGTTGGCGATGGGGGAGATCATCCTGCTGATGCGGCGGACGTTTGAGGCGAGCACGCGACTGCATGGCGGGGTGTGGAATAAGTCGTCGGCGGGATCGCACGAAGTGCGCGGACTGACGCTGGGGATTGTAGGCTACGGAAAGATTGGGTCGCAGGTATCGGATCTGGCGGAGGCGCTGGGCATGCGCGTGGTGTTTCATGATGTCGCGCACGTGCTGGCGCGCGGAAACGCCCGCGCGGTGAGCTTCCGCGAGTTGCTGGAAATTTCGGATGTGATCACGCTGCACGTCGATGGCAAGCCGCAGAATCAGAATTTGTTTGGCGAAGATGAGATGCGCGCCATGAAAGATGGAGCGTGCCTGATGAATTTGAGCCGCGGCTTTGTGGTGGACCATGAGACGCTCGCCCGGCATTTGAAAAGCGGAAAGCTGGCCGGAGGGGCGGTGGATGTGTTTCCACAGGAACCGGAGAGTGGGGGCGCCTTTTCCAGCCCGCTGCAAGGGCTGCCGAATGTGATTTTGACTCCGCATATCGGCGGGAGCACGGAGGAGGCGCAGCAGAATATTGGCCAGTTTGTTTCCGCGCGGATGATCGATTATTTCAAGAGCGGGAATTCGCAGCTGAGCGTGAACCTGCCGCAGTGTCATCTGGACTATGCGCCGGGATCGCACCGGCTGACCCATATGCACCACAATGTGCCGGGAATCTTGCGGGCGATTAACGACATTCTGGCGGATCGCGGGATCAATATCGAGCGGCAAGTGCTGGATACTCGCGGGCTGCTTGGATATGCGATTTACGACATCAATCAGGATTGCGATGAGGAGTTACTGGCAAAGCTACGCGCCGTTCCGCAGACGATCCGGGTTCGGGTGCCGGGGGAAGTGCGGAGTTAGATTGGGAGAAGTTCGGGCTAGCGCCGTGACCCGCGTGATGCGTCTTATGGTGGAGGGACGGGCGTCTCGCGAGCCTGCCCTGAGTGGAGTTGAAGGGTCCAGCCGGGCGGGGACGCCCGGCTCTCCACCGGCAAGCTTGCGAAATTACTTTTTCTTGTCTTCTTTCTTCTCTGGTTCTTCGACTACCAGGTTGTTGGTCACGGAGAATACTCCGGGGATGCCGTTGGCCTGCATGCCGGCGATTTGCTTTTCCATCTGGCGGGCCACTACGCCTTCGAGGGTGATGTTTCCGTTCTTGACGATGATGTGAATGGGCAGAACGGCACGCATCTGGTACGGGGCTAGAGCGCTGTTGCCGTAAATGGATCGGTAGGCAGCGCGGCGGATTCGGTCGTCGCCGATGGACGTGGGCAGGACCTCGATACTGTTGACGACTTTCTCGACACCTTCAATGCGCTTGACCGCCTTTTCGGCGTCGGGCTTGAGACTGGGATTCGAAACCTGGCCGAGGAGGGTCACGGTGCCGTCAGGGTCGACCTTGTAGGCGAGGTTGTCGAACACTCCATAGTAAGGAAGCATCACGAGTTCATGACGGACTTCCTTGTAGATGCGATCGAGGCTCTTCTGATTGAGCGCGCCAGTGGGTTGGTTATCCTGGATGGCGGGACTGGCGAGCGCCGCCATCGAGAAGATCGTCATCGAGAGAATCAATGGGAGAGCAAGAACTGCGAGCAGTGATTTCTTCATTGGTTTGACCTCACGGAAGGCCTTTTGCGACATGGTGAGAGGCCCTGAACTTCTTCGCACTTTTCAGACGCTGGAACGGGGTGCGAAGTTGCTTTTTCTTGCGGCGGGGACCGGCGCCTGCCAGCCTATTCTACAGCGAGTCCAGAGTTGCCGTGACCACTGGCAGCTGCCGAACTGCGCTCGGCTTGGACGGGCGAGGGCGCCCGTCCCACACAATCCACACTTGGTTAGGCGGTTTTGGGCTTGCGGCGGCGCTCTCTGAAGCCTTCGATTAAGAGATAGAGCACTGGGATGAAGAACAAGTTTAGGATCGTGCTCATGATCATGCCGCCGAATACCGTTGTGCCTACGGAGTGGCGTCCGTTTTCTCCGGCGCCGCTCGCGGTAACCAAAGGGACAACGCCGAGGATGAAGGCGAAGGAGGTCATGAGAATCGGGCGCAGGCGGATGCGGGCGGCTTCGACGGCCGCGTCGACAATGGTCATGCCGCGTTCGCGCAGCTGCTCGGCGAATTCCACGATGAGGATGGCGTTCTTGGAGGCGAGGCCGACGAGCATGACGAGTCCCACCTGGCAGTAGACATCGTTCTGCTGGCCGCGGAGCCATTGGGCGGAAAGCGCACCGAGCAACGCCATGGGCACGGCGAGCAGAATAATGAAAGGGAGTACGAAACTTTCATACTGCGCCGAGAGCGTGAGATAGACCACCAGCGTTCCGAGACCGAAGAGGATGAGCGTGGTCGATCCCGAGGCCAACTCTTCGAGCGAAATTCCCGACCATTCGTAGGTGTAGCCCTGGGGCAAGGTTTTCGCGGAGAGCTGCTGCATGGCTTCGATGGCTTGTCCGGAGCTGAAGCCGGGGGCAGCGGAGCCGTCGATTTCCGTCGAGCGGAAAAGGTTGTAGTGACTGATGACCTGGGGAGCGGCGGTCTGGCTGATGCTGACTAAATTTTCGAGGGGGACCATGGCGCCGGAATCGGAGCGCACGTAGTATTCCTTGATGTCCTGCGGATGCGAGCGGAATTGCTTGTCGGCCTGCACATAGACACGATAAGAACGGTTATTGAAATCGAAATCGTTGATGTAGGCCGAACCCATGTAGACGCTGAGTGTGTCGGTGATCTGGCTGAGTGGGATGTGCAGGCTCTTGGCTTTTTCGCGATCGATGGTGACGACAAACTGCGGATCGCTCGCGGTGTAGGTGGTGAAGAGTCCGGCGAGGTCTTTGCGCCCAAAGCCAGCGCGAGTGAGGTCGTGGGTGACTTTGTCGAGATCCTGAAGCGTGTGATTGCCCTGATCCAGGAGTTCGAATTGGAACCCGCCGAACTGGCCGAGCCCTTGCACGGCGGGCGGTTCGAAGACGATGACAATGGCGCCGGAAATTCCGAACAAGGGGCCGCGCAGTCGATTGAGGATGGCGGCGGCGGTGTGGTCGTGGCCCTTGCGCTGCGCATACGGCCGGAGGGACAGAAATACCAGGCCGGCGTTGGGCGCGCTGCCCCCGAAGCTGAAGCCGGCGACGGAGAAAGTGCCCTCGATTTCAGGAGATTTCTTGGTGATGGCGGTCACCTCCTGGCCGATTTTCCGCGTGTATTCGAGCGATGCTCCAGGGGGAGCCTGGATAACCACGACGAGGTAGCCCTGATCTTCGGTGGGGACGAAGCCTTGGGGCACATGCCGGAAGATGAAATAAGCGAGCCCGAGTCCGGCGAAAAACAGGATCAGGGCGACGGCTTCAAAACGCAGGAAAGCGCGGAGCGCGCTAACGTAGCCATTGTTAATCGCGCTCAGGAGGCGGTCGACGCGCTTGAAGAACCAATTCTTTTCTCCGTGCTCGCGACCGAGCAGGAGCGCGGAGAGCGAGGGCGTAAGAGTAAGCGCGTTGAAGGCAGAAATAGAAATCGAGAAGGCGATGGTCAGCGCGAACTGGCGAAACAGAATGCCGGTGGTGCCGGGAAAGAAGGCGACCGGCACGAAGACGGCAACCAGCACCAGCGAAGTGGCGATGACGGCGCCGGTGACTTCCTTCATGGCGTCGGACGAGGCTTTGACGGGATTCAGTTCGCCTCCCTGCAGGTGGCGCTCAATGTTTTCGATGACGACGATGGCGTCGTCGACCACGAGGCCGGTGGCGAGCGTGATGCCGAACAGGGTCAGCGTGTTGATGGAGAAGCCGAGCAGCTTGACGAAAGCGAAAGTGCCGATGAGCGAGACCGGGATGGTGACGGCCGGGATGACGGTGGAGCGCCAGTCTTCGAGGAAAACGAAGATGACAAGGATGACGAGGAAGATCGCCTGGCCGAGGGTCGAGACTACGTCGCGAATGGATTCGCTGACCGCGTCGGTAGTATCGAAGGCGAGCTCATACTTCATGCCGGGCGGAAAGCGCTTGGAAAGACGTTCAAGTTCGGCGATGCAGCGACGGTCCACGTCGAGGGCGTTGGCGGTGGAGAGCTGGGTGATGCCGATGCCAACCGATTCGTGGCCGTTGTAGTCCAGGTTAGAGCTGTAGTCTTCGGCGCCGAGTTCGGCGTGACCGACGTCGCGCAGGCGGACGAGCGTACCATCGGCGTTGCTCTTCAGGATGATGTCATCGAACTGAGTGGATTCGGAAAGGCGGCCGACGGCGCGGACGCTGATCTGGAACTGCTGGCCGGGTAGCGAGGGCTGGGCGCCGACTTGTCCGGCGGCGACTTCAACATTCTGCTCCTGGAGAGCGCTCACCACATCGTCGGCGGTGAGGGAGCGGCTGGCCATGCGAACAGGATCGAGCCACAACCGCATGGAGTATTTGCGCTCTCCGAAGATCATGACGTCGGCCACACCGGGAACGCGCTTCAGGCTGTCGCGGACGTAGACATCGAGGTAGTTGCTCATGAAGAGCGTGGAGTAGCGAGCGTCGGGCGAGTAGACGGCGACGCCGAAGACGAAGTTCTCCGAGGTCTTGGCAACGGTAACTCCGACTTGTTTGACCGCGTTCGGGAGGCGCCCTTGAGCTGTGTTGACGCGGTTCTCGATGTCAACGGCGGCGAGGTCGGGATCGCGGTTGAGATCGAAAGTCGCGGTGATCTGGCTGACGCCGTTGTTGTCGCTGGAGGATGTGATGTACTTCATGCCTTCGGAGCCGTTGATCTGCTGTTCGAGCGGCGTGGTGACGGCGGACTCGACGGTCTGGGCGCTGGCTCCGGTATAGACGGCGGTGACACCGACCTGCGGCGGCGCAAGGTTGGGGAATTGTGCGATGGGCAGCGTAGGAATGCACACAGCGCCGGCGAGAATAATGAGCAGGGCGCAGACGGTTGAGAATACCGGGCGATGAATAAAAAAGTCGACCATGAGTGTTCGTTGTCGAGAAAGGCATCGGGTGATCGGGCCATCGGGTGATCGGAAGTTCAGTAGATGACCCGATGGCCCGATGACCCGATCACACGATGCCTAGCTGCTGCTTTCTTGCGGGACTACGGGTACTCCATCGACTAGAAACTGGGTGCCAGAGACGACTACCTTGTCTCCCGGTTTTACGCCGTCGAGGACGACGTAGTCGTTGCCGACGATCTGGCCGATCTGGAGCGGCTTCTGGTGGACTACATATCCACCCTTCTGGTCGGGCTCGGCGACGAATGCGAAATAGAGGCCGCCGATTCGCGACACGGCCACGACCGGCACCACCGGCTTTTCCTGGCTGCCCCAGATCACACGTGCGCGGATGAACTGGGCGGTGCGCAGGAGGTCGTTCGAGTTTGGGATCTGCGCCTTGACGAGCACGGTTTGGGTCGCGGTGTCCACCTGTGGCGAGATGAACGTGACGCGACTGGTGGCGAGCGGGCTGCCTGAAGCGTCGACGATCTGCACCGGAAGATTCATCTTCAGCTGCGCGGATTTCTCGATGGGAACATAGATATAGGCTTCGAGGCTGCCGGGACGGTCGACGGTGGTGAGCGTAGTGGTGGTAAGGACCCGGTCGCCAACCCGGACGGGAACATCGCCGACAATGCCGGTGCGCGGCGCGACCACCTTGTAGTAGTGCAACTGGACCTGCTGCTCGCTCACCTGGGCGTCGAGTGAGTGCAGTTGCGCCTGGGCGGCGTCGAGAGTGGCGCGCGCCTGGTCGAGATCCTGCTTACTGACTACGCCGGCATTGGCAAGGCCGCTGACGCGGTCGTAGTTCTGCTGCGCCCATTTGACCTGAGCGACCTGGGCAGCGCGCGCGTCCTCCTGGCTCTTGACCGTGGCCTGCTGCTTGGCGGGGTCGATCTGCATCATGGGAACGCCGGAAGCGACTTGTTCACCGGAGTGGACGAAGATCTGCGTAATGATGCCTTCGACCTGCGGCATCACCACGGCGGAGTCGCGGGATTTCAAGGTGGCGACGTAGTCGGTGGTGTCGTCGATTTTTTGCGCCTTGGCCGTTTGAACTTTGACCGGCATCGCCTGCGGGGCGTCAGCCTTGGCTGCTTTGCTGTTGCCGCAGGCAATAGTGGGAAGAAGCGCGGCCAGAAGGGCGCCGGGCAGAATCCCGGACAGCATCAAAGATGGCGTTCTTGCGGAGAATAGAGACATATCGTTGCTCGGAGACGCGGCAAGCCGCGTCTCTACTGGAAATCAGACGTCCCTTCAGGGTCTGGTCATTCGCGGCGACCCGACCGCAGCAATACTAGAACAATTATAGATTCCCGGTAAGGGCACGAGGCACCGAAGAATTTTCCCTTCTGCTAAATTGTTTTGTCATGAAACCGAGCCGAAGTTTTGCGAGCGACAACAATGCCGCAGTGCATCCCGAGGTGCTGGAGGCTATGCGGCGCGCTAACCAGGGGCATGTGGTCGGGTATGGGGATGATCCGCACACGGAATCAGCGGTCGGAAAATTCCGGGAGCAATTTGGAGCCGATGTGGCGGTCTTTTTTGTTTTCAATGGGACGGCGGCGAATGTGCTGAGCTTGCAGGCGCTGACGCGGCCGTTTCATGCGGTGCTGTGTCCAGAGCTGTCTCATATTTATACGGACGAATGTGGCGCGCCGGAAAAGTTTACGGGCTGCAAACTCGTGCCTCTGGCCGCGCCGGACGGGAAGTTGACGGTGGAAACGGTGGCGCATGCCTATCACGGAATTGGCGACCAGCATCATGTGCAGCCGCGGGTGATTTCGATTACGCAAGCGACCGAGATGGGCACGGTGTACAAGCCGGCGGAAATCGAGGGACTGGCGCGGTTTGCCCACGAGCGGGGAATGTTCTTGCACGTGGACGGGGCGCGAATTGCAAACGCCGCGGCGGCGCAGCGACTAACGCTACGCCAGGCGACGCGCGACTTGGGAGTGGACGTGCTTTCGTTTGGCGGGACGAAGAACGGCTTGATGGGCGTGGAGGCGGTGGTGTTTTTTCGTCCGGAACTGGCGGAGGATTTTTTGTTTGTGCGCAAGCAGGGAATGCAGCTGGCGTCGAAGATGCGCTACCTGTCGGTGCAGATGGAGGCGCTGCTGACGGACGATCTTTGGCGGCGAAATGCGGAGCACGCGAACCGGATGGCGCGCCTGCTGGAACAGGAAGTGAAGAAAATTCCGCGAGTCAAGGTTGTGTATCCCGTGGAGGCGAATGGAGTGTTTGCGCAAATTCCGCAGGAGGCGATTAAGAAGATACAGGAGCGGTACTTCTTCTATGTGTGGAGCGAAGAGGAGTCGGTGGTGCGGTGGATGTGCTCGTTCGACACGACCGAAGCAGACGTGCGGGAGTTTACCGAGTTTGTGGTCGCCGTGTTGAGAGATCTCCGTTAAGAGATCTCCCGAACTGACGCGCCCCCGCGTTGGGCGCGTCTAAGTTGGGCGCGTCTAAGCGGGAGGATCGGATTTTCCGCCTCGTGGGCGCTCTCGGCGGAAGACGAGCGTACTTATTTTTTCTTGGCTGCTGCCCTAACCTTTGCCCATCGTGCCCTCTGCGCGGCTGCTATTCTCCTGCGTCCCGCAGCCGAAATCGTTCGCTTCTTGCGAGTTGCGACTGGGCCTCGCTTGCTTCCCGGTAAGAAGCTTCTCCCGAAGGTGGTCAGTGCAGCGGTCACGCTGCGGAGTTCGCTCTCAAGTCGCGCACGTTCCTGCTGAAGTTGTTTGACTACTGACTGAATTAGTGTCTTTGCCATTACGGGATTGTATCACTTGTAAGTTGGATATCAAGGCAGTTCGTGCGGGAGAGGCTGGTTAACTGGCGCCAATTTTCCGTACCGGATGAAATCCAGTTTTGGGCGGTGCTTCAAGCCGCAAGTCACTCCTATACAGCGGACCACCCCGATAAGATGACACGGGACTACATTGACAGAGCTCAGTGAACAACCGTTACTAGTCCAGATCCGGACCTACGGCCGGACTTGCGTTTGGAGTTACGTTGCTCGCCGAACAGGTAGCGTCTCTTATAGGACATGATCATCAGGCCAATGCAGATACCCATTGGCGGGAAGATGAGGACGAGCATCGCGCTCTTTAAAAGGCTTGAATCAGGAAAAGGCTTGAATCATGCGAGCGCCAGCGCCGGCGACTTTGAACCCGAACTTCATCGGAGAACCGTCACGACTGAGCCCTCACGACCCCGTGATCTTCATCCGCAGTTCTTCCGGTAGCTTCTCGCGGATCTCCGCCGGCAGCCGGTCATGCACATGTCGCGCGCCGAGCTTCGCTACATCCACCACCGCCATGGGCGCGGGAGTCGCCACGGCCACGATCAGCCAGATCAGCGCCGACAACGCAAAGCCCGCCAGCGCGCCCACCTCCAGCCAGAAAGCGTGGCGCAGTCCAAAATGCCGGATCACGGCAAACGCCAGCAGAAACACGCCGGCCGACGCCGAAGCCAGCACAATTAGAGAAATATCGATGATGCGGTTCAGTTTCTGGCGGCTGCGGCAGTGCTCGCAATCGACGAAATGTAACTCGTAGTCCCCGCGCATCTCCGGAGCCAAGCCGGAAATATCGTACCGCCATCCCGCAAGGATTTTCCCGACGATCGGTTCCACACACTCGCTCATAAGAGGCTAAAACCGAAGAGGCTACAACCGGATGGATTCGAGAGCTTCCGCCTGGGTTGCCAGCAGCACACGGTTGTGCCACAGCCCCTGACGCCCGCCGAGCGCCTGTTCTGCCGCGGCGCGCGCGATTTCCGGATGATTATTCTGCTCAGACAAATGGGCCAAAATTACGTACTCGGCCCCTCCATCATAATCGCTGGAGAAAAATTCCGCGAGCGCGTCATTCGACAGATGCCCGACCCGGCTCATCACCCGCTGCTTCACCGACCACGGATACGGCCCCGAACGCAGCATCTCGACATCGTGATTCGATTCCATCACCAACACGCTGCAGCCCCGCAAATGGTCGCGCACGCTCACCGGCATGTAGCCCAGGTCGGTGGCAAAGCCGATCTTGACGCCTTCCGCGCGAAACGTGAAGCCCACCGGATCCTCGGCGTCATGAGGAATGGTAAAGGGCATGACCTCAATGTCGCCCACGCGAAAGCCGACCCCGGCAGAGAAGTGTTCCGACTTCGGAAGCTCGGGGATTGCTCCTTTCTCATCGCGCACCGCCCGGCTCCAGGCTTGATGCGTCGGCGCGGTCAGGAAGACGGGCACGTTCAGCTTGGTGGCCAGCCGCTGCAGTCCGGCAACATGGTCGGAGTGCTCGTGCGTAATCAGGATCGCGGAAATTTCCTCGGTGCGCTCCCCGTTACGATCAGCGACAGCCCGCAGCCGCTTGAAGGTTTCGCGGCCGGAGAGACCGGCATCCACCAGAATGCGCGTTGAACTCGTCGCCACCAGCGAGCAGTTCCCACGGCTGCCGCTCGCCAGCACCGAAACCGACACTCCCATAGCCGTAGCTTACCCCCACCGGCGGTGGAAACGGGAACAGTTTTTCAGGCGCCGGTACCTTTGGTGGGACGGGCCAGAGCTTGAACCACCGGGAGCACAGGGGAACACAGCGGAAACACTTCTTCTTGGTTTCCCCTGTGCTCCCTGTGGTTAAGAATTTCGACCACCAGCGCGGAGAGCAGCCTGCGGCGTTTACCGCGAGGTGCGCTCACTTCTTACCGAACAAGTTGTCTACCACGCCCCGTCCCACCGCTCCCCCGTACGCGCCTGCGATTCCCGGCATGAACGCGAGGAACGATTCGTAGATCTGCGCCCGCGCCGGTTTTTCCGCAAGAAAGAGATATGCCAGCCACTCCACCACCGGCACGAACACTCCAACCAAAACGACCCAGCGCCAGGGGCTGCGGGGGCTCAGGAATCCCAGCAGCATGTTTGCCGCAAGCACCACCATCGCCGTCAGCAGCAGGTCGCCGACTTTGATGTCCAACCAACCCGCCAATGCTCCCGACATCGCCGCCAGCAAATAGTAAAAAACGTCGCCGCCCGGTTTTCTTTCCGGAAGAATTCCGCCCCCGGCTGTCGTCATATCTTCATCTCTGATAGTGAGCTAAACCCGCGTTGCAAGAGGCGCGAGCTGCGAGCTGCGCGACAACAGCTTGCTCGAAGCTCGCGGCTCGTAGCTCGCAGCTTATCTACGAGTAAGAGTAGAAGCCGCGCCCGCTCTTGCGTCCCAGCCAGCCCGCATCCACCATCTTGATCAGCAGCGGACAAGGCCGGTACTTCGGATCTCCCAGCCCATCCTGCAACACCCGCATTATGTCCAGACACACGTCGAGCCCAATAAAATCCGCCAGGGTCAGCGGCCCCATCGGGTGCGCCATCCCCAGCTTGAACACTTCATCCACCGCCTCCGCCGTCGCCACACCCTCCATCACCGCATACATCGCCTCATTCAGCAGCGGCATCAGCACCCGGTTAGAAACAAATCCCGGAGCGTCATTCACCTCCACCGGCGTCTTCTCCAGTTTCACCGCCAGTTCGCGCACCGTCTCAAACGTAGCCTCGGAAGTTGCGAGCCCTCGAATCACTTCGACCAGTTTCATCACCGGCACCGGGTTAAAGAAGTGCATTCCAATAACCTTGTCGGCGCGCCCGGTCAGCGCCCCAATCTTCGTGATCGAAATCGAAGACGTATTCGTGGCCAGAATCACCTCCGGCCTCGGCTTCATTAGGCGATCCAGTTCGCGGAAAATCTCCGCCTTGATCTCAAACTTCTCCGTCGCCGCCTCGATCGCCAGATCGCAATCCGCCAGCTTCGCCCGGTCCAACACCCCCGTAATCCGCCCGAGCGTGGAGACCTTGTCGCCCGCCGTAATCTTGTTCTTGGCCACTTCGCGATCCAGGTTCTTCGCAATCGTCGCGAGCCCCCGCTCCAGAAATCGCTCGTCTACATCGCACAGCACCACGTTGAACCCGCACCGCGCAAATACATGGGCAATCCCGTTGCCCATTGTGCCCGCCCCAATCACACCCACCAACTGCATCGCCATGATTGCCTCGCGCGCCCCGAAAGGAACTGAAGAGTTTAGCAGAAGGCGCACATTGTTATTAGCGTTAGCAGAGAAGAAAACGAGGGTGCTCCACTTTTCGCGTTTTCGAAAAGTGGGCCGCTGGACGGCCCGCACCATAGTGGACTCTAGTGTTGGCGACGGAGGGACGCTACTTTTCTTTCGCAACGTTCAGACGCGTTTCCGCGCGTTGCAATGCGTCTTCGGCGCGCGTGTAGTCCACCTCAACATCGTTGCTCTTCAGGCGCTGTTCGGCCCGGTCTTTCGCTTTTTGCGCGCGCTCTACGTCAATTTCATGCGGACGCTCCGCCGCTTCCGCCAGAATCGTCACCTTGTCTGGCAGCACTTCCATAAATCCCCACGCCACCGACAGCGTGTGAGTGGCGCCACTAGCCTTATAAGTAATTTCACCGACGCCAAGCTCGGTAATCAGCGGAGCGTGTCCAGGAAGAATCCCCAGATACCCGGTCACCCCCGGGATCTGCGCTTCCTCCGCCGCGTCCTTCACCAACAGCCTGGAGGGAGTTACGATTTCGAGTTGAAAAGTGTTAGCCATTCGGTCGTTAGTCGTCGGTCGTTAGTCGTTAGTCGTCGGTCGTTAGTCGTCAGCTCAGAACTAGCCGCGAGGCATTTTGCCACCGACTAACGACTAACGACCAGCGACTGATCTTATGCTGCCACGGCCTTCATCTTCTCTGCCGTCTCCAGCACTTCGTCAATCGTTCCCTTCATGTAAAAAGCCTGCTCGGGAATGTCGTCGTACTTCCCTTCCACGATGCCGCGGAAACCTTTTACCGTGTCGGCGATCTTCACATAACGTCCTGGAGTGCCGGTGAACTGCTCGGCCACAAAGAACGGCTGTGAAAGGAACTTCTGGATCTTTCGCGCGCGGGCGACCGTCACCTTCTGATCTTCGCTAAGTTCGTCGATGCCCAAAATGGCGATGATATCCTGCAGGTCTTTGTAAGTCTGCAGCGTCTGCTTAACCATCTGCGCCACATCGTAATGATCCTGCCCAACAATTCGAGCATCGAGAATTCGCGAAGTAGAAGCCAGCGGATCCACCGCTGGATAAATTCCAATCTCCGTAAGCGCACGCGAAAGCACGGTCGTAGCATCCAGGTGGGCAAACGTAGTAGCCGGCGCCGGATCAGTCAAATCATCCGCCGGCACATAAATCGCCTGCACCGAAGTCACCGACCCCTTCTTAGTAGAAGTAATCCGCTCCTGTAACTCTCCCATTTCGGTAGCTAAGTTGGGTTGATACCCGACGGCGCTGGGCATGCGGCCCAGCAGGGCTGATACTTCGGAGCCGGCTTGAGTGAAGCGGAAAATGTTGTCGATGAAAAGGAGCGTGTCGCTGCCCTCTTCGTCGCGAAAATATTCGGCTACGGTCAGAGCCGTTAGCGCAACGCGGAGACGCGCTCCGGGCGGCTCGGTCATCTGGCCATAGATCAGCGCGGCTTTGGACTCGTCGGGTTTGCCGGGTTTGATTACTCCAGACTCGCTCATTTCCAGCCACAGGTCGTTGCCTTCACGGGTGCGCTCGCCCACTCCGGCGAACACGGAAAATCCGCCGTGCTGTTTGGCAACGTTGTTGATCAGTTCCATGATGACGACAGTCTTGCCGACGCCGGCGCCGCCGAATAGGCCGATTTTTCCGCCTTTCAAGAACGGCTGGATGAGGTCCACTACTTTCACGCCGGTCTCGAACATCTCGGCGGTGGTCGACTGTTCATCGAAGGCGGGTGCGAGGCGGTGAATTGGCATTCTCTTTTCGAAGGCGATGGGGCCGAGTTTGTCCACGGGTTCGCCGATGACGTTCATCACGCGGCCGAGCGTGCCGCGGCCGACGGGAACGGAGATGGGTCCACCCTGATCGATTGCCTTCATGCCGCGCACCATGCCGTCGGTGGCTTCCATGGCGACGCAGCGCACGCGGCCTTCGCCGAGATGCTGCTGCACTTCGAGAATGACGTTGATGGGGGAAGGCACAGTGAAGCCCTCGCTGACGACGCGAAGGGCTTCATAAATGGGAGGCATCGCCGCTTCGGTGAACTGCACGTCTACGGCGGGGCCAGCGATTTGGATTACGTGTCCGATATTTTCTGGCATAGATTAAGGTCTCAAAGTCGTTGGTCGTTAGTCGCTCGCTTTTCGTCGTTCGCTGAGACTTATAAACTTGTGATGACCGCAGCATCCGTCAGCGGCTAAGAGCCGCCTCTGTTCATTGGCACTTGCGGCATCGCTAAAGCGATGCCCTGATACGAACCTCGTGTCACTGCGCGGCCGCTCCGCTTACTATTTCTATAATTTCTTTTGTAATCTTTGCCTGGCGCGCTCGATTCATTATTAGCGTGAGCGAATCGATCATATCGCTGGCGTTGATGGTTGCCGCATCCATCGCCGTCATGCGGGCAGCGTGCTCGGCGGCTACCGACTCGAGCAGCGCATGAAAAATCTGTATGCCGATGTACTTCGGCAGAATACCCTGGAAAAGCTGCTCGGGCGGCTGCTCGTAGATGTAATCCACCGGCGACGCCGCGAACTTGGCGGCGGCTTCATCGACGGCGGTGGTATCGACTGGACGCAGACCGACGTGTGCCGTCTTCGCCGCTTCGATGCGTTTCTTGCGTTCCTCTTCGGAAGGCTCTTCCGCCATTTGGACGTCGACTTCGCCGATCTCCTTGATCGGCAGCAGGCGCTCGGCGACGAGGCGTTGCGCGATGACCGACTTGAATTCGTTGAAGAGAATGTAGACGGCGTCAATCTCGCTGCGGATGTAGCGTGCGATCACGCTCTCGCTAAGAGTGGCCGCGAAATTGTGTTCGACCTTGCCCAGAACTCCGACGTATTCGCCGACGATCTGCACCCGACCGGCGCGCGGTAGAGTGACTTCTGTTCCCGGCTGGACGGGCGAGGCGCCCGTCTCTCCACTGGCAGAGACGTTTGTCGCTCCATCGGCAGAGGCCTTCTCGGGGGCGGTCGGGTAGCGTCGCCTCATGAAATCGCGGCCTTTGCGTCCGATGCATTCGATGTCGATATTCTGATCCGGTTTTGACTGGATGAATTTCGAAACCATCTTCAGGATATTGGTATTGAACGCTCCAGCCAGACCCTTATCTCCGGTGACGACGATCAGCAGAATATTTTTTTCAGGGCGCTCGGCGAGCAGTGGATGGATCGGCAGTCCGGTGACGGGATCGTAGATATCGGCTCGCGATACGAGCGATTTGAGAACGTTGGTGAGCATCTGCGAATACGGACGCGCGGCCAGCGCTCCTTCTTGCGCCCGGCGCAACTTGGCCGCCGAGACGGTCTTCATGGCCTTGGTGATCTGCCGCGTGTTGACCACGCTGCGGATGCGGCGCCGGATGTCGAGAATGTTTGCCATAAGTCAGTTGCCAGTTGCCAGTACCCAGTACCCAGAAACACCAAGACTGGGTACTGGGTACTGGCAACTGGGTACTACTTCACTGCTTGCCTTGCATCTACGAACTGCTGTTTTGCTTCTTTGATTACCCTCGACAAATCCGCTTTCAGATTGTCGTCGAGAATCTTTTTTTCCATGATGGTGTTTAGCAGGCCTGGATTTGTCGTTTCCACGTACTTGTAAAGATCTTTCTCGAAGTCGCGCACCTGTTCTACTGGCATGTCGTCGAGCACTCCGCTGGTGCCGGCGAAGATGATGAGAATCTGTTTCGAGAAGGGGAGGGGCGAGAACTGTCCCTGCTTCAGGAGTTCAACCAGCCGTTTCCCGCGATTGAGCTGCGCCTGCGTGGCTTTGTCGAGATCGCTGCCGAACTGGGCGAAGGCGGCCAGTTCGCGGTACTGGGCTAGTTCCAACTTGAGCGTTCCGGCCACCTGGCGCATGGCCTTGATCTGCGCGCTGCCGCCTACGCGGCTCACGGAAAGTCCGACGTTCACGGCCGGGCGGACGCCCTGGTTGAACAAGTCGGTTTCAAGATAAATCTGGCCATCGGTAATCGAAATCACGTTGGTCGGAATATATGCCGAAACGTCGCCCGCCTGGGTTTCAATGACGGGAAGCGCGGTCAGCGATCCTCCGCCGTTTGCATCGCTGAGCTTGGCCGCGCGCTCGAGCAGACGCGAGTGGAGATAGAAAACGTCTCCGGGATAAGCTTCGCGGCCGGGAGGACGGCGTAGCAAAAGCGAAATCTCGCGATAGGAGGCGGCGTGCTTGGAAAGATCGTCGTAGATACAGAGGGCGTGGC
>OBLW0100001875.1_pt1 | contig 17561 bp, 17 predicted proteins | sample 1520161 | NCBI WGS metagenome assembly OBLW01 (sample SAMEA3539309, study PRJEB22396) | soil metagenome | biome: tundra; feature: field; material: soil | place: USA | collected 2010-05 | depth 0.15 m | reverse complement strand
GCAAGGCCCTGCTGGTCATCTCCGACGGCGGCGACAACAACAGCCGCTACACCGAAACGGAAGTTAAGAACCTGGTGCGCGAAGCGGACGTCCAAATCTACGCCATCGGCATTTTCGAGCCGGCGTCCACTCGCAGCCGGACCGCGGAGGAGCTGGCGGGCCCCAGCCTGCTGAGCGAAATCTCGGAACAGACAGGCGGACGGCACTTCCCGGTGGAGAACCTCAACGAACTCCCCAATATCGCGGAGAAGATCGGCATCGAATTGCGCAACCAGTACATTATCGGCTACTCTCCAAAGAACCTGGAACGGAATGGCAAATACCGGCGGGTCCAAGTCAAGCTGGTGCAACCACGCGGGCTGCCTCCTCTTCGGGCCTTCTGGAGATTGGGCTACTATGCTCCTACCCAATAAGAGAATCCTGACATCGGCGCTGTGCGCCGTCGCTGTTTTTGGCTTGTGGGCGGCCGATACGCCCGGCCAAACCACGGTCATCCGCGTGGACACGCGGCTGGTGGTCTTGCACGCCACGGTCGTGGATAAGACTGGTCACTTAGTGGTGAATCTGCCGGAAAACGCCTTCCAGGTGTTTGAAAACGGCGTGCAGCAGCAGATAAAAGTGTTCAAGCGCGAAGACGTACCGGTATCCATGGGGTTGGTCGTCGACAACAGCGGGAGCATGCGCGACAAGCGCGCCAAGGTCGAGGCCGCCGCGCTGGCCCTGGTGAAGGACTCCAACCCGCAGGATGAAGTGTTCATCGTCAATTTCAACGACGACGCTTTCCTGGACAAGCCCTTCACCAACGATATGAAGGACCTGCAGGAAGGCCTGGCACGCATCGATTCCCGCGGCGGCACGGCCATGCGCGACGCCATCCGCATGTCCATCGACTACACCAAGGAGAAGGCCAAGAAGGACAAGAAGGTGCTGGTGGTGGTGACCGACGGCAACGACAATAGCAGCCTGATCAGCCTGGAAAACTTGGTCAAATCCGCGCAGGATAGCGGCGTGTTGATCTACACCGTGGGACTGCTGAGCGAGGAAGAGCGCCGCGAAGCCAAGCGCTGCCGGCGCGCTCTGGAAGAACTGTCCGCGGTCACTGGCGGCGAAGCCTATTTCCCCAAAGAGCTGACGGAGGTGGACCGCGTCGCTCATCAGGTGGCGCGCGATATCCGGAATCAGTACACCCTGGCTTACACGCCCGTAAACATCGCCCTGGACGGATCGTTCCGGCAAATCAAGGTCACGGCTAACGGGCCCAATCGGCCGACGGTGCGCACGCGTTCCGGCTACTACGCCACACCCGATGGTATCGGCGCCAGCGCCGCGGCCCGCAACTCCGGCAGCAATTAATCTTGCGAGCAATGCTACGAGTTCTCTGGCGGCTTACGCGCGGTTACCGGTTCAGCCCCTGGCGCAGTCCCTATCTCCGATGGCGCATGGAAACCTATTGGGGCCTCCACGCGGAACAAATCGGCTTCACCGATTTCTGGCGATTTGCGTGGCAGCGGCGGGCGGATTTGTGGCGGTACCTGCGGTGGGCGGCTGATCGCTGAAAGCTGATAGCTGAAAGCGGTAGACACGCTACACCCTTAGGGTGTAGTATGTCTACAGTGCCATGAAAGAACGCTACCAGAACCGCATCGAACTCCTCCAAGGCACCCTCGACATGCTCATCCTGCAAACCCTGCAATGGGGCGCCCAGCACGGTTATGCCATCGGCAACGCCATCCGTGCGAATTCCGGCGAGGTGCTGCGCGTCGAGACCGGCTCGCTTTACCCGGCTCTGCATCGCCTGGAAAAGCAGGGCTGGGTGGCATCGGAATGGAAGCCCACCGGCGCCGGGCAGCGCGCCAAATTCTATCGCCTGACCGCCTCCGGCAAGCGCCAGCTTGCCTCCGAGCGGAGCCGCTGGTCTCAACTGACGGCAGCCATCGCGGGCGTCATGAACCCGTTGCGGAACGAAGGCCCACAATGAAACTCACACACCTGTTGCGCGGCCTGCGCGGCCTGCGAACGCGCCACGCGGATCTCGATGAAGAGTTACAGGCTCACTTGGCGCTGGCCGTCCGCGACCGGGTCGAACGCGGCGAGGACCCCCGTGAGGCCGAATTCGCCGCGCGGCGGGAATTCGGAAACGTCGCTCTGGTCCAGGAAGTCACACGCGATCACTGGCCCTTATTCTCGCTGGAGCGGTTTGCGCGGGAACTCCGGCACGCGCTGCGCGGCATGCGCCGGGACCCCGGCTTCACGGCGGCCGCCGTATTGACGCTGGCCATCGGTCTGGCGGCGGCCACCATTATGTTCAGCGTGGTGAACGCGGTCCTGTTGCGGCCCTTGCCATTCCCCAGCGCCGGCAGGATCCTCACCATCGGCGAAATCATTCCGTTCTTCGGCACGCAGCCCCAAGTGGTCACCCTCCGCGAATACCAGCGTTGGCGCGCATCCGGCGTTTTCGAGCGCAGCGCCGCGGTGGATGTGGCGAGTTTTGCGCTGTTGGGCGCCGGCGCCCCTGAGCGCATCGACGGTGTCCAGGTGACCGCCGATTTCTTCCGCGTATTCGGCGTACAGCCGGAGCTCGGCCGCGATTTCCGGCCAGGCGAGGACGTTCCCGGCGCCGCCGAAGTGGCCATTCTCAGCCATCGGCTCTGGGCCAGGAAGTTCCATTCGGATCCGGGCATAATCGGCAAGTCCATTCGCCTCGGCGACAGCCTGCGCACCGTGGTCGGCGTCATGCCCGCCGGATTCGAGTTTCCCCGCCACGCCGACATCGCCAGGCTGATGAGTTGGGCGCCGGAGGAAACCGAGGTCTGGGTTCCGTTCCAGTTCACTGAGCAACAAGTCCAACAGGGTAACTTCAACTACCTGGTTCTGGGCAGGCTCGTGCCCGGCGTTTCACTCTCCCAGGCGCAACCGCGTCTGCAGGCCATCACCCATCAAGTCTATGAAGAGAAGGCGCGGGAGCATTCCGAGTTCGCGGAGCTCATCAAGCGGAATCTGCCGGGCATGACAGTGCGCTTAGAGCCTTTGCAAACTACCATGACGAGCGGCATACGGTCCGCGCTCTGGATGCTATTCGGCGCGGTGGCACTGTTGCTGGTCCTCATCTATGCAAACCTGGCGAACCTGTTTCTGACGCGTAGCGCCGCCCGCATTCGTGAGGTGGCCGTCCGCCAGGCGCTGGGAGCCAGCGGCTGGCACATCTTCGAGGAGAGATTCGTGGAAAGCGCCGCCTTCGGCGTGCTGGCCGCCGCGTTAGGCCTGCTGCTCACCATCTGGGGCACTGGCGCAATCAAAATGCTGGGCGCCAATCGCCTGCCACGGCTCTACGAACTGACTCTGAACTACCGCGTAGTCCTCTTTCTGAGCGGTCTGGGCATCCTGGCTTCTTTCCTGTTTGGCATGGTCCCGTGGGCCTTGCAACGCCACTCTCAAATCGGGGCGCGCACGTACGGCCGCACGACGGCGGGCAGTCGCGCCGAGAAGCGTCTGCGTGCGTGGCTCGTAACCGCCGAAATCTCCCTTTCGCTGGTTCTTCTGGTGGGCGCCGCACTGCTGCTCGAAAGCTTCCGGCAGGTGCTGCACGCCAATCCCGGCTTCGACGGCAATAACCTGCTTACAGCAACTGTCGGCCTGCCGTGGAAACAGTTCCCGGATGAGCCGCACATGTACCGGCAATTCGAGCGCCTGCTGAACGCGATCCGGCAACAGCCCGGTGTGGAAGCCGCGTCCATGGTCAACGCCGTCCCCTTGACCGGCGAAGCCGAGATCCGCACGTTACGGGCCGCGGAAGCCGCTGGTGCGGAAACCGGCGCATTTCATGCCGAGTACCGCAGGGTCGATCCTGAATATCTGCGCACGATGCGCATCCCGCTTCTCCGCGGGCGCTGGATTCGAGAAGCGGATGGGGAAACCGTAGCGGCGGTAAGCGAGCGGCTGGCACAGCGTCTCTGGCCGGACCGAGACCCCATAGGACGGCAGTTTAGCGAAGGAGACAATCCTCCATTGACCGTCATTGGCGTGGTTGGGGAGGTGCGCAACGCCACGCTCGAAACCGAGCCGACACTCCAATACTACCGGCCGGCGGCCGCAGATATCGTCGACGGCATGTCATTCGTGATTCGCACTCGCGTCCCGCCGGAAAGCGCCGTCTCCGAGGTGCGCCGCGCGGTAACCCAGACCGATCCCGAACAGCCGCTGGCGCACGTGCGCACCATGCAGGAGATCCTGAGCGGCACCACGCTCTCCCGCCGGTTTGAAACGTGGCTCCTGGCGTCCTTCGCCACCGTGGCGCTGTTTCTGTCGGTCTTGGGCGTATTCGGCGTCCTGTCGCTTTCGGTGGCCCGGCGTGCGCGCGAATTCGGCATCCGCGTGGCGCTGGGCGCCACCCACCAGAGCATTCTACGCCTGGTGATGGGCGAAGCCACGCGCTTGATCGCGGCCGGCGTGGTTGCTGGAGTGGTCCTGGCGATGCTCTCTCGCCGCTTCCTGAGCGGTCTGCTTTACGGCGTGACGGCCAGCGATCCGGCTGTCTACGTTGTAACGATCGCCGTGCTCGTAGGAGCCGGCATCGTGGCGTGCTGGATACCGGCCCGGCGGGCGGCCCATGCGGACCCCGCCGCAGTGTTGCGCGAAGAGTAGGGGGTGGAGTCTCGCAACGCTGCCCATGATGTGGGGCGGACTCTCAGTCCGCGCGGAGCTCTCAGCTCCGCATTGGCAGGGCTGTCGGAAATGTCCTAACGGGACTGGGAGTCCCGCGCAGGCTGAGAGCCTGCCCCACCAAGGCCGGCCGCTGACCTACTTATCCGTCAGCGCGGCCACGCCCGGCAATTCAATCCCCGCCAGAAACTCCAGCGATGCGCCGCCGCCGGTTGAGATGTGCGAGATCTGGTCGGCCACTCCCGCGGACTTGATGGCCTTTTCCGAGTCGCCGCCGCCCACTACCGACGTCGCGCCGGAAACGGCCACCGCCTTCGCCAGCGCGACAGTGCCCCGGTCGAACGGCTTCTTCTCGAACACGCCCATGGGACCGTTCCAGATCACGGTCTTGGCGGTGCGGATCACGTGCGAGTAATGATCGATGGTCAGGGGTCCGATATCCACGCCGATCTTGCCGTCCGGAATGCTATCGACGACTTGGCTCTCGGCGTTTTCCTTGATCTCCGACACCACCACGTGATCCACCGGCAGCACCAGCTTGTCTTTCAGCTCCAGCAGCAGTTTGCGTGCGAGATCCAGCTTGTCGTCTTCCACAAGGGACTTACCCACCGGCTCGCCTTGCGATTTCATAAACGTGTAAGCCATGGCGCCGCCGATCAACAGCTTGTCCACGACCTTGCCCAGGTTCGCGATCACTTCGATCTTATCGGAAACCTTGGCTCCGCCCAGAATCGCCACGCACGGCCGCAGCGGGTTCCTGGTCGCCATCGTCAGGTATTTCAACTCCTGCTCCATGAGCAGTCCGGCGGCGGCCTGCGGCACATAGGCAATCATGCCCACGGTGGAGGCGTGCGCGCGATGCGCCGAGCCGAACGCGTCGTTCACATAGACGTCGCACAGCGCCGCCAGCTTTTTCGAAAACTCCGGATCGTTCTTTTCCTCTTCCGGGTGGAAGCGCAGATTCTCCAGCAGCAGGATTTCGCCGGGCGCCGGCTTCATGGCTTCCACGTCGGGACCGATACAATCCGGCGCCATCTTGACGGGACGGCCCAGCAATTCTTCCAGACGCTTGGCCACAGGTTTCAGGCTCATTTCCGGATTGGGCTTGCCCTTCGGACGGCCCAAATGCGACGCCAGAATGACGCCGGCCCCTTGCTCCAATGCGTAGCGGATGGTCGCGAGCGATGCCTTGATGCGCTTGTCGCTGGTGATCTCCTGGCCACCAGGCGCTAAGGGAACATTGAAATCCACGCGAATAAAGACGCGCTTATTCTTCAGATCGAGATCGCGAACGGATAGTTTAGGCATAAGAAGCTCTCAAAAAGGGGTTTAACATTTGAGACTAGCAGGAAACGCGCCGAACTTCTTAGCGGCGGTCGAGATCGTCCAGCCGTTGGCCGTGCTTCTCCAAGATGCGTCCGAGCCGCTCCCTCGTGTCCATCAGTTGCGCCAGGCGCTCCTCGTTGGCGCGGAACGGCATGTCGTCGGCATGGAACATCCCTTCGTCTGCACGGAACCGCTCCTCGTTGGCACGGAACATCTCCCAGTATTCCTTGCTGGCGGCCGTGTGCATGTGCGACCACAACTCCAGGGATTGCTTCAAAGCCTCCAGCCGCTCATCGATGGTCATGCCAACAGTATATGTAGTTTCTGCACGCCGCGGATGCAAGCCGGCAAGCGGACCGGAACTCCGTTTTATCTGTGTGCATCTGCGTGCATCTGTGGCTGAAGTTCTTCCGCGAGCTTCCGTGGCTTAGAATCGTGTTGTGGCGCGAAAGATCTCGTCTCTCGAAGAGCAGCTCGACCGCCTGGCGGAGTTGCGCGGCCAACCGCCTTCGCCTGAGGGACGCGCCGAAGCAGCCAAGTGTCTCAACAGCAAAATGAATCTGGTGGCGGCCAAAGCCGCGCGCATCGCCGGGGAGTGGCAGGCCGCGGAGTTGACGCCGGAACTGGTCGCGGCATTCGACCGATTCATGGTGAAGCCGGAGACCACCGACAAACGCTGCGCGGCCAAGATTGAAATCCTCAAGGCCCTCTGCAAACTGGAGTATTCTTCTCCGTCTGTTTTTCGCCGCGGCCTGCAGCATATCCAAATGGAACCCACCTGGGGCGGCTCGGTGGACACCGCCGCCGAGGTGCGCGCGCTGGGCGCGATGGGACTGGCGCAGACGGACTATCCGGAGGCGCTGGAGGAGATTCTGCCGCTGCTGCTCGACCCCGAACGCGACGCGCGCATCGGCGCCCTGCGGGCCATTGCGGCCTCGGGCCTTCCGGGCGGCGTGCTGCTGTTGCGGCTCAAAGCCCTGAGCGGCGACGAGCCGGAGGTTCTGGGGGAATGCTTCGCAGGCCTGTTGCGCGCGGCGCCCACGCCATCGCCGGAGTTCGTGGCGAAGTTCCTCGACCATCGCGAGGAGGCCGTCGTGGAAGCCGCCGCGCTGGCGCTGGGCGACTCGCGGCTGGAGAGCGCCTTTGCGGTCCTGCGCGACGCCTTGGAGCGCACGCGCGCGCTGCCGCTCCGCCGCCGCACGTTGATGTTGGCCATCGCCCTCCTGCGCCGCGAGAGCGCCATCGATTATCTGTTGGACCTGGTGCAGAATGGCGAAGGCCAGACTTCGGCCGATGCGGTGGCTTCGCTCGCTATGTACGGCCAGGATCCGAACCTGCAGGAAAGGCTCGACCGGGCGCGCCAGAGTCGTATTCCCTGATCTCACGCCCCCTTCAAGTAAATGAAGCGGGCGATAAACAGCAGCGTCAGCACGTATACCAGCCAATTCACTTCGCGGAATTTGCCGCGCGCAACCTTCAGCACGGTGTAAGCGATGAACCCGAATGCCAGACCGTTGGCGATGCTGAAAGTCAGCGGGATGGCCAGCATGGTGAGGAAGCCCGGAATGGCGACCTCCGGGTCTTTCCAGTCCACTTCGCCGATCGCGGTCATCATCAGGCTGCCCACCACGATCAGGGCCGGCGCCGTGGCGGCTGCCGGGATAGCGCCCACCACCGGCGCGACGAACAGCGCCACGATAAACATCGCGCCGGTCACTATGGCCGTCACGCCACTGCGGCCTCCCGCCGCCACTCCCGCCGCGCTCTCGATATAGCTCACTACGGTGGAAGTGCCGGTGAGCGAGCCGACTATGGTGGCCGAGGCGTCCGCATACAGGATGCGATCCACCCGCGGGATCGTGTGGGCGTGGTTGAACAGACCCGCGCGCTTGCCCACCGCCACCAGCGTTCCGATATTGTCGAACATGTCGATGAACAGGAACACGAAAACGATCTCGAAGAAGCCCAGCCGCAGCGTCGCGCCCACGTCCAGCTTCAGCGCGGTCGCCGAAAGGTCGAGGAAGCTGTAACGTTGCGGATTCCACACCACCAGACCGGCGGCGATTCCGACGGCCGTTGTGAGCAGTATCCCGATCAGCATGGCTGCCGGCACACGCCGGGCCAGCAGGACGGAGGTCGCCAGCAAACCAAACACAGCCAGCAGCGTGTGCGGATCGCGCAGGTTGCCCAAAGTCACCAACGTGGCGGGATGCGGCACAATCAAGCCCGCGTTGCGGAATCCGATGAAAGCGATGAACAGGCCCACCCCCGCCGCCACCGCCGCGTACAGCTCGAAGGGAATCGCCGCCACAATCAACTGCCGGATGCCTGCCGCGGTCAGGATCAGGAAAGCCACTCCGGAGACAAACACAGCGCCCAAGGCCGCTTGCCAGGGAATCCCCATGCCTTTGACGACGGTGTAAGTGAAATAGGCGTTCAGCCCCATGCCGGGCGCGAGCGCAATCGGATAGCGCGCCAGGATGCCCATCATGAAGCTGCCAAACGCCGCCGAGATGCAGGTGGCCGCCGTCACCGCCGCCAGAGGCATGCCGGCTTCGTGCAGGATCTGGGGATTCACGAAGACGATGTAAGCCATCGTGATGAAGGTCGTGAGGCCCGCCAGGATTTCCGTCTTCCAATTCGTGCCAAGGCGCTGAAATTCGAAGTAAGCTTCCAGCCGGGCGAGGATGGGCATCTCGCGTGAATATAACATGCGTGGGGCGCGGCGGACCGATCATCGGGTCCGACGCCAAAAGACGCTAAAATCGGGCACGTGCGCCCAGAAGACAACGTGATCGTCCGCGGCGAAAACACTGAAGATACGAAAGAGCGATCGCTGATCCGTTCGATCAATGAAGCAGCTTTCGGCCGGCCGGACGAAGCTGACTTGGTCGATTCGTTGCGCACCACAGGTGTCGTGCTCGTCTCGCTTGTTGCTGAGGTGGACCAGCGAATCGTCGGACACATCCTGTTCAGCCGGATGTCGATTGAAACGACCAGCGGTTCTGGCCCGGCGGCGGCATTGGCCCCCATGGCCGTGTTACCCGGCTATCAGGGTCGGGGCATCGGTGCACGGCTGATCCGGCATGGTCTGGATCTATTGAGCAGGCGGGGTGAGCGGATCGTCATCGTTCTCGGACATCCCGATTACTATCCGCGCTTTGGCTTTTCCAGCGAGACGGCCCGCCATCTCGAAAGCCCTTTTCGTCCCGAGGCCTTCATGGCGATGGAACTCAGGTCCGGTGCCCTCGATGGCATTCGCGGCAGGGTCGGGTATCCGGCCGCGTTTGGCCTCTGAGCCCTTGCGCCCCCAAAAGAGCGGTCGGCCGCAACGCGGTAGCATGGGGTAGAGGGATCGAATGTTTACATGGATCTGCCCGCAGTGCGGGCGCGAGGTGCCCCCATCCTACGAGGCATGCCCGGATTGTGCGGCCAGAGAGAAATCCAGCGGGCAACCGGCGCAAACCGCGGCCCAACCTCCGCCGCCCGGCCCACAGGGCACCCCGGCCGCACCCTCAACGCCGCCGGCCTACGCGCCGCCAGCCGTGGCCCCGCTTCCGCCCGCGCAGTATGCCGCTCCACCGCCGTACGCCGGCTTGCCCACATGGCTGCTGACCCTCCTTTTTGCGTTCGCCTTTCTGGGCGTGGGCGCTGGAGTGTACTTCGTGGTGCACTATTTCCGTGGTGGAACTCAGGCGGCTTCCACGCCGGCCGAGAGTACCCCGGCGAAGGGTCCGGCCAAACCGAATCCCCTCCAAAAGTACGTCGAGATATCCGGTATACGCTTCGTGGAGACGCCCAAGCATGGGACCGAAGCGCGCTTCGTGGTCGTCAACCATTCCGGCGCGGACATTACGGATCTCGCAGGCACGGTCAATATCTGGGGCCGCACCGCCAAGTCCGAAGAGGAAGCCGCCGGCACCTTCAGCTTCAAGATGGCGTCGCTGAAGCCTTACGAGTCCAAAGAAGCGGTGGCGCCGCTCTCGACCAAGCTCAAACCCTACGAGCTGCCGGACTGGCAGAACATCTCCCCCGAAGTGCAGATCACTTCGCCGTAGGCGCGCCGGTCAGGATCCCGGAGAGCGCGTTTTGCCGGTATTCGAAGATCGCCTGTAACTGAGTCCGCACGGCCATTCGGTGCGCCAGCCTGCCCAGCGGCCCGAAAGGCAGCGCGTAATCCACGCGGTCGGAAACCAGCGCGCCGTATTCGGTGGGCTTGAAATCGTGCCGGTGATGCCAGTAGGCATAAGGGCCCGCCACCTGCTCGTCCACGAAGAAGAACGGCGGTTCGTACTCCGTGACCGCCGTCTTCCATTTCAACGGCAACCCCAGCCAGCGGATCTGGTAGTCGATCACGGCGCCCTTGCGCATCTGAATGCGTTCCGGGGACGACATGCGGAAGTTCAGCCATGGTGGCGTGATGCGCGCCAGATTGTGCGGATTCTCGAAGAACGCGAAGGCCTCCTGCAGCGATACGGGCACGGACACGGAGCATTCGAGGCGGTAGGTCTTCATGGCGGTCACTCGATCCGCACATCGTCGATCAGCAGATCGAACTTGCCAGGTGTGGGCGAACTGCCCAAGAAGACGCCCATCAGGTCGTGTCCGTCTGTGCCGTTGAACGACTTCAGCGGGAAGGTGAACTGCTTCCACTCCGCACCCGCGGTGAAGGTCTGCTGCGCGGGCTGATAGCCGAAACTCTGCGCGAAGATCATCACCGTGTAGGATCGCCCTTCGCCCTTGGCCCAGAACGAGAGGGACTTCTTCGAAGAAAGGTTGGCTGCCGCCATCATCGCCTTGCCCGGAGAGAACAGTGCGCCCGCCCAACCCACCGGCGCGTTGCCGGCCACAACTTCCCCGGAAATGTCGAGGCATCCCTTACTGCCGTGGGCGCCGCCAGCCGCGATCTTGATCTGGGCGGCGGATTTTCCGCCTATCATTGCATCGGTCGAGATCATCCATCCGGCGCCGAATCTTGTCTCCGGCTTCTCCTGCTCGAAGTCGCTGACCAGTCCGCTCTCCGAGCCTGCCGGAGGCGCCGCGGCCGCCTGCGCCTTGGATTGCTCCTTCTCCTTTTCGACAGCGGCGCGGAAGCTGGCGCGATCGGCCGGCACGCCGTCTTTCCACACACCGGCAATATCGCGCGTAGCCAGGATGTCGCTCGCCGGATCGCCATTCACCAGCAGCAGGTCCGCGCGCTTGCCCGGCGCGATCGTGCCGCGATCGTCCAAATGGAAAATGCGGGCGGCCGCGGAAGTGGCGCCAATTAGCGCTTCGGTGGGCGTCAGCCCGGCCTCCACCAACAATTCCAGCTCGCGATGCTCGGTCGCGCCCGGTGCGGTTCCGGGATTCGGCACGTCGTCACCCACCAGAATCGGCACGCCGGCGGCCTTCAACTGCTTCACCGCCTCGAAAGAGCCGGCGCAACTCGGCTTGTTGGTAATCGTAAAGGCCTTCTTCAGATTGGTGATGTCGGAAGAGTCGAGGTACGGCGAAAGATGGGCGTCCGTGATGAGCGGCTCACCGCCGGCCGTGCCGCAAACACTCTGCAATACCGTCAACGTCGGGACGACAAAGGCGTGGTGCGAGGCCACCAGGCGCCCGAAATCCGGATCGGACTTCGCCCCCGAAAACAGGTGCGCCAGCCCGTCTGCGCCCGCATTGATGGCATCTTCCGCATCTTGCAGCGTGCCGATGTGTACCACGGCCAGCTTGCCCCGCCGGTGCGCGACGGCAATCGCGGCGGCCAGCGTTTCCTTGCTCAGCGTCGGCCGGTGTCCGCCGTACGCGGAGCCATCGTCCAGCACCAGCTTGATGTAATCCGAACCCTCCGCGATGCGCGCATCCACGAATGCCTGCGCGTCCGCGGGATCGCTCAGCGTCGGGATCTTGATGCCGTACTCTGTGCCATGCCCGCCCGGCGCCGTGATCAGGGTGCCCGCCGAATACAGATCCGCCCGATCCGAAGCTCGGCCCGCGCTCTGCTCATTGCGCATTCCGGCCGCGAAATGCACCTCGGTGAACATGTCGAGCACCGTCGTCACGCCGAACATGAGTTGCTGCTTGAGCATGTCCCGAGTCCAGACGTGCGCGTGCGCGTCGATGAGTCCAGGCAGCAGAGTCTTGCCGCTGCCGTCGATTACCTGAGCGCCTTCCGGGATAGCGATGTTCGGACCCACGGCTTCGACGCGCCCGTCGCGCACCAGCACATCGGCCTTGGGAATCAGCCGCGTGCCGTCGAACACGCGCGCATTGCGAAACACCAGCGGCCTGCTTGCGGACAAAGCGGCGAACAAAGCTGCGGGCAAAACCGAAACGGCTGCACTCAAAAATCCCAGCGCAAGAAAAGTTCTACGGAATGACATGCTATGCTACCAGCTTAACCTAGCCGGTGTCCTCCAAAGTGAAACGTCCCAAGACTGCCGCCGAGCGCCGCACGCGCACGGACCATATCCTGCACGGGCTGGACCAGATGTACCCCAATGTGACCTGCGCGCTCCACCACCGCAATCCGTGGGAGCTGTTGGTGGCGACCATCCTTTCCGCGCAATGCACCGACAAGCGCGTCAACGAAGTCACGCCCGGTCTGTTCGCCAAATATCCCACCCCGCGCGACTTCGCCGCGGTCCGTCCGGAGGTTCTGGCGCAGGATATTCGCAGTACGGGTTTCTTCAACAATAAGGCGAAGTCCATCGTAGGGGCCGCACAGAAAGTATTACGCGATTTCGGCGGCAAGGTTCCGAAAACCATGGAGGACATGCTCTCCGTTCCCGGCGCCGCCCGCAAGACCGCCAACGTGGTGCTGGGCACCGCGTACGGGATCGCGGTGGGCGTGGTCGTGGATACGCACGTGCAGCGCGTCTCCCGCCGGCTGGATTTGACCAGACAAACCGATCCCGGCAAGATCGAGCAAGACCTGATGAAGATCGTCCCGCAAGACCGCTGGATACTCTTCTCGCACCAGATCATCCACCATGGCCGCGCACTCTGCCAGGCCCGCAAGCCGCGCTGCGCGGAATGTCTGCTGGATCCGGCCTGCTATGCGAAAGATAAGACCATCTGACCCGCTCCCCACGTTAACGTTTACTAACTCTTTACATTCTTTCTTTACCCCAAACGCCCGCCGCTACGTAGATGTAAGTGGAGGGTAAAGCAAATGAGGCACACGATCCTCAACAAGTTCATGTTCGCGGCCGCCGTGTTGGGTCTGGGTATTGCCGCGGCCGCTACCGGTGACACGGTCAGCGCCTCGGACGCCGTCATCGTAAAGAAGCTGACGCACGAGATCCGCATGTATCCCCGCTACAGCATCTTCGACAACATCGGTTTCTTAGTGGACGAAGGCCGTGTGGAGCTGCTTGGCGAAGTCAGCCAGCCGTTTAAGAAAGCCGACCTTGGGCGAATCGCCCAACACGTGCCGGGCGTCACCAGCCTGAGCAATGAGCTCAAAGTTCTGCCGCTGTCTCCCATGGACAACCGCCTGCGCCTGCAGGTAGCCCGTGCCATCTACCGCGATCCTGTCTTGTCGCGTTATGGCATGGAGACCGTGCCGCCCATCCACATCATCGTGGACAACGGTCACGTGACTCTGGAAGGCGTAGTCGGCACTGACATGGAGAAGAATGTAGCCGGCCTGCGCGCCGCCGGCGCCGGCTTGAGCTTCGGCCAGGTCACGAACAACCTGCACGTTGAAAATCCGAGCCACAAAAGCTGACGCTGCTGGTGGCACAGGCTTAAGCCTGTGAACCGCCGACAGCCGGCGCCAGCCAGCACTAACCGCCCCACTGCTGTAACACAGTAGCACTAGCGTCTGACGAGCCGGTGCCCGCAAATGGGCCCCGGCTCTTCTTTTTTGCCTTTGTCACCCGCGCATGCGAAGCTGACCCACGACGTCCTCGCAATGCGCCACATAGCGGCGCACGAGTTCCTGCAGCGGGATCGGTTCCGCAATGCCGATACGGCAGGGTATGTCCATCTTTTCCACCGGAATGCGGGCGATCACGTGAACGATCAGGCGGTTGAGCGAGAAGCACAGATCCACCAACTCCCGCCAGGGCAGATCATTATACTGCTGAACGGATAGCCAGCTATCTTCGGGATATCCACCGGCGGTGAGCTTCGGCTCGGTGAGCGCCCGCGCGAACCACTGCTGATGCGCGGCCGCCCAGTCGATCAGGTGGCCCAACGCCTCCTTGCGAGTCCATCCTGCCCGCTTCAGACGCTGTCCGCCATGCTCCTCGAGCTGCATGGCCGCCCCCGACAGCCGTTGCAGATCCGCGGCGGCCTTGCCCAACGGCCCGGCGGGGGCGCTTGCGGGCAGCGGAGGAGAGGCCTGAAGTCCCGCCGCCACTTCGCGATAGCCCGCGTAGTCGATTCCGAATTCCTGCAGCAGGACTGCGGCCGTCGAGGTTTCAATACGCAGGATCCCCAGAAGCAGATGGCAGCAATCGATGAGAGGGTGCCGCAGCGCCGCGCTCTCCTCGGCAGCACAGGCCAAAGCTCTCCTGGAATCCTGGCTCAGCGGCAGATCCACGGACGTCGCAGTGCGCTGCACGGGCTGCGGCACACGCTCTTCGATTCGTTTGCGAATCTGTTCGGCGGCTCCAGCGGGCAGCCTGTTTCGGAAAGAGTGATCCTCGCGCAACAGGCCCAGCAGCAGATGCTCGGTCTCGATGTAGGGAGAACCAAACACGCTGGCCTCATAGCGGGCGAAGAAGATGGTGCGGCGCGCCACTTCGGTGTAGCGTTCAAACATGCGGTGGCCTCCTCTCAGTATGCTCCAGCGGCCGGGGATTGGTATAGTCTGAGAGACTACGGATGAGACTTATCGTGGGTGTGGATGGCGGACAATCCGGCACTACCGCGCTAATCGGCGATGAAGCCGGACGCGTGCTCGGCGCCGGCAGCGGCGGCCCATGCAATCACGCGGAGGCCGCGGAGGGCCGCCAGAAACTCCTGCGCGCCGTGGGTGACTCCGTTGCCGCGGCCTGCGCGCAAGCCGGTCTCGACGCGCGCGCCGTGCGCTTCGCGGCCGCCTGCTTCGGTATGAGCGGCGGTCCGGAAGACAAGCAAGCTATCTTACAGCAGATCCTGCCGGCCGATGTGGTGGTGGTGACCGATGACGCCGTCATTGCGCTGTCGGGCGCCACCGCTGGCGAACCCGGAATCGTCACCATCGCCGGAACCGGCTCCATCGCTTTCGGGCGCAATGCGACGGGACGCACGGCGCGCACCGGCGGCTGGGGCTACATCTTCGGCGACGAGGGCAGTGGATTCGACATCGCGCGCCAGGCCCTGCGCGCCGCTTTGCGCGCCGAAGAAGGCTGGGGGCCGCCAACCGCGCTGGTTCGCGCGCTACTCGACGCCACCGGCAGCGAGGACGCCAACGGCGCCCTGCATCGCTTCTACGCGCCAGACTGGCCGCGGTCGCGCGTCGCGACGCTGGCCCCGCTGGTGGATGAAGCCGCGATGGCCGGAGACGCGATCGCGCGCGACATCCTCCACAATGCGGCGCAGCAACTCGCCGTGCTGACCTCGTCGGTTCGCCAGCAGCTTTGGAAGCCCGGCGAACCCGCGCGCGTGGCCTGGACCGGCGGCGTCTTCCGGAGCCGCATGCTGTTGGAGCGCTATCGATGCCTGGTGGAATTGGAGGACGGCAACTGCGTAGGTCCGCCGGAGTATAACCCCGCGGCGGGCGCCTTGATCGAAGCGTATCGCGCGGCGGGACTGCAGCCGCGGCTGAGCGGCGTGCCAGCGCTAAAATGACTGCCGACCGCGTGGCGCACGCACTCGTGCGTAATGCCGCATGTTTTCCCAATATCGGTAATGCTGCAAGAATTCGTAGGGCAGACCCCGGGCAGACCCCGGGCAGACCACCTCAAGGGTGGTGCCCTCCATGCTACAATCTGGCCGGATGCGACGAAGCTGGAACTCTCCGATTTGGACGGGATTCGCAGTCACGCTGGTGGCGGTCTTCAGCTACATACCCTTCTTTGTTCGCTTTCCGGGCACGCGCGATGTTCCGTGGGCAAACTTACTCCTTTTCCTGGCAGGCGGGTGCGTGTTGGCGGCCGGGCTAAAGAGGGCGTACCGCGAGCCGGAACGCTACCGCGGCAAAGTCGGCGGCACGGTGCTCGGCGTGCTGGCCCTCGCGCTGTTTGGCCTTTTCTGTTGGGGTAACTTTGTCTTCGCGCGCCGTGTGCCATCCGCCAGCGGCGCTCTGCAAGTGGACCAACCTGCGGCCGATTTCACGCTGCAGGATGCCAACGGCAAGCCCGTGACTCTTTCTGAAATGCGCAAGACAAACCGGGCCGTGTTGTTGATTTTCTACCGCGGTTATTGGTGACCTTTCTGTAACTCCGAGTTACGGAGTTTCCAGGCCCACTTAGACGAGTTTCGCGCGCGCGGCGTCCGGATCGCGGCCATCAGCGTGGACTCCAACGCAGAGTCGCGCAAACTCTGCCAGGACCAGGGTTATACCTTCCTTTTCCTGTCCGATCCGAAGGCTGAGGTGATCCGCCGTTACGGAGTCCTGCACGCCGGCGCCGGCGAAAACGGCCGGGACATCGCGCGGCCCGCCGAGTTCCTGGTGGACGCCGCGGGCATCATCCGATGGGTCAACCAGACCGATGACATCCGCGTGAGAGCCCGCCCCGAGATTGTCCTGCGGGAGATCGACTATCTACAACTGCCAACGGGACGCTGATGTTCCCTGGTAGCACAGGCTTCAGCCTGTGAAGGACCCGCTTTCCAGCGGGTCCAGCCGGCCGGCAGGCCGGCGAAGGAGTAACATGTTCTCGACAAAACGGAGCCTTTGCGGCGCAATTGTTTTGCTCTCTCCCGCAGCAGCTTTCGCGCAACGCGGCGCGCCTCCGAATAACATCGTGGTGGATGTAACCCCCTCGCACGCCGTCAGTTCCTTCAGTCCATTCCGCTCCCTGGGCGCGGGCATCGACCGCCTGCGGGGAGACACAACCGACAAAGTCATGACCCCGGACTTCATCGCCCAAATTCAATCGGCGGGTTGGCAGACCGTCAGCTATCGGCAGAATACCGAACTATTCGCGGAAGCCTGGCACTGGAATCCGAACGGTAAGTGGAGCAATCCGGGGGCCAAGGAAGGTTACTTTGTGGGTGATGCAACTCCCACGGAACCGATCCGCCATTCCTGGGCGGCGCCGCTGCCGCATCGCGGCTTCACCATGGGCGACGGAACCGGCTATTCGCGCCTGACCGACGGCGATCCGGGCACTTACTGGAAAAGCAATCCCTATCTGACGAAAGCCTTCACCGGCGAAGCCGGTCACCCGCAATGGGTCACGCTCGACCTCGGCGGCAAGCTGGAGATCGACGCCATCCGCATCGCCTGGGCCGCGCCGTTCGCGACCAGGTACCGCGTGCAGTATTGGACCGGCGGGCGCGATCCTTTTGGCGCGCCCGCGGACGGCATCTGGCAGACGTTTCCACCCAGTGCTTCTTGCTTCCCAGATCGATGCCAGCTACGTTGGCCCGAAATATGGGTAGCCCTTCGGCTTCCACATCGTTGTCCGGCTTGTTGGTTGTCTCACGATTCTTGG
>OBLW0100001874.1_pt1 | contig 17562 bp, 15 predicted proteins | sample 1520161 | NCBI WGS metagenome assembly OBLW01 (sample SAMEA3539309, study PRJEB22396) | soil metagenome | biome: tundra; feature: field; material: soil | place: USA | collected 2010-05 | depth 0.15 m | reverse complement strand
TCGCCTTCGCCCAGGCCCGGGCGGACCTGCTGCGCATTGCCATGAACGACCGCATTCATCAACCCTATCGCGCGCCAATTTGCCCGCAATTGCCGCTCGTGCTGCCTTTGGTTGGAGGGCACGGAATTCTCGGTGCTGCGCTTAGCGGCGCCGGACCTTCTGTTCTGGTGGTCGTCGAGAGTGAGAAGAGCCTGGAGCAAGCATCGGCGGCAATTCTCAGTGCGTCAAGCAGCACCCGGGAAGCGGAGCTTCTGGTGTGTCGGTTTGTAGAGTCAGGGGCCAGTCAGTTCATTGCATCGGGCGGGGCGTGAAGCCCTAAAGTCATATAGCCTGTGCAACACCAAAAACGTCGGCAAGGAAGGTTATTAGTGGGTAAACCTTGCCTCTCGACCCGTAACTTTCTGGATAGTCATCATTTTTTTAGTTACCAATTGGATTACCGAAGATCTCTTGCTATTTAGCAGATCTACACCTAAATTCGCACCGTGGGCAGTTCTGGGGGAGGGCTGCTCTAGCGCCCGTGGTCCTTTCAGGATCCGGGCGCTTCTGTTTGTTTGCAACAAGGGACAATCGTTCCGTAAGCTGCATGAATCAAATCATTTAGAACAACCTGCACCTGCGCCCCGGCAAAGCTCAGTTTACGCGCTGTGAGCAGCCTGCGACTTTGCTGAGGCCTGTTGCATCTTATTGACATACGGTTTCCTGTACACTTCAAGCAGTGTAGGTCCGCAAGGAGAGTCATGGCTGGATTGGGAGTTCTTGAAGTAAGTGATGCAACGTTTGACGAGGAAGTTCTGCGCAGTGAGCAGCCTGTTCTCGTGGATTTTTGGGCTGTTTGGTGCGGTCCCTGCAAGGCTATTGCGCCGATCGTTGACGGTGTGGCAGCAACCTACGCAGGCAAGCTCAAGGTTACCAAGGTTAACGTCGATCAGAATAGCGCCACGCCGTCGCGTTACGGAATTCGCGGCATTCCTGCACTGCTGTTCTTCAAGGGCGGCAAGGTCACCGATCAGATTGTCGGATACGTGCCGCAGGATGTAATTGAAGAGAAGGTCCAGCGCCTGCTGGCGTAAGCCTGCTTCGCAGAATCAGTACGAAGATTGGATGCAAGAATCGCAACCGGGCCCGGCGAGTGCGTCGGGTCTTGTGTTGTTTGTATCGTTGAAACTGCGATTGCGTGTACTCGCACAAGCTACGCCCCACCGCGAAACTGAATAATGCGCCTCCGGTCGCGCTTGGAAGGTCTGCGATCCGGCAGAGGCGCATATTGCTCCATAGCCTTTCGTTCTTCGGCAAGCTTTAGCCGTGCCTCGCGACTGGCTTGGGTCTCGCGGTAGAGTGTTTGCGCAATCGCGGCAGGTCCGCGCATCTGGCTGAGCAGCAAAACCTCGATCTGAAAGATGCCGCCTTCATTTTCCACTCGCAGCATGTCGCCGACGTGAACGTCGCGAGCCGGCTTGGCCTTCACTTCGCTGGAGTAAATTCGGCCCAGGTCGCATGCCTTGCTGGCCAGTGCGCGCGTTTTGAAGAACCGCGCCGCCCACAGCCACTTGTCCATTCGCACGATTGGCCGCTCTGCTGCCATGAGTCTATTCTCGTACAGTGGATTGAGTTGATGCTACTCAGGTCCTTCTAAGAATTCATGTGTCGACGTAGCTGGCCCCGAAAACCGCTGCGGGTTTAGAGTCGAATTATTTCTTGTACCGTCTGGATACAGCTTCGTGTTCACCGGTCTAGATCGGAGGGCTTGTGCTTTGCGGAGTTGGAGCGCCGTAGAGCCTCCGCACCAGCCAGAGCACTGGAAGCCCGAGCAGGATCAGCCCTGTGCCAAGCAACGAGCCTTTCAGATTACTCACGTAGCTTTCAACCAGCACAACGGCGGCACACACGACAAAAATTGCAGGCAGCAACGGGTAGCCCCACACCTTGTAGGGTCGGACTGCATCGGGGCGCTTGCGGCGGTAAACAAACACGCTGCTGGCCGTGAGCATGTAAAAGAGCCACTCGGCGAAGATGGCCAACTCGAAGAACTGTTGAAACTGGTTGAGGAAGAGCAACAGGAAAGTGGAGAGCAGGGCCTGAATGATCAACGACGTCGATGGCGACTGAAAGCGTGGATGAATGTGCGCGAATTGGCGGAAGAAAAGGCGATCGCGCGCGGCGGCGAACGGAATGCGCGCTCCGGACATCACGGTTCCGTTGAGCGCGACAAGAATGCTGAGGGCCATGGCCGCGGCCACGAAGCCGGCTCCGGCTGGTCCGGCAACTACTGAGAGCGCAGCGACGGCGGGCCGGCCGCTGGCGGCAATTTGCACCGCGGGTAAAACGTATTGGATGCCGGCGTTGGTTGCCATGAAGAGAAAGCCAACCAGGAAGAGTCCGCCAATGAGAGCGATGGGCAGGCTGCGGCCAGGGTTGCGTACTTCGCCCGCTACCATGGTGAGGTCGCTCCAGCCATCGTATGCCCAGAGGGTAGCAATAAGCGCGGCCATGAAGCCGGTGAAGCCACCGGCTACATTCGGCAGTGTGGTGGAGAAGTTGGCGAAGGAGCCCGAACTCCAGGCAAAGCAGAATCCAACGACGATGAGGATCAGGATGACTTTGAGGACAGTAAAAACCAGCTGGAAGTCACCAGCTTTCTTGATGCCTAGGCAGTTTAGCCCGGTGATGAGCCATGCCACGGCCACGGCGAAGATCTGTGACCAAACGAGATGGACGGGACCGGCGAGGACTCGTTCATCGAGCCAATGGAAAGCCGGAAAGAAGCCCAGCGTTCGGGCAAGGCCGATGGTTACCGCGGCAATTGAAGCCGGCTTGGCGACGGCGAACCAGGTCCACATGTAGAGGAAAGCGGGGGTGTCGCCATATGCGCCACGGATGAAGACATACTCGCCTCCCGCATAGGGAAGCATCGCGCCGAGCTCGGCATAGGTCATAGCGCCGAAGAGGGAGAGCAGGCCGCCGGCAATCCAGGCCAGGAAGACGAGCGATGAAGAGCCGGCGTCCTGCATCATCTCGCGGGGAACTAAGAAAATGCCGCTGCCGATGATGGTTCCGACAACGATGGCAGTTGCCTGACTCGCGCCCAGGACGCGGGGCAGGTCGGTTAGAGCTGTTTGAGGTTGGTCGAGGTGGCTCTGTCTCATCCGGTGATGTGAGGGTAGCACGGGGCGCTGGGCCGGTTCCAGAAGGGGGTACTGCGAAACTCCGCGTCTGCACGGGAGTTAGACTATGGCTTAATTGCTTCTACTCAGGTGCTCCAGACAGATCTCCATCCATCGTGACTTTCCCTTTGCCTTTCAATTCGCTTCAACCTGCAATTTCATAGCTTCCTACCGGCGGAGAACAAGCATCCAAATAAGTGGGATGCTTGCGACAACAAGATCGAGAGTAGCCGGGTCAATGCTTTTCGTGACGACATGGATCGCATTGGGCTGCAGCAGGCCTGCCACCCCGCAAGAACCCGCGGAACTCGCGGTGAAACCGGCGCCTCAAACGCCAATTGCCGATAAGAAAGATGAACTGGGTGTTCCGTCCTGGGACCCTGTGTGGAACAAGGTAATCGAAAAGGCGTTGCCTTCGGAGATGCTTTCGAACCAGGTGGCGCGAGCCGTCAGGCCGTTCTGTCCGCGCTTCAAGGCAATGAGCGAAGAAGATAGGCGCGGATTCTGGGTCTATTTGTTTCAAGCGCTTGCCGGCGCGGAAGCAGGTTTGGTGCCCACCGCCAACGTTCGCCATACCGAGCCCGAGGTCGCCGTCGAGGATACGGTGACTCATAGGATGGTGCGCAGCGAGGGATTGTTGCAACTCACTTACATGGATGCCGATCGCTATGGCTGCGCCTTTGATTGGGATAAGGATAAGGAGTTACCGGAGAAAGATTCGCGAAAGACCATTCTGCAGCCGGGCAACAACCTGACTTGTGGAATCAGGATCCTAAAAACGCAACTCATCGATAAGCGAAAAAAACTTGTGACTCGGTCGAGTTATTGGGAAACGCTGCGGGCAGGAACAAGCGGCTACCGGGTTTTCGTCAAGCAGATGACGAATGTTCCGGATACCTGCCGTCTCCCGGCTCCAAACATTCAGGCACAGAAATTGGCTCCCGACAAAACCGTGCAATCGGAAACTCCGCGGACCCAGGCTGCCATAGTGAATTAACCGGCAACAATTCGCCGGACGTCATCAGTGGAGAGTCACTCAGGTGGCAAATACGTGCCGCTATCGCGCGCTGCCTTCACATAGTCATGCGAGCCTTCAATGTACGCTGCTTGCGAAGACAAGAGTTGGCGCACGGGGAGGGGAAGTTCCTTATCCAACGCATCTCTGTAAGCACGAGCCGTATCGCCCCCGGCCTGCTCGGCAGTCACAAGAAGTGCGTGGTCTCCCTCGTGAAGCTTTGCCTGAAGTTCGGCCCACATGTGATAAATGACGCCGCTCACGCTTCCGGCCTCGACGATATCGTGCATCCCTTCCTGGTGAAGCGCGGTTTCCAGATCGCCGCGAAACTGCGCGCATTTCAGGGACACTGCGAGAAAGTACTTCTTGAGAAGGTCATCTTTTACGGTTTCGCCGAGTTTCTGAAAAAACCGTTGATCGTCAATCAGACTTACGATGACCGACCGCAAAGTATCTTCAACGTTAACGTTCCTGAGCGTAGTGGAAGAATTTGCCATGCGCCTCCTTGGGGAATTGAGTTTGAGTGAAGTCGTATAGGCAGGGTCCGATGGCTGCATTTGCGATTCTCCTTCGCCATCGGCAAGCCAGGGAAATCGCGAAAACCCGACGCCCCTGCCTAACTGCAGAAAGAACGGCACACGCGGTGCCGTTCCCTCTAACTCATAGAGTCCATCTTGCTCGATCTGGTTGTCTCAAAGCCGGCAGGGAAGCAAGTCAAGCCAACTCAGGAGTTGGCAGTAGAGTGCTTCGTCGGCTTTACTTCAATTTCGTTGACCACCTGTTGAACGTTAGGAACCTGTTTGGCCAGCCTTTCAGCTTCAATCTTTTGCTGCGGAGTCTTTGCAGTGCCTTTCAGAATCAGAGTCCCATTCTTTGCGGAAAAGTGGATGCTCTGCTTGTCGAGTGCCGCGTGAGCTTTTATGGAGGCTTTGTAGTTGTCCTCAATGGCACTATCGAGGCTTGAGTCGACAGATTTCGCCTGGCTCTCATCGCCCGGCGGGCGTACGCCGATTTCGTTGGCAATCGCGTAATCGGGGGCAGCCTGTTTTGCACGGGACTCGGCCTGCGCCTTCAGATCGTCGGAAGCTACATTTCCGGTAAGCGTGATTACGCCTTTATCCCGATCTTGAGACACGTTTACACTGCCTAGCTGATTGCTATTGTTGAGAGACGTTGTGACTGCCTGTTTCTCGTCGGGGTGCGAGGTCGCATTTTGACAACCCGCAGTGGCCAAAGTAGCTACCACGACTGCCGCCGGGCCCAGCAGGAAGTGACGTTGAATCTCCAAAAGTCTAATTTGTTAAACTCCCAAACTTGCACAGATTACTTACGGCAAGTGGGATGCCGATGAAGAAAATACGGTTGTTTTTCAGTCTCCCTGCAATTTTATGAATGAACAAAGCAATCGACATCGACAGGAGATCGAATCTGCAGTTAGCAGGTAATTCTCGTCAAGAAACCGGAACTTCGTGGAAATGCCGCCAGATCGTTTTCGCGGTCTTGCGAGAAACGACGGCCGCCAACGACTCGGCAGTGGCTTGCTGCACGTCGCGCAGGCTGCCGAAGTGGGTGAGAAGGCGCTGCCGCGTTTGTGGACCGACGCCGGGGATATTGAGCAACTCAGAGGCGCGGTCGCGGATGGCTCTGCGCTGGCGATGGTAGCCGACAGCAAAGCGGTGGCTCTCGTCGCGAATCAATTGCACAAGATGGAGCACCGGAGAGCGGCGGTCCAATACCACAGGCTCCTCCTCGTTGCCGTAGATGTAAATGACCTCCTCCTTTTTTGCAATCGACGCTAGAGGCTGCGATGTGAAGCCAAGCAATTCAAGCGCCTCGGCTGCGGCATGCAATTGGCCTACGCCGCCATCAACGAGCACTAGGGAGGGCATCGGCTTGTTCTCGTCCTTCAAGCGGCGGTAGCGGCGCTCGACTACCTCGCGCATGGATGCGAAGTCGTCCACACCGACAACTGTCATCACTTTGAACTTGCGATAGGCGGACTTGTTCATCTTGCCGTCTTCCCACACCACCAGCGAAGCTACCGTCTCCGCGCCCTGAATGTGGGAGATGTCGAAGCACTCGATGCGCCGGGGCAACTCGGGCAGCATGAGCGCGTCGGTGAGAGCCTCCTGGATGGCCTTGCGCGAGGGCTCAAGGACGCGAAAGCGCTGCGTGTAGGATTGCTTGGCATTCTGGCTGGCCAGGTCGACAAGAGAGCGCTTTTCACCGCGCTGTGGAACGGCCAGTTCGATGCGATGGCCGGTGCGTTCGCTCAGTAGTGCGGCCAGTGTTTCGCGGTCGTCGAAGTCGACGGGGATCAGGATCGAACGGGGAATGTAGTGCTGGTCGATATAAAGCTGCTTGAGCAGGGCGGAGAAAACCTGGCCGGCGTGGAAGGGGACTTCAGAGGTTGCCGGCTCCCAGGTCTCAGCAACACCTGTGGCGCCCAATTTGTGCGTGCCTTCACCTTCTGCCGCACCATCGGGGCCGCTTGCTTCAAGTAGGTCGGGCAGGTCTTCCCAGAAGAACTCGCGGCGGTCGACAATTTTTCCGGCGCGCATGTGGAAGAGATTTACGGCGAGGCTGCCATCTTCAAAGTGATACCCGAAGACGTCGGCGTCGTCGCTCTGCTCGGCGGTGGCGATGCGTTGTTTCTCCTGGAGTTGGTGGACTGTCGAGAGTTGGTCGCGTAGCCTGGCGGCAACTTCAAACTGCTCCTGCTCAGCGGCGGCCATCATGCGCGCAGTAAGTGTGCGCTCGAGTTCGGCGTGGCGGCCTTCCAGAAACAGTTGCGTGTCGCGAACCGCATCCTTGTAGATTTCTGGCGTGGTAAATCCCTCGACGCAGGGGCCCAGACAGCGGTGAATGTAGTACTGCAGGCAGGCGCGCGGATGAAAGCGTGAGAGATCCACCTTGCAACTCGGGATCAGAAAACTGCGATGGATGAGTTCGACGACACGGTAGGCCAGGTTGCCGGGGAAATAGGGGCCGTAGTAGGCCGATCCGTCTTTGCGCAGACGGCGGGTTACGAAGACCTTGGGAAAACGGTCGGCCAAGGTCAGCTTTACGTAGGGGTAGGTCTTGTCGTCACGTAGCAGGATGTTGAAACGCGGCTTGCGCTGCTTGATCAGGTTGTTTTCAAGCGCCAGGGCCTCGTGTTCGTTGGCTACGAGGATGTAGTCCAGATCGACGGCCTCGCGCATCAGCGAGCCGGTTTTGGCGTTGGCCTGCGCAGCCACCAGAAGATAGGAACGAACCCTGGAGCGAAGGTTCTTGGCCTTGCCCACGTAAATGACTTCGCCCTCGGCGTTCTTGTAGAGGTATACGCCGGGCTGGGTGGGGAGTGTGCGGATTTTCTCGTAGAGGTCCATGGGACGGTGTGGTTCACGCGGCGCCTCGGTCCAGACGCCAGTTCTTAGAATAGCGGTTTGCGCGGTGCTGGAGGGTTTCACCGTGCGAACTCTGCTCTAATTGTGGTAAAACTGCGCAATCCTTACCAGACCGTGTAAAAGCTACACACTCCGAGGATAAGGATCCACTTGAATGAATTCTTGCAAAGCATCTTATTCAGTCCACTTAGGCGAATAATCCCGAATGGCATCTGAGGTGCTAACTCATAGGCGAGAGGATGAACCCCTCTCCGCGCGTGTTGCCTGGCTGATTGCCAGCCGGCAGAGGAGAAGGACAGGACAATGATTATGAATCGCTTTGGATTTGTTTGGATGGCAGCGGCGTTGGCGGTAGCTGGCGTGAGCGGATGCGCCACAAAGAACTATGTGCGGACGCAGACGACCCCCCTGGTGGAACACACCGACCAATTAGACAGGAAGACCTCAGCAAACAACCAACAGATTCACGAAGTGGACAGTCGCGCCCAGGCGGGAATCACCACTGCGCAGGGTGCAGCGGACACAGCCACCCAGAACGCGCAGAGCGCAAGCCAGGCAGCCACTCAGGCTGAGACCGCTGCCAATGAGGCCGTTCACCGGGCCGATTCGCTGGACAGCGTTGTGAAGGGACTCGACCAATACAAGCAGGTGGCCGATGTCTCGGTAACCTTCGGCTTTGACAAGGCGATGCTTACCAAAGATGACAAGGAACAGTTGGACGGCTTTGCCGCGTCGCTTGGGTCTGCCAAGAGCTACATTCTCGAGGTGACGGGCGGGACAGACTCAACAGGGTCTGCCCAGTACAACTATGACCTGAGCCAGCGCCGCGCGGATGCGGTAGTGCAGTACCTGGCTGCCAATTACGGGGTTGCAGCGCACAGGTTCTACCTAATCGGCATTGGTAAGGATCATGAAGTGGCGCCGAATACCACCGCTGATGGACGGAAGCAGAACCGGCGCGTAGAAGTGCAGCTGCTCTCGAACATGAGCGATCAGAACCCTCAGTCCGCGTCAAACCAGGGTTCTGGACGGTAACTGCTGAAAAGGGTCTTACCCGCGCCTGTGATTAGCGGGTCCCGAGGGTCGGTTCGCATCGCGAACCGGCCCTCTTTACGTTTTGGGCTGGCGGAACAGACTGTCGGCGGTTCGTTTCGGTCATCCGGCTATTGCTGGCGAATGTGTTCTGCCCGAACGTCGTTTGCCGAGAAGAGTCTGAGAAATGGCGCGCCGCCTGCGGCAGCCTCCACAGCTGGCCTCCCATTGGCTTCTTCGCGCTCCACAATGCAGACTACGGCAGTTACGGTCATGCCGGCCTCGCGTGCGGCCTCAAGGGCATTGATGGTCGAGCTGCCGGTGGTGCAGACATCATCCACAATCACCACGCGCGCGGCTTCGCGGCAGAAGCCTTCAATGCGGCGTCCGGTGCCGTGGGCCTTCTCGGCCTTGCGGACCAGGAATCCGTGCAGCAGGGGAGCGCCGGGATTTGAAATTGCGCGCCAGGCGCTTGCGGTTGCCACGTTGCAGACGATCGGGTCCGCTCCCAGAGTCAGCCCGCCAACGGCCTCGGCCTCGATCCCGTTCTCTTCGAGTAGTTCGAGAATCGCGTGCCCGGTAAGGCGCCCACCTTCGGCGTGCAGCGTTGTGGTGCGGCAGTCGATGTAGTAATCGCTAGTGCCGCCGGAGGATAGCTTGAACTCCCCGAGACGGAAGCTGATGCGGGCGAGGAGAGAGAGCAATTGCTGGGCGTGAGTTGGCGTGGTCATCGAAGTTGATTGTAAAGGAACAGTGGACAGTGAACAGCGGTTTGCATTTCACAGAAAGCTTCAAACTGACCACTGTTCACTGTCCACTGTTGTTTTACATTCTCTCCAAGTGCCGGAAGCCGCCGGTGCCAAGCATCATGATGGAAAAGAGCAGGAAGTTGTAAGACGCGTGCACCATTACGCTGGCAGCCAGCGAGCGTGTGCTGAGCCGCGCCCAGCAAAGTACAAGGCTTACACCAACCAGAAGAAGAAACGGGCCCAGGGAATATCCGGTCTGGGCAGCGTGCATGCCTGCGAAAGGAAGGCTGGTGAGAACAGAAGCGATGGCCATGGCGTTGAGGGACCATTGTGGCTGGCCGTTCTCGTCGAGCGGGCGCACTGGTGCGCCCGTGGTCTTTTCGTTTATCCAGTCGCAGGCAGTGCATAAGGCAGGAAGTAGAAAGCCCCTAAAGATCATCTCTTCAAAAAATGGGGCCAGTGTGACTCCGAACGCGAACAGAAGCCAAGCCGCTCCAGGAGCGCGAAAGATCTTGTCGATGGGAGCATCGGTGGGGCCGGGAAGCAGGAAACTGTCGACCAAGGCAAGCACAAAGCAGATCGCCGCCGTAACCAAGAGTTGTTTGCGCAGCCGCAGCGCGATTGCGCCGTTCCACTGCAGTCCCGCAAAGAAGCCTTTATGCCAGATGAGCGGGAAGAATAGCACGCAAGCGCCAAACGTGAACAGGTAGAGAGTCGCCTCGCTGCCGAGCGTGTAATGGATGTCGGTAATTGCCTTTTGAAGGGTCGTAACGCCGAAAAGATGAAAGTAGAGAGCCGATCTGATCAGGACGCTGGCGCAAAGGAGCCCGAAGAAGGCAAATACCCCAAGAATCGCCAAGTGGCCTAGATGTGGAATGCGTGCTGGCGGGCGGATCTCCGGCTGGTAATACGACTGGAATATGGGCCGTTCGCCAACGGGCGAGCTGTCTTGCGGTTCGGGATTTGACTGATCGAATGAGGGGCCCTCAAACACCGCGGGCGGCGCCAGCAGCGCACCTGTGTCTGGCTTCCACTCCCCAGAGGGCGCAGCATTGGAGACATGCGTCTCAGCGCGCTCACCGGGGCCTTCCGGGTGGCGCGATTCGTGGCCGGGCTCGTGATCGAGATCGCCCTTGGGCAAGCTGTTTATGGGCGGCCCGTTTTCTTCTTCCAGGGTGTTGCTCCTTTGGAGGCTTTCTGTTGACCCGAACGCTTCGTCTTTGAGGCTGTTGCGGCGGGTAAACCCGATTCGGCCGGCTGCGATTGAGGTATGCCTTCACGGGATTCGCTGCCCGTTGCTACCGATAGTACATCTTCGTCGAACTGGGCCTTCACCAACCGGCCGTCGCTTGAACTGTAATACCGCATAAGGAACTGTCCGGTGTACGAGCCAGGTGTTGCGGCAATCTTAGCCGGTCGGCCTTCGCCCACCACCCGGCCGCCGTCTTCGCCGCCCTCGGGACCAAGATCAAGAACCCAGTCGGCGTTGCGGATGACGTCCAGATTGTGCTCAATGATGATGACTGAGTTGCCAAGGTCGGCCAGTCGGTGCAGTACCTCGAGCAGCTTGCGCACATCGTCAAAGTGGAGGCCGGTGGTGGGCTCATCCAGCAGATAAAGCGTGCGCCCTGTTTGCCGCTTGGAGAGCTCGCGCGCCAGCTTCATGCGCTGCGCCTCGCCGCCGGAAAGCGTCGTCGCGCTTTGGCCGAGGTGAATATAGCCCAGACCCACATCCACCAGTGTCTGCAGCTTCTGGCGCACCTGTGGCACGTCCGTGAGCAGCGGTACCGCGTCTTCTATGGTGAGATCGAGAATGTCGGCAATCGAATGGCCGTGAAACTTTACGGCCAGCGTCTCCTGGTTATAGCGGCGCCCGTTGCATACTTCGCATTGCACGTAGACATCGGGCATAAAATTCATTTCGATGCGTCGCTGCCCATCGCCCTGGCAAGCCTCGCAGCGACCACCCGTAACGTTGAAGCTGAACCGTCCAGCCTTGTAGCCTCGTTCGCGTGACTCCGGCAGCATGGCAAACAGGTCGCGGATAGGCGAGAAGACCTGCGTGTACGTTGCGGGGTTGGAGCGCGGCGTACGTCCGATGGGCGACTGGTCGATGCGGACCACTTTATCAACCTGTTCGGCGCCGCTCAATGTGTCGTGCGCACCGGGCTCTTCGCGCGAGCCGTAGATCGATTTGGCGAGCGAGCGGTATAGGATGTCGTTGATGAGCGTACTCTTGCCGCTGCCGCTGACGCCGGTCACAACGGTCATCACGCCCAATGGAATGCGGATGGTCAGGTCCTGCAGGTTGTGCTCGCGGGCGCCGGTGACGACGAGCCATTTGCCTGTGAGTGGCCGCGGCTTGTCGCGATGCAGCATGGTGGCGGCGCCCGAGAGATAGCGCCCGGTGAGCGATTCGGGAGTAGCCATGATCTGCGCCGGCGTGCCTTCGGCCACCACATAGCCTCCCAGGCGGCCCGCGCCAGGGCCCAAGTCGAGCACGTAGTCGGCGTGACGGATGGTTTCTTCGTCGTGTTCCACCACCAGCACGGTATTACCGAGGTCGCGCAACCTTTCGAGGGCCTGAATCAGCCGGTTATTGTCGCGCTGGTGCAGGCCGATGGAAGGCTCGTCGAGTACGTAAAGTACACCGCGGAGCCGCGAGCCAATTTGCGTCGCTAGGCGGATCCGTTGCCCCTCGCCGCCGGAAAGCGTTGTTGCGTTGCGATCCAGCGACAAGTAGTTGAGGCCGACAGCGCAAAGGAACTCGAGCCGCTCGACGACTTCGCGGCGAATCCGCTCCGCCACCAATGCCTCGCGCGCATTAAAGCTCAAATTGATGGCGGCGGAAAGGGCGCGGTTGAGGGGCAGGGCAGTGAAATCCGCGATGGAAAGGCCGCCAATCTTTACCGCCAGAGACTCCGGCCGCAGCCTTTTGCCGCGGCAAACCGGGCAGGGCGTGGCGGACATGTAATTCATCATGTACTCGCGGTAGCCGTCGCTGCGGGCTTCGTCGATGCTGTCGCGCAAATAGGTCAGAATGCCGTGAAAACCCGTGCGCGGGGCCTCATTCTTGGGCGGCCCGTATACCAGCACGTGCTGGTGCTTCACCGGCAGGTCTTCGAACGGAAGTTTGAGGTCGATTTTGTAGCGCTCGGCGGCCAGGTGGATGAGCTTGAGAAGGTATTGCGAGGATGAACCCGGTCCCAGGCCGCCATCGAGCAACGGCTTTGACCAGTCGGTAATCACCTTGGCAGGATCAAGGTCGTAGAGCGAACCCAGGCCGTGACACTCCGGGCACGCGCCGAATGTGGAGTTGAAGCTGAAGCTTCGCGGCTCCAGTTTGGGCACGTCAAGGCCGCAATCGGGGCAGGCCATCGATGACGAAAACAACTGCTCCTCTCCGCCGGCGATGGCAACCACTACCAGACCGTTGGCAAGTTGTAGAGCTTTGGTTACGGCCTGGTCAAGTCGCTTTTCTACCGAGGGTTTTCCCGCTGGCGGTTGCGGTGCATCGGCCCCGGAGGGCTTGAGCAGGATCCGGTCAATGACCGCTTCGATCGTGTGGTTCTTTCGCCGGTCCAGGAGCAGTGGTTCTGAGAGGTCGCGTAACTCGCCGTCCACGCGGGCGCGAAAGCCTTGCTGATCAAGCTGATCGAGCAAATCCTTAAACTCACCCTTGCGGCCGCGCACGATGGGCGCCATCACAGTGACGCGCTCGCCGCGTCCAAGCTCAAAAATGCGCTGCACAATCTGCTCGGCGGTCTGGCGGGCAATCGGTCGGCCGCAGTTGGGGCAGTGAGGAGTGCCGATCGAGGCATAGAGCAGGCGCAGGTAGTCGTAGATCTCGGTGATCGTGCCTACGGTAGAACGCGGGCTGCGGCTTGTGGTCTTCTGCTCGATGGAGATGGCCGGGCTCAGCCCCTCAATCGAGTCGACATCTGGCCGCTCTATCTGGTCGAGAAACTGCCGCGCGTAGGCCGAAAGCGTCTCCACATAGCGGCGTTGGCCTTCGGCATAGATGGTGTCGAAGGCGAGGGAGCTCTTTCCCGAGCCGGAAAGGCCCGTGACCACCGTAAGCGTATTGCGCGGAATGCGCACGTTAATGTCGCGCAGATTGTGCTGGCGCGCGCCGCGCACCGAGATGTGAGTAATAGGCATGGTGAGTCAGTCAGGGATCGGTGGGCACTTTCGAGGGTGGAGTGCGGTAAATCGCCGCATTACTTAACCCTGGGAGTATTCTATTGGTCAATAGAATTAAGGGTCAACGCGACCGCAATTTCTGAGAGAATCACATCAATCCTTTCTAGCCGGTCCGGAAGGTTCCTGGGCGGTTGGATGCGCGTAGCGTACCTTATAGGTCAGCCAGGGCGGGAACGATGACGGATTTATTAAATTTAGCGATGTTGATCTGTGCGTCGATCGGCTCGATGGCGTTTGGAATCCTGGCGGCATATGGGATTCTCAGGGTGGTTTTCGCGATTCTCCGGCCGCAGCGGCGCCCTGCGCCGGTTGAAACCCAGCCGGAAGCTGCCCGCGGACTGTAAAACCGCTCACAGTTCCTTATTCACAGTAGGCAGTTGCATCGCTCAGCGCTGATGCGTCGACCATTGCTCACCAATCACGGCTTCATTGTGGTGGGTTGGCCTGCTGTTGCATCTGCTCGATTTGCTGCTGGCGCTGCTGCATTTCCTGCATGATCTGCTGTGGGGTGCGCGGCGGAGCACCAGGCTCAAAGCCGTTGCGGATGTTTGGCGGCGCCGGCTGAGGCTGAGGCTGCGGTTGAGGTTGTGGTACCGGCTGCTCGTCATTGTCGGTATTCTGGTCATTTGAGGCGGTCTGATCGTCGGAGACCTTCGGAGCATCTCCTTTGCGCTGCGTGCTCAAGACGATCTCTCGCGGCGTTCCCTGGCCTTGGTCTCCGATCATCAGCACGTTGTAGCCGGAGCCATCAAGGAGCTGCGACAGCACGTCGCGTGCTTTGCCGGGGCCGAAGGAGCCAAAAATGCGCTGATCGGAGCCCAGGCCCTCCACTTTAGAACCGGTTACCGTTGCAACGTCCTTCAAGATCTGCCCGAGGCTCGAGTTTGCGGCTTCAATGCGCAGGCCCTTGCTGTCCCAAACTATGGTGGCCTCGACCGGGCGGTCGTTGGCGGGCCACTTTGGAAGCACCGGTGCAGGAGGTGCTGCCGGCGTGGTCGCGGCCTGGACAGATGGCGCGGGCGGATGGGCAGTGGACGGACGTTTGTGCGGATGAGATGCCTTATGTGTGACGGTAGACGCGCCGGCAGCTTTAGTTGTGGGTTGCGCAGCTGCGAACAGTGTCCCGGCAGCCAAAATCGACGCAACAAGAACTGATGTTCGGACGGGAAGCGTCTTCCTCGCCTTCGATTCGTTCGCAATCTGGGGCTCTTCCGGGATGGTTGTGCGCATTGAAATCGGCTCCCCCGTCCGGCAGCGGCGTTCAGCCGTCTGCTCAGGCACCTCGCCGCTGTAATTCCTTACCGCTCCACTGTACTAGACTAGCAGTGGCCCACGGACGCTCGAAATGATGTTTCGCTGGGCAGAGAGGATATACCGGGAAATGCGCCTCTGCTGGAAGGTTTGGGCCTTTGCGGTCATAATGTCTGCGCCGGTTGCGAGCCTGGCGGCCACTTGCACCGCGCAGGCCGAGCTCTCGCCTCAGGATCGATCTACTCTGTCCGCAATTGGCGGCCGGTTGTCTGAAGCGGTCGTGCAGCAGGATTTTGCCACACTTCAGGCCGGTTTGCAGCCCGCTGAGGCGGCTGAGTGGAGCGGGATTCGCGGAGCCGTTGAGCAGGCCGCGCCATTGGTAAAGGGTGGGCAGGTTCAACTGCGGAATCTGTACCTGCTGGACGCGGCCAACATGACCGCACCCGCCGATACCCAATTCTTCTGCTCCAGCGCCAACGGCTCTCTGACTGTGACCATCATGATGCATGCGCTGCCCCCCGGACGCTACACGATCGTTTTGGCTGATGCGGCGGGTGCTCCACTGGGTGGGCAGATCGGGCTCATCCTCGCTTGGGACGGCCCTGATTCCGGCTGGAGGCTCGCCGGCCTGTCGGTGCACCAGGGCATCTTCGACGGGCATGACGGCGTTTGGTACTGGACACGTGCCCGGGGGCTTGCAAAAGTCGATCCATGGAGCGCCTGGTACTCCTACGACGCCGCCCGATACCTGCTGCTGCCGGTTGACTTTATCTCCTCACCGAACCTGGAGAAACTCCAGCAGGAGCAAGCCCAGATCAAGGGTTCGCCACAGGAGGCATTTCCGTATTCGCTTCCAGGCGGTGATCGTACGTGGAAGATCGACTCCGTGCAGTTTGATCCGACGCTGCACCAGTCTGATCTCGCTGTCGTTTACGAGTCAACGGGCGTTACCGATCCAGCCGCCCTGCGCACAGAAGCGATTGCAGTTTTCAGTGCACTCCTGAAGGCGCAGCCTGGCATCCGGCAGAATTTTCATGGCCTGTGGGCCTACGCGTCGAAAGACGGCAAGCGGACACCGGTGATTGAGTTGCCGATGGCCCAGATACCTTAATCGCGGGGATCAGGGATCAGCCCGGTACTTCAAGGGTTCGAATAAATGTAAAGCTCCGTTAGCAGCGAAAAATCCAAAGACAAGAAAGGGTATTACCTTGGCGGCAATTATCGATCTGCGTTCCGATACAGTAACGCGCCCATCACAGGAGATGCGGGCGGCAATGGCGGCAGCCGAGGTGGGCGACGATGTCTATAGGGAAGACCCTACCGTCAACCTGCTTGAGCGCCGTGCAGCAGAGGCCTTTAGCCGCGAGGCGGCGTTATTTGTTCCCACGGGCACCATGGGCAACCAGATTGCTATTCGGCTGCTCACACAGCCTGGGCAAGAGGTGATCGCCGAATCACGCGCTCACATTTTGGACTGGGAGATGGCCACAACGGCAGTCTTCTCCGGCTGCCTGGTGCGCGCGGTTCCCGCCGATCGGGGCATCCTCACCTGGAAACATATCGAGCCGGCAATCTACGCGCGAGGAGCGTTTCGTGCGGCTACGGGGCTTATCGAGATCGAAAATACAGCCAACCTGGCAGGTGGAAGTTGCATACCACTCGGTGTTTTGAAGGATATCTGGGCTGGGGCCAAAGAGCGCAAGCTCCCAGTGCATCTTGATGGAGCCCGCATTTTCAACGCCGCCACGGCATTAGGTGTGGACGTAAAAACGCTGACGCTTGGATTCGATACGGTGATGTTCTGCCTGTCGAAGGGACTGGGAGCGCCGGTGGGATCGATGTTGGTGGGTTCAGCAGAGTTAATGGACCGGGCACGCCTCTTCCGCAAGGCCTTGGGCGGCGGCATGAGGCAGGCTGGTGTGTTGGCGGCAGCAGGCATTATTGCGCTCGAGCATGGCCCGGGACGGCTGCACGAAGATCACGCCAATGCTCGGTTTCTCGCGGAGTCGCTTGCGGTTACTGAAGGCGCGTCCATCGATCCGGCTACCGTGGAAACCAACATCGTCATCTTCCGGCTTACGGGTAAGACAAGCGCGGCGGAGTTGGTCGCGCGTTTGAAGAAACGCAATATTTTCATGAGCGCCGTGGGGCCGGATACCATTCGAATAGTCACGCATCTCGACGTGGACCGCGCTGCCTGTGTTGCGGCTGCCGAGGCGCTTGCCGAGGAGATTGAGGCTGCCTGAAGCGATTCGAATTCTGTGTGACGAAGATCCCGGTTGCCTATTCAGGCAACCGGGATTTCTGTGTAACGAAGGATCTGGGAGTTGATTAAACAGCAACGGGAACGGAATTGATGGTCTTGAGAAGCTGGGAGACGATCTGATAAGGATCGGCTTCGGAGTTCGGGCGGCGGTCTTCAAGGTAACCCTTGTAGCCGTGCTTGACGAAGTTGACAGGCAGCCGGACGGAAGCACCACGGTCGGAGAGACCGTAGCTGAACTTGTCGATGGCCTGGGTTTCGTGGAGGCCTGTCAAGCGCAGATGGTTATCAGGGCCGTACACGGCAATGTGCTCGGCAATATTCTTCTCGAATGCCGCCATGAGCGCTTCGAGATACGCCTTGCCACCCACTTCGCGGATGAACTTCGTCGAGAAGTTCGTATGCATGCCCGATCCGTTCCAGTCGCCCTTGATCGGCTTACAGTACAACACAAAGTCCACTTCATACTTCTCGCAGAGACGCGCCATCAGATAGC